>TARA_R110000868_G_scaffold28686_8_pt1 | contig 14264 bp, 13 predicted proteins | sample TARA_R110000868 | Tara Oceans TARA_R110000868 (sample SAMEA4397489) | marine metagenome | biome: Polar Biome; feature: [SRF] surface water layer (ENVO:00010504); material: water (ENVO:00002006), including particulate matter (ENVO:01000060) such as... | depth 5 m | reverse complement strand
CTAAAGTTTAGGAAACTTTTGTTCTATCCCTTGAACTATGGAGCCATTGATTAAGATTTATAATATACGTCGAAAAAGTGTAGTTAAATAAAGCCTATTACTAATTAAACAAAATGCATGAAATTTACTCTTTTTAGTGGTTTTTTAATGACCTTTTATTTTTACAAATATATGGATTTTGGATATTTTATGAGTTAACAATTTAAGTAGCGCTCTATTATATCTTTTAATGTTCTAAATCAAAACTCTTCATTAACCCACGGTACTTTTTTGATGAATACGGTTTATGGTTATCATAAAAATTTTCATCGGTTTTATAGTCAGGGTGTTTTATATCCATATTGTATTCCTCTTCCCAATCTCTTGAAACGTTATATTCTTCACCTTCAATAATTAAAGTAACAGTCATGGTTCCTATCCAAATATCTCTTCCATCTTCATTTTTTATAAACTTATCAGTACCTTTAACTTCCAATTTTTCTGGCACCAAATTGAAATCGATTAAAAAATCATCTTGAAGGGCTTCTTCAAGGGCTCTGGCTGAACCTTCTATCAGGCCATATAAAGACTCAACAACAAGTTGCTTGTATTTTATTTCCATCTATTTTTAGTCTTCTTTTATAATTCCTTCATTAGTTAAAAAATTTATATATTCTTCTTCTGAATCAAACTTATGTTTCCAATTTTCTTTTGAACCAGCATCTTTGCTTGCATCTTTCCAATCTAATTTTTGTTTATCAAGCAAACTCTTTAACTCCTCACTTGCATGTAACCACCCTTTTTTAATATAGAAGTGATTTAAACTTTTTTTATAAATAAAAACGGGTTGCCGATATTTGCGTTACCATACGTAAAATATCAAAAAGCAACCCATTATGCAGGTACGTTAAAGGGACATCCTTTGCAAAGTTAAAGGCACATAGTTTACACTTTTAAAGACTAATTTTCAGGAAGCAAAAAAACATTTCAGGATTTGGGAAAAAGTTATCTTTTAAGTTAACTTTGTTCTATGGTTGGAAAAATAATTCTTTGAAACACATTTCATCGAATTTTACCAAAAACAAAACGCAAAGGTAAAAGGAAAAATTCAATGCGCATTTGAACTACTTAAACAAGTGGAACGAGTACCTGAAAAGATTCTGAAACATTTGGCTGGAACAAACGGACTTTATGAAATCCGAATTGAATATCAATCAAATATTTGCCGAATATTTTGCTGTTTTGATGATGGTAAATTAGTAGTCCTTTTCAATGGTTTCCAAAAGAAAACTCAAAAAACGCCAAAAAAGGAACTCGAAAAGGCGAAAAATTTAATGAAATCGTATTTTGAACAAAAAGATAAAAGAAATGGACAAATATAAAAACATAACGGATTTTGAGCAACTGATTGAAGTTGAACACGGAAAAATTGGAACTGAAAGCAGAAATAAATATGAGGAAAATGCTCAAATGTTCATTATTTCCGAAATGCTAAAAGATGCTCGAAAAGAGGCGAAAATGACACAAGAGCAATTAGCCGAAAAAACGGGAACGAAAAAAAGTTACATTTCAAAATTAGAGAATGCTAAAGGAAATATTCAACTTTCGACCTTAATTCGAATTTTTGAACAAGGATTGAATAGACGAATCGGACTAACATTTCTGTAAAAAAACAACGACACATCGTGCTTTTCCTATAAAGGAAGATTCGATGTTGCCAGTAAAAGACGGAAGAACGTATATTGTATTAACTAAAGACGATGGGCTAGTTTACAAGCGTGTCTATAATAAAATTAAGGAACATAATGCCTTATTGTTAAGTAGCGATAGTAAATTTACAATCCATATGAAGTGGATATAGAAAAGATATTAGAATTATGGGAATTTACGTGTTGTATTAATACCCAAGAATATAATGAGGAGAAATTAAAACTGAGTAGTATTATGAATATGTTTCAAGAGATTAAAGTTGAGCTAAAGTCCATTAAAGGGCTGTGAATTTATTTTGAATGGGGAAGATAATTTATAAGAGAGCAACTTCAAATGAAGAATTACATCAAATTCTGGCATTGCAAAGTATAAATCTACCATCTTTAATTTCTGAAGAAATCAAGCTTAGCGAAGGGTTTGTTACGGTACAGCACACATTTGAACTTTTAAAAACAATGAATGATGCATGTGCACATACCATTGCTAAAAGCGATGGAAAAGTAATTGGCTATGCCTTATCTATGGTTAAAGACTTTAAAAATGATATAGATGTTTTAAAGCCCATGTTTCAACATATTGAAGACCATTTACCAAAGGTTAATTATATCGTAATGGGACAAGTTTGTGTTGATAGCGCACACAGAGGGAAAGGAATTTTTAGAGGATTATATAATGCAATGAAGGAAAATTTAAAAGATGAATACGATACTATTGTGACGGAAGTAGACAAAAAAAACACACGATCTCTCAATGCACATTATGCAAGTGGTTTTAAAGAGTTATTCACGTATCATTCCAACCATCAAGATTGGGTTCTTATTTATTTGGATTTGGATTAATTTTTATTGAATGTCCGTATTCATTCATAATACCATTTTTGTCATTCAGAATGGAGTGAAACGAAATGAAGAATCTATTGAAAATCAATGCGGTTCCTCCTTTGTCGGAATGACAAAATCATTATATTTTCAGACTTATGACAAATTACGGACATTCAAAAGTTTTATTTCTACATTTAGAAACATTTTAAAAAAGAGTATAAAATCTAGTCTGCTAAAACAATCACTTTATTATCCTTCATTTCGATAGTACCCGAATTTATTTTTAGTAAGGTCGTGTTTTTTTCGCCTTTAGTAAATTTGTTTTGAACCTCTTCTGCCAACGAGATATTCCCGTAAATTTTAACAAAACCTTCTTTTAATAACGAGACAATAGGTGCGTGATCTTTTAGCATTTCAAAGCCACCATTGACACCTGGAACCGTTACAGACTCTACTTCTCCACTAAATAAGGTTGCTTCTGGTGATACGATTTCTAAATACATAATTTTCAGTATTCAGTATTCAGTATTCAGTATTCAGTTGCTTACTGCAAACTGTAACTGTAAACTGCATACTGGTTTTTAAACTTCTGCAAGCATTTTCTCTCCCGCTTCCATTGCTTCTTCAATTGTTCCTTTAAGGTTAAATGCTGCTTCTGGTAAGTGGTCTAATTCACCATCCATAATCATATTAAATCCTTTAATGGTTTCTTTAATATCAACTAATACGCCAGGAATTCCTGTAAATTGCTCAGCGACATGGAATGGTTGCGACAAGAAACGTTGTACGCGCCTTGCTCTACCTACAGCCATTTTATCTTCTTCAGATAATTCTTCCATACCAAGAATAGCAATAATATCCTGTAGTTCTTTATAGCGTTGTAATAGCTCTTTTACGCGTTGTGCGCAAGCATAATGCTCGTTACCTAAGATATCAGCAGTTAATATTCTGGAAGTAGAATCCAAGGGATCTACCGCAGGGTAAATACCTAACTCAGCAATTTTTCTAGATAATACAGTTGTTGCATCTAAGTGTGCAAAGGTTGTAGCGGGAGCAGGATCCGTTAAATCATCTGCGGGTACGTAAACCGCTTGTACAGATGTAATAGACCCTCTTTTAGTGGATGTAATACGTTCTTGCATCGCGCCCATTTCTGTGGCTAAGGTTGGTTGGTAACCAACTGCAGATGGCATACGACCAAGTAGTGCGGACACCTCTGAACCAGCTTGAGTAAATCGGAAGATGTTATCAATAAAGAACAAAACGTCTTTTCCTTGACCTTCACCAGCGCCATCACGGAAATACTCGGCAATTGTTAACCCTGATAGGGCAACACGAGCACGAGCTCCAGGAGGTTCGTTCATTTGCCCGAAAACGAACGTTGCTTTTGATGCTTTCATTCCGCCTTTATCAACTTTTGTTAAATCCCATCCACCTTCTTCCATGGAATGCATAAAGTCTTTACCATATTTTATAATTCCAGATTCGAGCATTTCTCTTAATAAATCATTCCCTTCACGAGTCCGTTCTCCAACTCCGGCAAATACAGATAACCCTCCGTGTCCTTTTGCAATATTGTTGATCAGCTCCTGAATTAATACTGTTTTACCAACACCGGCACCACCAAATAATCCAATTTTACCACCTTTTGCATAGGGTTCAATAAGGTCGATTACTTTAATACCAGTAAATAAAACTTCGGTTGAGGTTGATAACTCTTCAAATTTAGGAGCCTGACGGTGAATTGGCAACCCAGCTTTTCCAGCTTTAGGTAAATTACCAAGACCATCAATGGCGTCTCCAATGACGTTAAATAAACGTCCATAAACATCTTCGCCAACTGGCATTTGAATAGGTGCTCCAGTTGCAACGACTTCAGTTCCTCTACTTAAACCATCTGAAGAATCCATAGCAATAGTTCGCACCATATCTTCACCAATGTGAGATTGTACTTCTAATACTAAAAGAGACCCGTCAGGTCTTTTAATTTCTAAGGAATCATAAATTTTTGGTAGTTCTGAATCCGCTCCGAATGCCACATCGATAACCGGACCGACTATTTGTGCAACTTTACCTGTAACTTTAGCCATTGCTTATATGTTTAATATTATGCGATTTAATTGTAAAAAACGCGTTATGTTTTCGGCTGCAAAGATAGATGTTTTAATTTAAAATAAAAGTTGTTTTTAGTGTTTTTTGGACATAAAAAAACGCCTTCAAATGGAAGGCGTTTTTCAACATAAAAATGTTTTGTAATTATTGTAATGTAGGTGAATAATTTGTTGGATAATCGCCTGCTTTTGCAACATTACCTGAAGCTACAAAATTAGAACCGTATTTAGCATCTATGGCTTTTAGAAATTCGTTAGCCATAACCGCATACCCTCTAGAGGTTAAATGCACGCCATCTAAACTTACTAAACCACCTGTAACTAATGCTGTGGTTAAAATAAAAGGATTACTTGAAATTCCTGTAGTCGCCCCTGATTCAAGTATAGCACTAAAATCAACAACTGCTAAATCTTTTGCAGACGCCACGTTATTTATAGTAGCATTATAAGCATCAGCAGCATTTTTTACGGCTAATTGCTCACTTGGTATTAACACCCATTTATCAGCTAATGGATTTGTAACTCCTTCTACTGAAAATTGTCCAGCTAAATTTGCTGGTAATCCTTGTCCTACTAAATAAGTATATGTTGTTGTATTAACAGTTCCTATAATTGAACTACTTGGAAGTACTAATAAATCAGCAGCAGTAGCTTGTCTTGTTTGACCATACATTGTTCCTAGTAAATTAGCAACAAGTGGTGCTGCTTGAACTGGCAAACCAAAACTTTGAACAAAAGCCGGAAAAGAAGGACTTGCATTTAATACCCCTGCAATTTGAGCAGATATATCAGTTAAATCTTCATCTTTTATAACCACCGCACTAGCTGCTGTAGTTGAAAACGTAATCGAGCGTTCTGCCGCATTAGTAATAGCGCTTACAGATTGTAAATACGCGTAAACTTGATTTAACTGACCAAAAACACCATTTAATGTTGGAATAAGTGGCCCAAAACTTGGATTTGCAGGACTCAAAGGTTTATATGGAACTGTTGTAAAATAAGGTAATCTTGTAATGTAAGGAACTGTTCCAACAACTCCTTTTGCTCCATTTGCAGTTAAACCATTTACTATCCCGGTAAATACTTGTCCAAATACAGTAGGATCAGTGATATCAGAAGTTCCGTATGTGGTTGGGTCATAATTTCCTGTTTGATCAACACCAACACCACCTCCTGTTGCGTAAGATAGTACATCATTTCCTCCTATTTCAGATAAAGAGAAAAATGTTGGTTGCTGATCCATTGCATATTGTAACATTGAATTAGCGCCTGGATTCATTCTTCCATAGTAGGGATTTAAGGCTCCATAAATAGAACCCGCAAGCGTTAAATGAAAACTTTTAGCTCCTGGGACACCAACATTGTTGTATGGTCCACCAGTTAAGACAGTTGAAATATTTGTTGTTGATGTTGCTGGTAATAATGCCGGTCCAGCCCCATTAAAAAACAATCTTGGTAAATAAGATGTTGATTGAACACCTCCAGATAAAAATCCCCCAATATTATCATTCATCATAGGTTGTGTAAAAGCGCCTCCGCCAACTTTAGTAAATTCTTTTGCCATAATATTTGGAAAGGAATTTTCTTGCCCTTTAATAAATAAGGCATTATCTGTATAACCTGCCGTAAACGAAGCTCCAACAGCTACATAGTTAGAAAAATCAGCAGTGCCAGACGTTAGTTCTGGTAAAGGTTCAATACTGTTAAGGTTTCTAAAGTCATCAACGGTTTCATTTTCACAAGAAAATATAACGATTATAGATAAGAGTCCTAATATATGTTTATAAAATGATTTCATATTTTAAAGTATTAAAGATTATTAATTGTCCATGACAGATAATACATAGACCCAATCAAACCTGTACCAACCGCAGTAAAATACTCATCACCTAATAGGTTTGAAGCACCTACCTTAAAAGTTGATTTTAACGAAGGGACACGAAGATTAATTTGAGCATCAATTACTTGATAAGCAGGAACTTCGCCTGTAGCGAATGTTGCCTCCCAAACATAATTATCACTCCATCTCCAAGCTACATTAAATCCAAAATTTTCAAACAAATTAGTATTTCCGAAGGATGCTTTTACTTTATGTTCTGGGGTGTTAAAGTTGGTTTGTGTATTTGGGTTAGCTTCTCTATCAAAGTCTAGTTTAGTGTAAGTATAATTTACGCCAAAGTCGTAATTGCCAAATATCTTTGTATTTACTCCTAATGCAGCACCATAGGAGTTAACATCTGCTTTAGAATTTGTGTAAGCTCTGTAAGGTTGAAAATCTTCATTTGCAAGTGCAATTACAGCTAAAGGCAAACCATTACCAGAGAAAGTCTGTGTTAATTGAACATCACCATAAAAAGGATTAACAACATCTACAGTAGCAATAAAATCTTTATATTGATTGTAATAAGTACTAAAATCAATAGTGAAACTATTTACTTTACCTCTATAACCTACTTCAAAAGAACTAACTTGTTCTGGTTTTATAAGACCAGGATTTGCAATTTGTAAATCAGCGGGGTTTTGAGAAGCTGCGAAGGCTGCTACTGAACTCCTAGAAAATGAATTATTGTAAGCACCTGAGCCATTGTAAGTAAAACTATTGGTGCCTAAAATAGCTTGACCAGTAGGGGAAAGATCATTGCTAGTGGCTGTTCTTATATCGCGTTCTGGGTTATCAGGCGCACCACCTAATAATATAATGGGACCAACGTTAAAACCTATATATAAAGCTTGGGTGTCTGGATTTCTAAAACCTGTTTGAAAGGATGCTCTAATGTTGTGATTTTCCTTTTCGCCTATATTGTAACCCAGAGAGATTCTTGGTGATAAAAAGGCATCAAAAAGTTCTGACTTATCGTAACGAATTGATGCAGTTACTTTTAAACGGTCGTCTTCTAAAAATTTCTTTTGAAATTGTGTGTAGTATCCAACTTCAGAGTAATCAATTTTTCCTAACCTATCGGTGTAAATTGAGCCACCAGAGTTTAATATATATTTTCTGAAAGATCCACCGGATTGAATTTCTGCAAAATCAGTTAAATGACTAAAATTATAATTACCATCGGCATGATATATTTTGGATTCACTTTTCAATTGGCTTCCGGTTAAAATATCAGGGTCGCTAGTTACTTTATTAAAAGCATTTATAAATTCTGGCGTACCAGGTTCAAACCTACCAGTATCTGCTGCTGTTCTTGCAGCTGCATGAGCTTGGTTAGCATTTAATCCTGCTAAAGTACCTTGGATAAATGCGCCAGCATATTCACCAAACCATTGATTGTCTGATTTCCATTGTCTGTTTACATTTACGCCTGTAAAAACCATATCATAAGAGTCACCGGCATTGTCTGCTGTAAGGTAACCTCTTAAGAAGAAGTTGTCATTTTTAATTTCTAATTTATGTTGTTGTAGAAAGAAATTTTTTATTGAGTATCTATTAGATCCTTGATAGATGGTAGAACCAGAACCTATTTTACCAACATATTGTATTTCAAAATCGTTTTCCCACGGTCTAAAAAATAAGCCCCAATCTGCTTTTATACTTTTGGCATTATAGTCAGTTAAGTCCGCTTCATCATAACCAGTTCTACTTACATTCACATCTGGAACGAGATTAGCAAGAGCAGGGTTGGGCAATTGAGCTAGGAAAGTAGGACTTGCTTTTACAACTCTTAAATTGGTTGATGCTAAATCTCCATAAACATTTACGCCATCATAATCGATATCGTTTTCTCTAGTGCTATTGGGTTCAATAAATGTGTTATCTCTATTTTTACCTCTTGTATCATTAGCAATCCAGTCTGTTCCTTTTAAGTAACTAAAGTTAACCTTTGCTGCAAATTTATCGCTAAACTTATAAGCAGCACGAATACCATAATCGATATAATCGTTATCGCCTGCTGCGGCTTGAGAGGTAATACCTTGTTTATAGTAAGCACTTATTCCTGGATAATCAAAAGGATTTTTACTTTGCATAAAAAGGATACCATTAAAGGCATTTGCTCCATAAAGTGCAGAGGCAGCTCCCGGAAGTAACTCGATGCTTTGAACATCGGTTTCAACCATACCCAATAAATTACCTAGCGGGAAGTTAAGTGTAGGTGCCGCATTATCCATCCCATCTACACGTTGCATAAATCGTGTGTTGGCAAATGTGGCAAAACCTCTAGTGTTTACTGATTTGAAAGTTAAACTATTTGTGTTCACATCAACACCTTTAAGGTTTTCCAATCCATCATAAAACTCAGCAGACGCTGTGTTTTTTATTTCTTTTAATCCAAATCGCTCAATGGTTACTGGAGATTCAAAAACACGTTCGGGTGTTCTGGATGCAGAAATAACAACTTCATCTAACGATGTTCCTTCTTTAAGAATAAAGTTAATTGTTTGATTGTTAGAGGTTACCTGTTCTGTGATGGATGCAAAACCAACACTACTTGCTTGTAGGGCAAAAGGTGGGTTTAAATTTACCTTAAGGGTAAAAGCTCCATCAAAATCGGTAACAGTTCCCGTAGAAGTTCCTACTACGATAATATTCGCTCCTGGTATTGGTTGACTGCTATCGTCAACAACAGTTCCAGTAATTGTTGTTTGCCCATTTGATAATCCACAAATAAGCAAGAGTAAAAAGGGTAGAATTGTTTTCATTTAAAAGATTTAGTTTAAATTTAGTGTGCCAAGATAAAAAATATTAGATGCTATAATTACATAAATGTAAAAAAAATTATGCACGCATAGTAGATTTTATCAAAAAAACCCAAAAATAATTAGAAGATTAACAAAAAGAGGCCGTTTTTATTGAATGTCCGTATTCATTCATAATACCATTTTTGTCATTCAGAATGGAGTGAAACGAAATGAAGAATCCATTAAAATCAATGCGGTTCCTCCTTTGTCGGAATGGCAAAATCATTACATTTTCAGACTTATGGCAAATTACGGACATTCAACCGTTTTATTATCTATATAGCAAATTAAAGATGCAATTATCTTATAAATAAAAGGAATTAAACTATTTGCCACCAATTATTCCACCGTTACAGATTTTGCTAAATTTCTTGGTTGATCTACATTTTTGCCTAGTAAAACTGCAATATGATAGGATAGTAGTTGTAAAGGAATGGTTGTTAATAGTGGGGATAAGGATTCCAATGTTTCTGGAACTTCAATCACATGGTCTGCTAATTCTCTAACATCCACATCGCCTTCAGTAACAATACCTATAATTTTTCCTTTTCTGGCCTTAATTTCTTGAATGTTGCTTACCACTTTTTCGTAATGTCCTTTTTTTGTGGCAATAACCACAATGGGCATATTTTCATCAATTAAGGCGATAGGGCCATGTTTCATTTCTGCTGCTGGATAGCCTTCTGCATGGATATAGGATATTTCCTTTAATTTTAAAGCACCTTCAAGGGCAACAGGGAAATTATACCCTCTGCCTAAGTATAAACAATTACGTGAATTTTTATAAATATCGGCAATCATTTTAATATGGTCATTTGCCTCTAAAGCCTTTTCCACTTTTTTAGGAATCATTTCCAACTCAAGCAAATGATGACGGAAGTCTGAACTGGAAATAGTGCCTTTGGCTCGTGCCAAACGTAAGGCTATAAGTGTTAAAACAGTAATTTGAGTTGTAAAGGCTTTTGTTGATGCTACTCCAATTTCTGGGCCCGCATGGGTATAGGCTCCGGCGTCTGTTTCTCTTGCAATGGAGGAACCTACTACGTTACAAACACCAAAAACAAAGGCTCCTCTGGATTTTGCCAATTTAATTGCGGCAAGCGTGTCGGCAGTTTCTCCTGATTGTGAGATAGCTATTACGACATCTTTTTCGGTTATTACGGGGTTTCGATATCTAAATTCTGAAGCGTATTCAACTTCCACAGGAATCCTCGCTAAATCCTCAAAAATATATTCTGCTACCAATCCAGCGTGCCAAGACGTGCCACAGGCCACTATAATAATACGGTCTGCTGCAAGAAACCTTTTCATGTTATCTTCGACACTCGACATTTTTATGATGGCTTTTTCTCTATTAAGCCTTCCTCTATAGGTATCTGTAATTGCTTTTGGTTGTTCGTAAATTTCTTTCAACATGAAATGTTCAAAACCTCCTTTTTCAATCTGATCTAAATTCATTTTTAGCTCCTGTACATAGGGATCTACCAACGAGTCGTCTTTTATTTTTCTAACCTTGATGTCTTTATGTTGTCTAACAATCGCCATTTCTTCATCTTCTAAATAAATGGCATTTTTAGTATATTCTATAAAAGGGGAGGCATCGCTTGCTATAAAAAATTCGTCTTTACCAACACCAATTGCAAGTGGACTTCCTAAACGGGCAATAACAATTTCTTTTGGTTGCGTTTTATCGAACACTGCGATGGCATAGGCTCCAATTACTTGGTTTAGGGCTATTTGAACAGCCTTTCCTAATTTTACATTTTCTTTGTTTTTAACGTCTTCAATTAGGTTAACCAATACTTCGGTGTCTGTTTCCGATTTAAAAGTGAATCCTCTAGCAATTAAGGCTTTTTTTAATGAGTCGTAATTTTCAATGATACCATTATGGATAATAACCAGATTTCCAGAATTTGAATAATGTGGATGTGAATTGACATCATTTGGAATACCATGTGTTGCCCATCTGGTATGTCCAATTCCAATGGTTCCGTGTATTGAGATTTCATCTTCTAATCGTGTTTCTAGGTCTTGAACTTTCCCTTTTGTTTTACAGACTTTTAGGTCTGTTCCATCATATAAGGCAATACCTGCACTATCGTACCCTCTGTATTCCAATCGTTTAAGGCCTTCAATAATAATTGGGTAAGCCTCTCTTGGTCCTATATATCCAACAATTCCACACATAATTAATTTGTTTTTTTGGGGTTTTCAACAATCTTGGGCAAAGATGTAAAATATATGGCAATGAATAACAATTAATATATAAAGTCGTTATTTTAAACGATGAAATTCATTTTTTAGTACTAATAAGAAATGAATTTCATATAAAAACTCTCACAGAATATTTTTTAGTTTTGCTTTGGCTCAGTAAAAAAAACTTGTAATGACATTCTTCTGTTTACTGGAACATTTTGATTGCTACCGTATAATATAGTCCCTCTGGGAGTTATAACCGATGTCGATGGAACGCCAGTTACTACATCGCCACTATTTAAAATGGGCGAATTAAAAACCTCATTGACATTAGTTGATAAAACGAGACCTAATTTGGTATTTGTTGAATCCTTTTGCAAAATAGAATTCAAATACTCTGTAATACGGATTTTGTATTTAGAAATCCCATTATCATCAGTAATGCGCTGACCTAAATGCACGTATTTAGAATTGATAGGAAAAGCTGTATTACTGGAAGGATCCAAAAAATAATCAATTATAGGGGTATTGTTTTTTATATCGTAGGCGTAAACCCTATCATATTTATGTGCGTCATCAGGCGAAGTCATGGTTTCATCTTCATAAACAACTAATTGTGCTTCATTAATTAATTTTTTCAACTCGAACTGGCCATTTTTTAAAATATAATCGCCATTTGAATCTACTTTTCTGTAGGTCTTTTTAAAACATTCTAGAGCAGATAGTTGGGTGCCATCGCAGTCAACATCACCACTAAATAAATCAATAACCGCCATGGAGCCTTCACTCCCTTTTAAATATAGTTTTTCGTCTCCTAAAGCGGAATCGCCATTTTCTAATGTTACTAAATTATAATCGTTTATAAAAGTATTAAGCTTGTTGCCAGTAAAATTAAGCACAAAAGTGCCTTGTAGTCTTACGACTGGGGTTCCAGGAGAGTCATAAGAATAATATAGCGTAATGTTTGAAGCTGTAGCTGCTATATTAAATAAAACCATATTGCCATTATTAGCAATTGCCTCTGTTTTAAAATATAACCCTCTAAAATAATCTTTAAAGTTATTAGGGTTACTCAATTCGGAGCTCCCCTGTTTGTCTAAGATGGCTGTTTTCCAAAAAGCTCTGCTTAAGGTATCTCTTAAGGCAGGAACTAGGCGCTCAAGTGATTCGGTTCCATCAGTATTTATCTTTTTAATTACAATGGCATCGCTGCTAGGGGTAAAGTTAAGATTTTCATATATGAGATCTCCTTTAAAGTTATCAAAATTGATGGCCCCATTTTCTGTGATTGCAAAATTGTCTGTACTATTAACCGCGCTACTGGCGTTTGAGTAATAGTTTTGAGGGGCGTTAACTTGTGAGTTTGGATTAAAATCTCTTAAAAAATAATTGTTTTGATAAATAGATAATTTAATTGGAGCGCTACCAAACAATGAATCACTTATAGAGTAAATGGTATTTCCTTTAGAATCAGGCGAGTTTGCAGCGGTTTTACTAATATAGGGAATGCTTAAAACAACAGAATCCAGAATTGGGTTTTCGCCAAAACTTGGATTAAAAGATGTTGGTGTTACCTGTGTGATAATACTGGCCTTAGTTTGTCCGTAAACAGGATCATTATAAACCCCTAATAATTGGGCACTTAAATTATTTATTTTAACAGAATCAAGTTTTTTGTTATAGGATGTTATAGGTACAAGCGCATAATCAGTGTTAAAATTCTTAATGCCAATTACATCGCTTTCAATAGTATTGAAATCTTTTTCACAAGCAACAAATGTTACAAGAATTAAAAAGAGAACACAGGTAAATTTAAGGGCTAAAAATATTTTTTTCATATCTATAATTGTGAAGAGCGGGTTTAAACTAAAACTTTTGACGTTAGGAAACTGGTATAGGCTTCTCCAAATTCATCTTTTTCTTTAAACTCTAAAACAGGTTTTTCCGAATTATTTAAATAGGCTTCTAAATCTGTTGGAATGTTTTCAGACCCCACAATTAAGGCATCTGAATAGTTAATGGCAACTTTCATTAAATTTGCATAGGATGGTTCTTCAAGCACTTTAATAGCATCATCTTCAATGCTGTCAAATTTCAACTTATTATACATGTCTTTGTTTAAGGTATCATCAAAACCCTGACCGTAAATGGATGTTACAATTTTACTATCGCTAAACAAGGGTTCGTCTTTGTAATATTCTTTTAAATAAAGCGGCAATAATGATGCCAACCATCCGTGCACATGAATAACGTTTGGAGCCCAATTTAATTTTTTAACAGTTTCGATAACGCCTTTCGCGAAGAATATGGCGCGTTCATCATTGTCTGGAAATAAACTTCCGCTTTCATCGGTCAATGTTGCTTTTCTTTTAAAATACTCGTCATTATCTATAAAATAAACCTGAATACGTTCTTTAGGAATTGAGGCAACTTTTATAATAAGAGGCATGTCCATATCATTGATCACCAAATTTATTCCCGATAGCCTTATAACTTCATGTAATTGATGTCTTCGTTCATTAATATTTCCGTATCTAGGCATGAATATTCTTATTTGACCTCCTTGTTGATTCACCAATCTTGGAGCCTCAAAAGACATTGAAGAAATTTCGGTTTCTGGTAAATAAGGCACAACTTCAGATGATACGTATAATATCCTCTTATCTTTCATATGTTTGATTTAGTCGTTTTTTAAAGATTATAGGTAACATAAATCCAACTTTTTAAATTAAAATAATAATTTTGTTACCTTCTATAAAAT
>TARA_R110000868_G_scaffold3811_2_pt1 | contig 14270 bp, 11 predicted proteins | sample TARA_R110000868 | Tara Oceans TARA_R110000868 (sample SAMEA4397489) | marine metagenome | biome: Polar Biome; feature: [SRF] surface water layer (ENVO:00010504); material: water (ENVO:00002006), including particulate matter (ENVO:01000060) such as... | depth 5 m | reverse complement strand
ACAATTTAAATTGACGTTTCTCTGACTTGGAAAGTGATTTGACCAGAACGAATAATGCATCTTTATGCGCATTTGTCATCGTAATAATAAAGGTTTATATAATTGATATTCAGTTATTTATATACTCTAAAAAGTTATTTAACGTTGTAAATGCCATTTTGTGATTTGTACCAGAAAACCTACTAGTACTATATTCGTATAGCGCACATAAAATTACGTAAATATAATGAGCAAAGAAAAGGTACATATTTTTGACACGACACTTAGGGATGGAGAGCAGGTACCCGGATGTAAATTGGATACTGACCAAAAATTAATAATCGCCGAAAGATTGGACCTTTTAGGGGTAGATATCATAGAAGCGGGTTTTCCTGTTTCTAGTCCAGGGGATTTTAAATCCGTACAGGAGATTTCAAAAATTGTAAAAAATGCAACGGTTTGTGGTCTTACACGGGCTGTCAAAAAAGATATTGAAGTTGCCGCACAGGCTTTAAAATATGCTAAAAGACCAAGAATACATACGGGCATAGGTACTTCGGAATCCCATATCAAGTTTAAGTTCAATTCCAATAAGGATGCGATCATAGAAAGGGCAATCGAGGCAGTGAGTTATGCCAAATCCTTTGTTGAGGATGTGGAGTTCTACGCTGAGGATGCAGGTAGAACGGATAACGAATTTTTGGCAAGAGTATGTGAGGCCGTAATAAAGGCCGGTGCCACGGTTTTGAATATACCCGACACAACAGGGTACTGTTTGCCGGATGAATACGGGGCCAAAATAAAATACCTGAAGGAAAACGTAACTGGTATACACAAGGCTATTTTATCCTGTCATTGTCATAATGACCTGGGATTGGCAACCGCCAACTCCATAGCGGGCGTAATCAATGGCGCTAGACAAATTGAATGTACTATAAATGGTATTGGAGAACGGGCCGGAAACACTGCCCTTGAGGAAGTGGTAATGATCTTGAGACAACATCCTACCCTAAACTTGGATACCAATATTAATAGTAAATTACTATATGACACCAGTCAGATGGTATCCCAAAAAATGGGCGTATATGTGCAGCCCAATAAAGCTATTGTTGGAGCAAATGCCTTTGCCCACAGCTCGGGAATCCATCAGGACGGGGTAATAAAAAATAGGGAAACTTATGAAATAATAGACCCGGCAGATGTAGGTGTAAACGAATCCTCTATTGTTCTTACCGCCAGAAGTGGTAGGGCGGCATTGGCTTATAGGGCTAAAAATGTGGGATATGAACTTACTAAGATCCAACTGGATGAAGTTTATCAGGAATTTTTGAAATTTGCGGATAGGCAAAAGGAAATTTTTGACGAGGACATCCATGATATTATCGTTGCCAGTGGTATTAAAATAAAAAGCATAGCTTAAAATGAATCTAAAGATTACTCTTTTAGGGGGAGATGGAATTGGTCCGGAAGTCTTGGCACAGTCTGTAAAATGCTTACAGGCCGTGGAAGAGACCTTCAACCATCATTTCACCTATACTGAAGGGTTGATCGGCGCTGCTGCCATGGATAAATTTGGCACCCCATTGCCCAAGGAGACCATTGACCTATGCAGGGCTTCGGATGCTATTCTTTTTGGCACCATAGGCACCTTAAAATATGATGACAACCCAAGTGCAAGAGTACGGCCCGAACAGGGGTTGCTGCAACTTAGAAGGGAATTACAACTTTTTACCAATATTAGACCTGTAAAGGTCTTTCCAACTTTGATAAATAAATCCCCATTAAAAAAACATGTTATTTTTGGAACGGATTTCGTAATCTATCGTGAACTTACGGGAGGTATCTACTTTGGAGAAAAAAAACTGAGTGAAGATGGTACCGTTGCCTCGGATTTATGTGAATACTCGGAAAAAGAGATCAGCAGAATTGCCCATTTGGCATTTAAGGCCGCCAAGAGCAGGAGAAAAAAACTGACATTGGTAGACAAAGCCAATGTTTTGGAGACTTCTAGGCTTTGGCGCAAAGTAGTTACCAAAATTTCTGAAAGCTATCCGGAAGTGCAGTTGGATTTTCTCTTTGTTGATAATGCCGCCATGCAAATGATGTTGAACCCCAACGAATTTGATGTTATCCTAACGGATAATATGTTCGGGGACATTCTATCCGATCAAGGTAGTGCTATTTGCGGTTCTAAGGGATTACTGCCTTCGGCCTCCATTGGAAATGAACATGCCATGTTCGAACCTTTTCACGGATCATACCCACAGGCAGAAGGTAAAAATATCGCCAATCCCGTGGCTTCCATACTTTCTACAGCTATGATGTTAAGTCATTTTGGTCTTTATGAAGAGTCCAGGGCAGTTGTAGTGGCAGTGGATAAATCTATGAGAAAACATGTGGTTACCAAGGATTTAAGTTCCTCAAGCAAATACGGTACCAGCCAAGTAGGCGATTTTATCGCTGGAAATATTATAGATTCTGATGATAATCTCAATTATAATTACGAAAACATAGGGTTGGGGAAATCAACCATCATTTAAAATCCATTAAGGGATTATACCTTGCCCACAACCAATAAAAACAGCCAAGTTGCCTATTTTCTTCTTTAGGGTCCCGAACAGCATTGGAGCTTTATAAAGCATGTTACTTCCAAGAAATAATATAATGCCTAAAACCCTAATACCTATTGTGGTTTTATTACTGGATTAAAAGTAATGAAGGTAATGGAATATTCCCTTTAATCCTCAAGGAGCTGTGTTATAAAGCTGTGGAAATCCTTCTTAAAACTGTCGTAATTGTTACCGGTTGCCGGCCCGTTGAAACCGGTATATATTTTTCGTACATCACCCTTTTTATCAATAATAATTGTAGTAGGAAAAGAAACTATATGATTTAACATGGGTAATTTCGTTTGTGCCATTTCTTTATCAATGGTCCCGTATTGTGCCAATAATATGGGATATTTTACTTCAATTCTATCCTTAAGCCTTTCAATGGATTTAAATGCGGCCTCTTTTGTTTTCGCATACTCAAATGCAAGCGCAATAACAGCCACTTGTTTACCTGGATGTTCCTTTAGATATTCTACCAGAAACTTGGTTTCATCCAAGCAATTTGGGCACCAACTTCCCATAATCTGTACGATCACCACCTTGTCCTTATAAAAGGGATTATCCAAGGATAACAAATTGCCTTCAGCATCAGGAAAGGAAAAGCTTAGTTTGTCAAATCCCTTTTTCATGTAGGTAAGTGTCTCGGTATTGGGCAAATCGTAATTTTCATTCCTTCTCGCTACAAAAGTTTCTTTGGAATGTTTACCGGAGTAAAAAACGCCGATCATGGAACTGTCCGTGGCCTTGGCTTGGAACAAATAGGCGCGTGACCCATCAAAAGTAGAGAATTTTACAGAATCGCCACTGTGGATGCCCTCCAAATAACGATAATCTCCTGTCGCAGTCCTAAAGGTACCGGAAACCCTGTCATCCACTTGCTTAAAGATTCCCTTTGCCATATAGCTTTCCCCATTAATAGGTTTAAACTCCGCCTCCCAATCACCAGTAATATTGGACCTGGGAATAGCTTCACCTTTAAATCGTTCCTTAATGCCATGGAGGGCCTTAAAAGACAAAACCCTTTCTTCATTTTCCTTGACAAACTTTCCGTTTATTGAATTCGCGGTGTATGTTCCGGCCAAGTAACCCTCAAAAACCGGCATTTTAATAATTATGGAGTCTCCCTTTACCCTAATTTCATCTATGGTAATAGTCTCTTCTGAATTGTACAGTTCAATGCTATATTTACCATTCTCCAGTATTATAAGCTTAAAGTTGAATGGCAATCGCTGGTTATCGCCCACCTCCAATTCGCCCAACCAAAAGCCCTCTGTTAAACCAAAAGGTTCAGTCTGTTTACAGCTATTGCAAACTATAACTAGTATACATATGAAGATTAATCGCTTCATCACAATCAATTTTAGAATTATACTTAGGGGGGAAATCCAAATTGGGGGTACTATAATCAAATTCTCAAGTTGGAATTAAGAATTGAATGAAGGTTTTGGAAAATAATATAGCTTAAGTAACGAAAATTTTTGGATAATAAAAAATAAAACATTCAATCAATTACGTATTGAATGTCTTATTCCATTGTTTTATATTTGGGGTCTTTAAAAATACTCAATGAAAATATCTTACAACTGGCTGAAGCAGTTTTTAAAAATTGACTGGGATTCACATAAGACAGCTGAATTATTAACTGACTTAGGTTTGGAGGTTGAGGGTATTACTCCTTTTGAATCTGTCAAAGGTGGATTGAAGGGAATTGTAGTTGGAGAAGTTTTGACCTGTATTAAACATCCCAATGCCGATAAATTAAAATTGACCACTGTTAATGTTGGTGGGGAAACTCCGTTACAAATTGTTTGCGGAGCTCCCAATGTAGATGTTGGACAAAAGGTTGCCGTAGCCACCATAGGAACCACTTTGTATACACCCGAAGGTGAGGCCTGGGTCATAAAAAAAGGCAAAATTAGAGGAGAGGAAAGCCATGGCATGATCTGTGCCGAAGATGAGCTTGGACTAGGGGAAAGCCATGACGGAATTATGATATTGCCAGACTCATTAAAAGTTGGTACTCCATGTTCCGAAGTTTTCGAAATTGAAATAGACGAGGTTTTTGAAATAGGGCTTACCCCGAACAGGGCCGATGCCATGAGCCACTTTGGAGTTGCTAGGGATTTAAAGGCCGGGTTTAAGCAAAGGGATATCCTTAAAGAATTGATTACACCTCCAGTGACCAATTTTAATATTATAAATCGTTCTTTAAAAATAGATGTCGAAGTCGTCAAGAGTGAATTGGCACCTAGATATTGCGGAATAACCATTAGTAATCTTATTGTACAGCCATCACCCGATTGGTTGAAAAATAGATTGAGATCTATTGGAATCACTCCTAAAAACAATGTAGTGGATGCCACCAATTATGTTTTGCACGAATTGGGCCAGCCGCTACATGCCTTTGATGCTGCAAAAATAAAAGGAAACAAGATTGTAGTAAAAACACTCCCCAAGGGTACAAAATTTACCACCTTGGATGGAGTTCAGCGTATTTTGAGCGAGGAAGATCTAATGATATGCGATACAGAAAAACCACTTTGTATTGCAGGGGTTCTTGGAGGTGAAAATTCAGGAGTTTCGGAAAGTACAAGTAGTGTATTTTTGGAAAGTGCATTTTTCAATCCGGTATCCGTAAGAAAAACTGCCAAAAGGCACGGAATAAATACAGATGCCTCCTTCCGTTTTGAAAGAGGTATAGACATAGACAATGTGGAGTACTGCCTAAAACGTGCTGCACTGCTGATCCACGAGATCGCCGGAGGGGATATTACATCGGATATTGTGGATATCTATCCCAAAAAGAAGGATGACTACCATGTATTTTTAACCTTCGACAAAATACACAAACTAATAGGTCAGGAAATACCCAAGGACACCATAAAATCCATTCTGGCATCGTTGGACATTAAGGTGAAAAACGTAACGGAATCCGGCCTCGGATTATCCATTCCATTTTACCGTGTGGATGTACAAAGGGAGGTTGATGTAATTGAAGAAATTTTACGTGTTTACGGATATAACAATGTAGAATTCAAAGAAAAATTAAACGCTTCCATTGCCCCTACTTCCAGATTTGAAGATTATAAGATCCAAAACATAATTGGTAATTTTTTAGCTTCAACAGGATTCAATGAAATATTGGCGAATAGCCTTTCTTCCCCTGCCTATAATAAACTATCGGAGGATATTAAGGAAGAACATAGTATTGCCATGTTGAACCCCCTAAGTGCGGATTTATCTGTAATGAGGCAATCTTTGTTATTCTCAGGTCTGGAGGCCATTGCACATAATAGCAATAGGCAAATGCACAATCTTAAGATTTTCGAATTTGGCAAAACCTATCATCAATATCAAACCAATAGGGAAGAAAAAAAGCATCTTAGCATACTTGTCACCGGAAATAGGCTGGAAGATACCTGGAACACACCACCAAAAAAATCCGATTTCTTCTATCTTAAAGCCATAGTAGAAAATATATGTAATAGATTGGGCCTTACAGAACTTAATTCACAACCATCTTCCTGTGATATTTTGTCCGAAGCCATTACCCTAAAGTTAGGAAAAAGGGAAGTTGTAACTCTCGGAGTAATTAAAAAATCTGTTTTAAAGGCATTCGATATCAAAGAGGAAGTCCTATACGCCGATTTTGATTGGGATTATATATTGGAGGCCATTGTTTCCAACCAGATTATTTATAAGGAGATTCCTAAATACCCTGCCGTACAAAGGGATTATGCCCTTTTAGTGGACGAAAGCATAACTTTTAAGCAAATACATGATATCGCCCAGCAGACCGAACGGAAATTTTTAACCAATGTAAACTTATTTGATGTTTATAACGGCAAAAATTTACCTGAAGGTAAAAAGTCGTATGCCGTTAGCTATACCTTGCAGGATGAAAATGGCACCTTGACAGACAAGCAGATAGATAAGATTATGGCGAAGCTGTTGCAGCGTTACGAAAGTGAGTTGGGAGCCGAATTAAGGTAAATTCTCCGTCGCCAATGCATTAGGTAGGATTACACTATCTATCTCATGGATAATTCCATTACATTGGTTGGAGTCGGCACTGGTAATTTTAGCTTTATTCCCGGACTTGTCAGCGAGCACAATATCCAATCCATCCATGGATGCATAAATCTTTTCGCCCTGTACCGTAGTAAAACTTGCTTTTCCATTCCCGTTGCACAAAGCCTTCAAAATTTTGGAAGCCGTAATATTTCCTGCAACGATATGGTAGGTTAATAGTGAAAATAATTCCTTTTTGTTTTCCGGCAACAATAATTCCTTCAAATTAACTTTGGAAAGCTTCTTAAAGGCCATGTCCGAGGGGGCAAAAATTGTAAACGGACCGTCCTCATTCAAAATTTTATCCAGATTGGCCGCCTTTACCACTGCCAATAAAGTACTGTAATGTCCAGAATCAGCGGTACTTTCTACAATGGAACTCTCTTTCTGTAAAAAGCTATTTTCCTTATAGGATGTCTGCCCATAATTGATGGAGATGGCAAAAAATAATAGGGCGCAAAGGGACACATAGCTTTTCATGGGTTCTGGGACTTGGAGTTTTAATAAAATCGACGAAAGGTAAATTTCTCCGACAATGTACAACATTAGGTCTAAAAATCTAAAAAAAGTTATTAACCAAATTTGAATTTGCATCTTTTTAACAATTTGGGTGCGAATCCCTTAAATTTGGGACCTTAACATAACCGATTTACAATATTTAACGCTCTGGATTAAAAATAAAAACTGTAATTCCTTAACTTTATGACCATGGCTATAAAATGGATTTAAAATGTTATTGAAAAGAACCAATATTCAGGAGCAGCTAATTCTGGCAAAACGAAGGGATACAGCTGAAGATCAAATAATAAATGACGTATATAATCTTTTGGCCAAAGAGGATGACATCCGAAAGAGAATTGACCTGAACATCCAAAGTAAGGACGGTGTAGTAAATAATGGGTTTAATATAGATTTACTTGAAACAGCCGGAATCTACCATATTCGTCATATCCAGAAAATAGCCATAGATTATAGGTTGCGATTTTTGGATTCCCGTTATTTTAAAGGAGAAATTCCGCAGGAAGCTATTTCCGAGATCAAAAAACTGGAAAGTGATCACGGATTGGAAGTAAAAGGATTTAAGATACTTGCCCCTTCAAAACTTTTTAAATTGGAAGACCGGGATGACCCCATTTTATTTGCCCCCATAGGTAACGATTATTACTACTTGATACATAAATGGGGTAATGACCTTCATCCTTTGAGAAAATTGTTGATGTGGCCCTTTAAAAGCATTATAAACCTTGTTGCCATTGTATTGGCCATTAGTTATGTGGTAACGCTATTGGTGCCAAGCGGATTGTTCTCTAAGGAGAGTTCCAGCTTTCAATTTTGGGTAATTTTCTTTTTTATGTTCAAGTGCATTGCCTCCATTGTCATTTTTTACGGCTTTGCTCTGGGCAAAAATTTCAATCCCGCGATTTGGAACTGCAAATATCTAAAAACATAAGGGTGAATTATTTTTGACCTTGGGAATTAATGGGCAAAAAGTTCCATCGGGATACCTTCCAAATCAACATTATCAATAAATTTAGGGTCAGGTATTGGTTTTATCCTCATTAGCCCCCCTTTACCGCTATCCCCTTTTTTCTTATATCCTATAAGGATCAAATTGTTTTTGGTATCATAGGAAACCATGGTAGTATCTTCTATTTCATATTTAAGGTTTCTCTCCTCTAGGGTAAGAAAATTTTCATAAATATAGAGAATGGATTTATTTTCCTTAAAATCATAAACAGCGGCAATATGGGGATAAGAACTATTGGTTCCCGATTCCATTGGGTAATATAAAGATTGATCCCCGAAAAATTCCGAATCGGCATATCCAAACTTAGGCTCTTTCCCAACTAAATAATTGACCGTAATTCCCGAAATCATTGTTTTACCGTCAAAAATGTTATGCAAATTAGGGTAACTTACCAGAATATTGCCTGTTTCATTTTTTGCGATCTTTAAAACATCCATTCCCAGGTTGGCCTCGTGGATAACATCCCCACTATCGATATTTATTAAGATCATGGAATATTTATTGGCAATATCAGTATCCAATGATAGCACAAACACCTGGTTACCGGAAACCACAAGTTGCTTTGGTTCCTTGGTCAATTCCACATCCCTGAATGAACTGGGGCTTATGGATAAATCCAAAATCCTTAAATAATAGCTATCTTTTTCCATATTTGATGCTGCAACGTAAGCTAAAAAGGCTTTGTCCCCTGAGAAAACCATGGACTTTACAAGAAGGTCGCAATTTCCATCCTCCGAAAATACAGTTGTGCTAACAACCGTATTATCATTAAAGTCATGGATATCTATTGTAGCGCTACAGTCTACCAAGGAATTAAAAAAACCTATTTCGGAGCCAAACCTAAAGCTAAGATCTGGTAATGGCCCTACCTCAAAATCACTTTTGGCGGCATTAATCGCAATTCCAAACTTATCAGCATTTAAATAATTAGTTTGTAAAGCTCCGTCTTTTTTTAACAAAACGGTATAGTCTGCGGTTAAGCTGGGTGATTCTATATCCCGGTCCCCTACTGCATCCTTAGAACAGCCCATAACAAGACATGCCGTAAATACGCATGTTAATATGTAGGTTTTCATAATGTAAGAATTTGGGCCGATAAATTTACACCGGGACAGCGTACATTTTGTTGCGTTGCTCCTTTAAAGTCTTATCGGACATATAATCATCAAACGATAAATAACGGTCAATATTACCTTTAGGTGTTAATTCTATAACCCTATTTGCTACAGTTTCAGCAAATTCATGGTCATGGGTAGTAAAGAGCACAGTGCCTTTAAAATTCTTTAAGGAATTATTAAAAGTGGTTATACTTTCCAAATCCAAATGGTTGGTGGGCTCATCCAACATAACTACGTTGGCCCTCATCAACATCATTCTGCTCAACATACAACGCACTTTTTCACCTCCTGACAATACCGTGCATTTTTTCAAAGCTTCCTCTCCGCTAAACAGCATTTTCCCCAAGAACCCCCTAATATTCACTTCTTCCCTCTCCTCTTCCGTTTTTGCCCATTGCCTTAACCAATCCACTAGGTTGATGTCTTCCGTAAAGAAAGATGCATTATCTGCGGGCAAGTAAGATTGATTGGTGGTTACACCCCATTGAAAAGAACCGCTGTCTGCCTTTCTGTTCTCATTAATTATTTCATAAAATGCCGTAGTAGCCCTAGAATCCCTGGAAATTATGGCTACTTTATCCCCTTTTGCCAAATTAATATTCACATCCTGAAACAAAATCTCACCATCCTCTGTTGAGGCAGAAAGTTTTTCAACGTTCAGAATCTGATCACCAGCCTCCCTTTCTCGATCAAAAATAATGGCAGGATAACGCCTACTTGATGGTTTAATATCCTCAATTTTCAATTTGGACAACATTTTCTTTCTGGAAGTTGCCTGTTTGCTCTTCGCTACATTGGCACTGAACCGCTGTATAAACTCTTGCAATTCCTTGGCTTTTTCTTCGGATTTCTTATTTTGTTGTGCCCGTTGTCTGGCCGCTAACTGGCTACTTTCGTACCAAAAGGTGTAATTTCCAGAATAAAGATTCATCTTTCCGAAATCGATATCCCCAATGTGGGTACAGACTGAATCCAAAAAGTGTCTGTCGTGGGATACCACTATAACGGTGTTCTCATAATCTGCAAGGAAATTTTCCAACCAATTTATGGTTTCATAATCCAGGTCGTTGGTAGGCTCATCCATGATTAATACATCCGGATTACCAAACAAAGCCTGGGCCAATAATACCCTTACCTTTAACTTGGAGTCCAAGTCGCCCATTAGGGTATAGTGAAACTCTTCGGTAATACCTAAATTGGACAACAAGGCAGCCGCATTACTATCGGCATTCCAACCGTTCATTTCTTCAAACTGCACTTGTAATTCCCCTATTCTATCCGCATTTTCATCACTGTAATCGGCATAAAGGGCATCTATCTCCTTTTTTATCTCAAATAATGGTTTATTGCCCATTACCACACTTTCCAAAACGGTAAACTCGTCATGGGCGTTGTGATTTTGTTCCAGGATGGACATCCTTTTTCCCGGTTCTAAATGAACATGGCCCGAGGTTGGATCTATTTGCCCCGATAGAATCCTTAAAAATGTGGACTTTCCCGCCCCATTGGCACCAATAACACCATAACAATTACCTTGAGTAAAGGAAACATTTACTTCATCAAAAAGAATCCTCTTCCCAAATTGCACAGATAAATTTGATACTGACAGCATATATAAAGTTTTAAATTTTGTGCAAAAATAACAAAAATAAACCCGTTTAAGCAACTATATTACAATGCCTTTAGATAGTAATTTAACTAAGATCCCATAGTTTTAACTCACAATTAACAGCCTGTATCTGTTGAGTTTATTAGATTTGTTCACTATAAAGTAGCTATTCTCATATGAATAAACCTTTACTATATTCTTTTCTTATCGCATTAGTTGGCTGCGGTTCGATAGAAAAAAATTCCCCAAGTGTATTCTTTGCTGGAGAAATCGTAAATCCCACAAGCGAATATGTCGTTCTTTTTAAGGACGATATTGTGATCGATTCTGCGAAACTTGATGGCGAGAATAGGTTTTCCCTTAAATTGGACTCCGTTGCTGAAGGTTTGTATCATTTTGACCATAGTCCAGAATTACAGTATGTATATTTAGAAAAGGGCGACAGCCTGGTAATCCGACTCAATACTGAGGATTTTGATGAATCCTTGATATTTTCCGGTAAAGGTGAAGAGATAAATAATTTTCTATTAGATCTGTTTTTGACCACCGAAGGTGAGCCAGCAATCATATATTCCTTTTCCCAACTTGGTCCTGAAGACTTCAATACTAAATTGGATTCACTTAAAGCTATCAAAGTCAACTCCCTAGATGAACTTGTCAAGGACGTAACTTTATCCCCCAAAGCTTTAGAAATGGCCAAAGCCAGTATAGATTACAACTATTACATCTATAAGGAAAAATATCCTTTTTGGAACAGAAGGGTTACTGGCTTAAATACCATTCCAGAATTGCCTGCTAATTTTTATGACTATCGAAAGGATTTGGATTACAATAATGAAAGTCTCGCCTATCATCGATATTACTATAATTTCATGAAAACCCATTTTAATAATTTATCCTATATGGGTTGTTATTCTAAATGTAAAGGTGAACATCAGGAGATTATTCATAATAAATTACATTTCAATCAGCATAAATTGAAACTCATAGATAGCTTGGTTACAGAAAAAGATCTACGTGATAATCTTTTTAGAAATGTAGCTATGGACTACCTGATCAACGTCCATGATACCGATGCAAATAATAGGATTTTTATTGAAGAATTTCACAAGCTATCCGGTAATAACCGACATAGCTCCGAAATAGAGGCTATCTATGAAGGTGTCAACAATTTACAGCCTACCAAGAAGTTACCCAATATATCCGTTTATAACTCGGATGGTGTTTTGGTAAGCCTACAGGAAATTGCTGAAAAGGAGAAAAATACAGTTTTCTATTTTTGGTCCGGCACTCAGAGGTCCAACTTTGAGAATGTACTTGCCCGAATTGCACAACTAACGGAAAAGAAACCCGAATATACATTTGTTGGAATTAATTGCAATACGGACGCCGTTAGGTGGCAGTCCTTATTGAGCAGTAATCAATTGGATGTGGTTAATCAATTTCGTACAGACGATTTTGAAAATTTGAAAAACACCCTTGTCATTGGAGGCCTCAACAAAGGCATTATAACCAAAGACGGACTCATTGTAGATGCATTTGCAGACCTTTACAGTAGTTTCTAGGACAGCAGCATAGTGCTTGTCATGTGGATGTCTTAATATCTACCTGATCATAAAAATCATAAAAACACTTCAATTTATAAAATAACAAAGCCTCCTGAGCTATTAAGCAAAAGAGGCTTTGTTATATTTTGGATTATTTTGAAATCTAGTTACCTTTTTGGTAATCTTCCAAGAATTTTGCCAAACCACTATCCGTTAATGGGTGCTTTAACAAGCCTTCGATAGCCGATAAAGGTCCTGTCATTACGTCTGCTCCTAACTTGGCGCAATCGATCACGTGCATAGTATGCCTTACGGACGCAGCCAAAATCTGAGTTTGGAAGTCATAATTGTCGTATATATGTCTGATTTCGGAAATTAGGTTTAAACCATCTGTAGAGATATCGTCCAATCTTCCAATAAATGGTGAAACATAGGTAGCACCTGCCTTAGCGGCCAACAAAGCCTGCCCACAAGAGAACACCAAGGTACAATTGGTTCTAATACCTTTATCAGTAAAATATTTTATAGCTTTAATACCGTCCTTTATCATAGGGACTTTTACTACAATTTGCTCATGAAGTTCCGCCAATTCCTCACCCTCCTTGATCATTCCTTTTAAGTCGGTGGAAATTACCTCTGCCGATACATCTCCATCCACAATATTACAGATATCTACATAATGCTTTAGGATATTGTTTCTTCCAGTAATCCCTTCTTTGGCCATTAGGGAGGGATTTGTTGTAACCCCATCCAATACCCCTAATTCCTGGGCTTCTTTTATCTGTGCTAAGTTAGCGGTGTCAATAAAGAACTTCATGTTAATTGCTTTTTAAATTATTAATTTGAAAGATTTATCTTTTTTAAAGTCTACCTTTTGGTGATGCAAAATTACAATTTATAATGGTTCATCAAGAGTTTCTCATAGACTTTGTCGGGTAATATTTTTTTAAGAAATAATGAAAACTTCTGCATAAAGTCCCCTACCCTGTAATGAACTTTAGGATTTTTGATATTTATAATTTTAAAAACCATATGCGCTACCAACATAGGATCTTGTCCACTATCCACGTGTTCGTTCATTAATTTCAAGGTATTCCCATAAGGTGAATTATAAGGTGAATTCTCCAGCACTGGCGCATGATAGCGGCCAGAAGCAATATTAGTGGCAAAATCGCCAGGGGCCAAGTTTGTAATGTTTATCCCAAAACCCTTGATTTCCATTCTAAGAGCTTCCATCACCAGTTCCAACGCACCTTTGCTGGCAGAGTATATTCCCCTATAAGGCAGACCCATATAACCGGCAATGGACGTAATATTGATGATAAGTCCATTTTTTTGACCCCTCATATGGGGCAGAACAGCTTTGCTCATATGCAAGGGACCATTAAAATTGGTATCGAAAGCCTTTAATATTTCTGCATGTGGTGTTTCCTCTATAGGGCCCGTAATACCTATACCTGCATTATTTACCAAAACATCTACCCTACCTTCCTTGGCAATCAGCTCGGAAATGGCCGTCCGTATACTTTCCGGATTCCGCACATCCAATTCCAGAAGATCAAATGCTGTAAAATCAGGATAGTTGGCCACTTTCCTAGTGGTTCCATAAACTTTAAAACCTTTTGATTTTAAATAAATCCCGATAGATTTTCCAATTCCCGAAGAACCTCCTGTAACCAATACAACCTTATGCTCCATTAATAGAAATTAAGGTTGCAAATTAACGAATAAAACAGGAATTGAAGTTGATAAAGAAGTTATATCTAAGGATTACTGTAAAAAATGACGGGAAGTTTTGGTTCACTT
>TARA_R110000868_G_scaffold19664_1_pt1 | contig 14274 bp, 12 predicted proteins | sample TARA_R110000868 | Tara Oceans TARA_R110000868 (sample SAMEA4397489) | marine metagenome | biome: Polar Biome; feature: [SRF] surface water layer (ENVO:00010504); material: water (ENVO:00002006), including particulate matter (ENVO:01000060) such as... | depth 5 m | reverse complement strand
TCATAATCTTGAGGTCGAGAGTTCAAGTCTCTCTCCCGCTACCATTTTTTTCCTATCTATCGTTCAGCCAGCGGCCGCGAGGATATCGCGGCCGGGCACAGGCCTTCCCCGCTGACGCGGCGGGCTGATCGAGCGGTGCGGCAGCGATTCGAATTCTGCGACTGCGGTCGCATCCCGGCCCGTCTGGTCTCAGGCAAAACTTCCCAGAAGCGCCAGCGCCAGGAATGCTCCCCCGGCCAGCATGGCGATCCAGCTGCCGGGCGTGTAGCGCGAATTATAGCGCTGGATTTCCGGCTTCTCCCGGTTGAGCCCATTGATCATTTGAACGGTGGGTAGCAGCCAGATGAAGGACGCCAGGTTCAGCAGCAGGATGACGCCCAGCCAGGAAACGGGCAATTCGGGCAGGCGGGACGTGAAGCTGTCCGCGAATCTGACGCTGAGGACCCAGACCATATAGATGATCGCCAGCGCATTCCCCAGGAATGCCGGCATTCCGCGTCCGGACTCCGCTTCATTTCGCACTTCCTGAAACAGGCCGAGGAAAAAGAAGGCACCGAACAGGGAACGCCCGAAGGGTGAGATGTCCCGCGCTTGCGTCGCCTTCACCCAGCGCCAGTTCCGCCACATCCACAGCAATTGGTAGAGCCCCATCGTCAGGATCGACATGGCGGTGAATTTGGCCAGGCTGACCGGGTAGAAGCGTGCACCCTCGGGCATTTTCTTGTCGGCATTCAGGCCGAGAAGTGCGCCGGGGATCAGGATCAGATAGAGGGCCGCGACCATGAGGAGGCCGAGCGTGCGCTCATTGGCCGGATTGCCGGCCCAGGCAAGGACCTCCTGCCAGGAACCGTCGGGCTCGCTCAAATCGATGGTGAGATTGCCGCTATCCGCGATTTCATCCGCCAGGGCGTTGAAGGCGGCAGCCTGGTCGGGGCTGGCACGTCCGGTGTGGACTTGCAGCACGTAAGTCATCTCCAGCTGGTCCGGCGTGCTGGTTGACCGCAGGGTGTAGCGGGCAAAATCCTCGTCCATCGTGACGTCGGCAATGCCGAATAATTGCGATGTGAAATTGACGAGCCGCTGGGTGTGGATCCGGTGCGACGGGAAGGTCAGCCCGATCGGATGCTGGCGCTCGCTCGCCTCCACCGTTCCCAGCTGGTTGAGCACGGTGTCGGCACGCAGCGCAAACGTCTTGTGGCGGTCATCCTCGAGATGGGCGGTGGTCGGCAGGAGATAGGCTTCGGTTGTCGTCAGGACATTGGCGTCGCGATCATCATCAATGACCAGATCGGCGCGCGGCTCGATCCCCGGATATTGTCCGCGATAATAGCTCAGATAATTGCGCGAATACTCATCGACCGAACGACTGGAGAGATTGGCGCGATATCCGTTGGCTTCGCGGCCGCGGAAATGACTGACGACATCGAGGGCGACACCCTCTTCGGTCAGCCGGGCCATGTCGAAAGTCTCGACCACTTCCGCGTCCGGGATCGCAGATTCGACCAGCGGGATCGATTCAAGCCCGGTCTGGCCGGCGCGGATGGGCAGGGCATATTTGAGACTTGGCGTGACAAGATTCGGGAAGACGCCGCCCTGATGCGAGGATGTGGCATCGATCCAGTAGGATTGGCCCTGATAGTTGAGCTGCACAATCATGTGGTCGAACACGTGCGGCGAGGGTGCCAGCTCGGCGAGTTCGAGGCCGCGATCAATATCGGTCAGGGCGACATTGGCGTCATAACCGAGGGCGCGCAGCATCGCGACCATCAGCACGCTCTTGTCCTTGCAATCACCATAGCCCAGTTCAATCACCCGGCTCGGGCTTCGCGGGACATAGCCGCCGACGCCGATCCCGTCTGCGACATAGCGGAACTCGTCCTGGACATAACGGATCGCTGCGGTGATGCGGGCCGCGTCGGTGGCATGTTCCCGCCGGATCCGGGTGACGCGCTGCTCTCCGGCTTCGGGCAGGCCCTCTCCGTTTTCATAGATCGGCAGGGCCCAGTCGATGACATCGGACCAGGCCTCAAGATTGCTGACCGAGATATAGGCGCGCTGGGTGTAGTCGCCCGGCATCCCGGCTTCAGACTCGATCGCGGCGATATCGTCCTGCGCCCATTCATACTCGACCCAGCCGCCTGTCGACCGTGTCTCGGGCTCGGCCGCCGATCTGTTGGTGCGCAGTGTCAGCGGCATATCGGCAGGCGCCAGGATGGACCGGTGATGACGCGCCAGCGGCACCGACCAGGACATCGGCAGCTCTGCGCCATAGCCGCCCGGCCAGGTCTGTGAGCGCGAATGCGTGGTCAGTTCGTAATCAATGATGTCGCCGACACGGATATCCGCCAGTTCGACAAAACTGGTCAGGTCGCCGTCGACCATGCCCGATTGCAGCCGGGTTTCGCGGCGGATGGTCGTGAACAGGCCCGGACGCAGCCGGTCCTGGGCGACACCGTCACGCCAGACCCGGATCGCGTGAATGATCAGGTCCTGATCGGTTGGATCAAAATCGAAGGAGAGCCGGCCGCTGTTTTCCAGACCGGCCCGGTCGGTGATCAGCCAGGCGCTGTGCTTGTAATAATCCACTGTATCGCCATTGAGGCGATGCTGGCTGTCGAGCAGGAGATAATACTGGCCGCCATTAATCCCCTGCGGCAATTCCTCGGCCGGTTGCGGAACATCGATGAACTCGACCCAGCCCGGCGCGGGCTGGATGACGGGGCCGTTCGCCGCGTCCTGGGCGTGTGCCGGCAGGAAGAGCGATAGTAAAAGCGGCAGCAGGCCGCTCAAGAGGCCAGCAGAACGCAGCCCGAAACCCGGATTAACTCGCACAATAAATGCCCCCCGCACTCATCACCCTGTTGGTCTACATATGAACACCATACGGCTGCACGGCACAACTTCAGCGTTTTTCAGCGCGCATGACTTGCGTGTGACCGCCGGCCCCGCCTTGCGGCATTTGCGCGCGTCGGGGCCTGTAGACCGTGACATTGAAACTGAAGGGCGTAGACCTTGGGCAAGGAGACTTGTCCCATGCCTACTGCTTCGTCCAACAAACTTTTGATCGGCTTCGCTGTCGTCGTTTGCATCGCCCTGGTTACCTTTCTGCTGTTCAGCTTCGCGGAACTGCCCGTGATCCATATGAGCGGCCATGGCTGGTTCGCGCTCGGCCTGGGCATCGTGTTTTCCGTGGTGCTCGGGGCTGTGTTGTCGGCCGTCCTGATCATTGGCCGCCGCCGCGGCTTCGACGAGTCGGCGCATGAAGCCGTCATCGATCACAATCCTGAAGCCTGATCTTGCGTTTCAGCCAGCGCCGCTGACCGCCTGTCTGATCCAGGCGAGGAAGGGCGGCGCCGATGCCGCCTCATCGATCTCGAACCCCAGCACGCAAGGCTCCTCATAGGGGTGGAGCGCGCCAAGCCGCTCGATCAGGGCGGGGGCCCTTGCCGTCGTGGTCTTGAGAATCATCACCGCCTCATTCGCCGTTTCGACCGCGCCTTGCCAGCGATAGACACTGGTCATACCCGGCAGGATATTGGCGCAGGCGCACGAGCCCTCGCCCACCAGGGTCTGTGCGGCTTCGCCCGCAAGGCCCGCATCGGGCCAGGTGGTGTAGATCCAGCGATACTTGCTCATGGCCATCCCTTGCTCGCGCGATTATAGAACGGCCATGGATACAAGACCGACCCCAAACTCTGCCCTGCTACTCTTCTCCGGTGGCCAGGATTCCGCAACCTGTCTCGCCTGGGCGCTGTCGCGCTTTGACCGTGTCGAGACGGTCGGTTTCGATTACGGCCAGCGCCACCATGTGGAGATGCAGGCCCGGCTCGATGTCCGCGCCGCCATGGCCGAGACTTTCCCGGAATGGGGGGGCAGGCTGGGTGAGGATCATGTCGTCGATCTTGCCGGCTATGGTGCCATCGCCGAGAGCGCCCTGACCACCGACCGGGCGATCGAGATGGCCGCCGATGGACTGCCCAGCACCTTCGTGCCGGGTCGCAATCTGGTGTTTCTCACCGTCGCCTCGGCGCTCGCCTACCGGCGCGGCCATGGCGTGATGGTTGGCGGTATGTGCGAGACCGATTTCTCCGGTTATCCCGATTGCCGCCGCGCCACGATCGACGCGATGCAACAGACGCTGAGCCTTGGGCTCGCAACCGACATCACCATCGAAACGCCGCTGATGTGGCTCGACAAGGCGCAGAGCTGGGCCCTGGCGCAGGCGCTGGGCGGCTCGGCGCTGGTCGAGATCATCCGCACCCGCACCCATACCTGCTATCGCGGCGATCGCAGCGAGGCGCATGATTGGGGTTATGGCTGTGGCGCTTGCCCGGCCTGTGAATTGCGCGCCGCCGGTTGGCGCCAATGGCGCAGCGAGGTCCAGGCATGAAGTATTCGGTCAAAGAGATCTTCATGACGGTACAGGGCGAGGGCGGTCAGACCGGCCGTCCGGCGGTTTTCCTGCGTTTTGCCGGCTGCAATCTCTGGAGCGGCCGCGAACAGGATCGCGCCAGCGCCGTCTGCAATTTCTGCGATACGGATTTCATCGGCATGGACGGGCCGGGCGGTGGCCGCTTCGAGACGCCGGCCGATCTGGTGGCGGCCGTCACGGCGATGTGGCCCGGAGGTGGCAAGCCATTGGTGGTCTGCACCGGCGGTGAGCCGCTGCTACAGCTCGATGCGCGTTTGATCGATGCCCTGCACGCGGCGGGCTTCGAAATCGCGGTGGAGACGAATGGTACGCTCGCCGCGCCCGAGGGGCTCGACTGGATCACCGTCAGTCCCAAGGGCAAGGCGCCGGTGGTGCAACGCAGCGGCCATGAGCTGAAACTGGTCTTCCCCCAGCCCGGCCTCGATCCGGCGAATTATCTCGGCTGGGATTTCAAGCGCTTTTCGCTACAGCCGATGGATGGCGATGCGATGATGGAGAATGCCCAGGCGGCGTTCGAATATTGCATCGCGCATCCGCAATGGACGCTCAGCCTTCAGACCCATAAGTGGATCGGCGCGCCGTAAACATCAGTTATTGTTCCAGGAAGCCGCAGGCGGCGGTCATATCGGCTTCGGAGTCCTGCAGAAACCGGGCGACGCGCAGGATTTCCTCGACGCTGTACCCGCCCTCGCGCACCAGACGCCCGACTTCGGTCTCCATCCCTGCCGGGTCTGTTGCAAAGCGGTACATGCGGCCGACGACGTAGAAATCACGATAATTGAGCTGGGCCGAGAGCCAGCCGGCCGTACAGGCGCAAGACGGGATCGGGTCATGGGTTTGCGTCCCGACCTGAGCGACGCAGGAACGCACGATTTCACGCGTCATCGTCTGGCGCGACGGGGCTTCCGCCGCGTCGGACACAAATAACAACGCAAAAACTGGAATCAAATTCATGGCCAACATGCCGTTTCCCCCAAACCGGCTCTGGCTCCATCATCGCGCCCTGAGCCGCTTGAGTCCACCAGAGAAAAAGGCGCGCCATTGCTGGCGCGCCTTCCAATGTGCAATTTTCGGTCCGGTTGGCGTTGGTCAGGAACCGTCGGCAATGCGTTCCGCAATGCTCTCGCCGATCTGGGAGGCGAACCGGCTGAAGGTGCGGCGCGCATCGCTCCAGGTGCTGGCATGCCGGGCATCGACAATATTGTAGGAATGCCAGGCATAGCTGTAGCTCTCGAGCTCATCGCCTTCAGACGAGACCAGTTCGGCCTCAAGGCTGGCGCCGCCAATGCCGAAGCTCTCCATGCTCAGACCCGGCCTCGCGGCCATTTGCGCCATGGTTGGCCGGTTGGGGGTGGCGTCGAGAATGGTGACGCGCAGGACTGAGCCATTTTCACCCAGATAGGGTGCCAGCTCATCCTCAAGCTCGCCAAGCAGGATGCTCGACAGCCGTTCGAATTCCCGCGTACCGAGATCGTCAGCCTTGGCGGCCAGCTCTTCGCCGATCTGGATCGGCGCGATCATCACGGGCTGTTCTGCCAGCGCCGCGCTGGCGCTCAGTGACAGTGCCGTCAGGGCTGTCAGGGAAAATGTCTTCGTCACTAGCCGCAACATGTGCGTCTCCATCAATCCAGGTTTGAGTCCCTCGCCCCTGTATAGCAGGTGGCATCAGGAAACCGGATCAAATTATCGTGGGTCTAGCGATTATCCCCGGAGTCATCATCGGAGTCCGGGATCACCATATCGACCGCGGCGCCGCCGACAGCGCCGACGGTTTTGACGGCCATTCCGGCTGTGCCGAGCGCGACATCCGCGACCAGCGCCGTCGCTCCGAGGACGACGCATCCCGACAGGGCCGGCGCGATCAGGACGAGCAGCAGGAAGGGGCGAAGGTATTTCATGGCGCTCTCCAGACATCAGCACCATCACCCTTCGCCCACAAGCCTTGCATTAGGGTGAATCCACCCGCTTATTCCGGCACCTCCACCATCACTAGTTCAAGCGCGGTCGTCGCCTCGATGGTGATCTCGGCCTCATCACGGATCGCGGCGGCGTCGCGGGCGTCGAGGTCGACCCCGTTTACGCTGCCACTGCCGATCGCCAGCACGAGATAGGCCCGGTGGCCGGGCTTCACCGCGTGAGTGACCGACTGGCCGGCCAGCAGGGTCGCGCCCAACACCTTGGCGTCCTGGCGGATCATCAGCCCGCCATCCCTTTCCGGATCGCCCGAGGCGAGCACGACCAGCTGCCCGGTGCGTTTTCCCGTCGGGAAGGCGGCGCTGTCCCAGCGCGGTTCGCCGCCGGTTTCACGCGGCAGGATCCAGATCTGGAACAGGGTCGTGGTCTCTGCTTCCTGATTGAATTCGGAATGGCGTATGCCGCTGCCCGCCGACATGACCTGGACGTCGCCGGCGACCGTGCGGCCGGCATTGCCGAGGCTGTCGCGATGGCTGATCGCGCCTTCGCGGACATAGGTGATGATTTCCATGTCCTGGTGCGGATGCGGCGAGAAGCCACCATCGGCGGCAATCTCGTCATCATTCCATACCCGCAGGGCACCCCAGCCCATCCGGGCCGGGTCGTGATAGCCGCCGAAGCTGAAATGATGCCGGGCATTGAGCCAGTCATTCCTGAAGCGGCCAAGGCTGTCGAATGCGCGTTTCTCGATCATGATCGATCTCCATCTGTCTGTATTGACAGCAGAGATAGGGGCGGCGACTGGCGCGAAAAACGGCGTTTTTGGACGTTGATTAATTCCGCTGCGGCACTAATCCTTGGGTGTCTCGCGCGGCATCATCCGGATCTGGACCGGCTCGCCACCGACGAGATGGATGTCGCGTTGCGGGAAGGGGAATTCGATCCCGTTTTCGTTAAACACATCCCAGATCGCGAGCAGGACCTCGCTGGTGACGTTGTTGACGCCGTTCTGGGGGTCGCGGATCCAGAAGCGCACTTCCAGATCGATGCTGTTATCGCCGAAACCGTGCAGCTGACACACCGTCTTCGGAATCGCGACGACGCGCGGCACTTTGGGCACCGCTTCCTCGATCAGCTTCTGGGCCAGGCGGACATTGGAATGATAGCTGATCCCGACCCGGCTTTTGACGCGCACGGCGGTGTCGGAATAAGACCAGTTGATCACGCGTGAGGTGATCAGTTCCTCGTTCGGGATGAGATGTTCATGCCCGTCGCGGGTCTTCACCGAGGCGAAGCGCATGCCCAGCGTCAGGACCCGGCCATAGGTCTCGTCGACCGTGATGACATCGCCCGGCTTGATCGAACGGTCGAGCAGGAGGATGACGCCGGAGACCAGGTTGGAGAAAATTTTCTGCAGACCGAAGCCGATCCCCAGACCGATCGCGCCGCCGAAAATCGCCAGTGCCGACAGATCAATCCCCATCGCCGACAGCGCCATCATGCCGGCCGTCGCCATCAGCGCAATCTGGGCCGCCTTGGTGACGAGGATGCGTGCCGAAGGGTTCAGGCTCGGCAAATGCTCGATCCGCGAGCTGAGCAGGCGCGAAAGGATGCTGGCGCCCCAATAGAAGGCGGCGATAACGATGGCGGCGCGGGTGATGGTCAAAACCGATAGCCGCCGTTCGCCGCCGAGCGGCACGCCGAGACTGTCGAGGAAGGCGCTGGCCGGGTCGATCCATCCGAGCAGGTTGAGGGCGGCAATGGCCCAGGCAATCGTGGCAGCCGTGCGGGCCCAGAACGGGTCGGCGATGAAGGACGATACCAGGCGGATCACCGCCCAGGCGCCGACCAGATTGGCTGCCAGCCGTACCAGGAAAGTCTCCATCCCGACCTGTTCCAGCCCGAACAGGACCAGCGACAGGAGCAGCCAGGCCGAGGTCGGCCCGGCGATTGGCGCAATGAAGCGGATCGCCTGGGTCTGGAAGCGCTGGATCGGGGCAAAGCGGAACAGGTGGGCAAAGCCGGCCATGATCTGCCGCTTGGTGGCAAAGCCGAGCAGGAGCGCGATGATGACGACCACGACCTGAAGGTCGAACTCGACGCTCAGGGCTTCTTCCCTGGCCCAGCTCCACGCCGCTTGCAGGCGCGCCTCAATGGCGGCGGGGTCGAGCAGCGCAGACAGATCGAAGGCGGGCTGGCTCATGGGAGCTCCGGAGATACTCCGTCAGCTTAACCTGTTCGCCGGTGAGGTAAATCTCTCCTGTGGCTCTACTTGCCCTCGCGCCACCATCCCAGCCCCATGAAGGCGGCGATCAACAGGGCGATGATCAGGGCGGGCAAAACCGGGCGTGCATGCGAGGCGCGCACGATATAGCGCTCATTGCGTTGCAGGCCGAGCCAGCCGCGACCTGCCTGGTCGGCACCGAGCCGGGTGCGGCGCAGATCGGGAAGCCGGGCATCGACGCCTTCGCCAATCGAGTAGAGACCGCCACCGGTCGCATCGAGCACAGGCGCAAGCTGATCGGCCGATGGACGCAGATCGGCATATTCCAGCGGGTTGAGCGGACCAAGCGCGGCGACCGTCGTCAGATCACCCGAGCGAAGCCGCACCAGTCCGGACCCGCTCGCCGGGACGGCCACGGAATAGCGACCGTCGGCATCCTGGGTCATGGCGGCGATCTGTTGCTCGCCATCGGGCCAGGTGATCTGCAGCGGCGGGGCCGTATCGGCCAGGGTGACGCGATTGGCGTGCAGCTCGCCATCATTGGCGTAGGCGGTCAGGCGCTCTTCCTCGAGCTCGGGCTCGCGCATCAGCCAGTGGGAGACGCGCCGGAACATCTCGGCATAGGGGCCGCCGCCTTCAAACCCGCGCGCCCAGAGCCAGGTCTGGTCGCTCATGACGATCGCGGCGCGGCCTTCGCCGGAACGCTGCACCACCAGCATCGGATTGCCATCGGGCGCCTGCAGCAGGGTTTCACCGCCGAGCGAGACGCCATGGATTTCGCGCAGCCAGCGGCCCCAGCTCGGGTTCTCGCCGCCGCCTTCAAGCCCGGCCGTCACCGGATGGCGCATCCCGGCCGGCGTCGTCTGCGGCGTGAAACCGCCATCGGTAATATAGCCGGTCGGTCGCACGGGCAGCACGGCGGCCAGAGGCGTGCGGTAAAGGCTCGGCGGCCCGGCGAAAGGAGGTCCGGCAGTGACCAGCAGGGCGCCGCCATCTTCGACATAGCGGGCGATATAGTCGAAATAGATCGGCGGCATGATATTGCGGCGCCGATAGCGGTCGAAGATCACCAGATCGAATTCGCTCAGACGCTCGACGAACAATTCCTGCACAGGGAAGCCGATCAGGGCGAGTTCCTCGACCGGCGTGCTGTCGCGGCGGTCCGGTGGACGCAGAATGGTGAAGTGAACCAGATCGACCGATGGGTCGGATTTGAGCAGATTGCGCCAGGCGCGGGCGCCATTATGCGGCTCGCCGGTCACCAGCAGCACACGCAAACGGTCACGCACGCCATTCACCGAAACGGCGGCGCGATTATTGATCAGGGATATTTCCTGCGGACCGGGTTCGACCTCGGCCTCGATCACATTCTGACCGCGGCGTTCCACGGGAACTTCGACCCGTGTTGACCGGCCGATCGGGATGCGGTGGGTCTGCGGATCGCCGCCCTCGAAGCGGAAGGAGACCATCGCGGTGCCCTCCATCGCATCATCCTCGACGCGCAGCACGAAAGCGACGGTCTGGCCGACAATGCCGTAGCGCGGCGCTTCCTCGATCACCAGCCGCCGGTCGCCGGCGCTGCGATCACCCACCAGCGCCTGATGCACCGGGGCATTGAGATTGAGCGTCGCCGGATCGGCCGGTGCGTCGTGGATCTGGCCGTCCGTGGTCAGGATCACGCCCGCGAGCCTGTCTGGCGGCACGCCGGCGAGGGCACCATTGAGCGCTTCGAACAGCATCGTGCCATCGGCACTGGTGCCGGCTTCGACCTCGACCAGATCGAGCATCGGATCATTCTCGGCCTGTTGGCGCACGGCGGCCGCCATCGCATCGGCTGCGGCGGCGCGTTCGCCGACATCCATGCTGGCGCTGCGGTCGGTCACCAGCACGGCGATATCGGCCAGCGGGTCGCGTTCCTCCTCGACCAGGGAGGGATTGGCCAGCGCCAGCGCCAGCACGACGACGGCGAGGCTGCGCCACAGCCAGCCGGCCAGCTTCTGCCAGGCGCCGACAAGGATCGCCAGCAGGGCAAAGCCGGTCAGGCCCGCCAGGATTGGCCAGGGGATGAGCGGTGCGAAATCGAGCGCGGTCGCGTTCATTGGCCCAGCCTCTCGAGGATGTCGGGGACGTGGACCTGGTCGGCCTTGTAGTTTCCGGTCAGCGCATACATCGCGATATTGACGCCGAAGCGGATCGCCATTTCGCGCTGGCGTTCGCCGCCCTCAACCGGTGAGGAGGGCCGTCCGGCTGCATCGACACCCCAGGCCGAGGCCCAGTCATTGGCGCCGATGATGACGCCGGATGTGCCGTCGCGCGAAGCACCATCGGGATTGGCTTCAACCCAGACCGGACTGCCCGAAAAGCGGCCGGGGAATTCCTGCAGCAGATAGAAGGAGCGTGTCAGCACGTGATCGCTCGGCACCGGGCCAAGCGGCGGCAGATCGATACTGTCGAGAATGGTCAGCAGGCCGGGATGCGGTGCGCCGGCGCGCAGCATGGCGACATCGGCATCCTGCGTATCGAACACGATCAGCCCGCCCGATTGCAGATAGGAACTCACCCGTGCCGCCGCAGCCGGCGACAAAGGCCGAGCATCGCGGGCGACAGGCCAGTAGATCATCGGGAAGAAGATCAGCGGGTCGGTCTCGACATCAATGCCCATCGGCGGCGCCGGTTCGATGGCGCTGCGCCGGGTGGTTTCGGCGCTGAGACCGGTCAGGCCGGCCAGGCTGCGGGCATCGACCGCGGCATTGCCGGTGATCACATAGGCAAAGTGCAGATTGAGCGCCGCTTCGAGGGCAAAACTGTCATCGCTGACGGGTGGTGGCGGAGTGGTGGTCGGCTGGGCCTCGGCCGGTGGTGCGAGCGGGAGGGCTAGCGCGATCAGCCAGGCGGCGGCAGCGCCGCCGAACAGGCGCAGCGGTAGCCGGCCAGCGAGCGCCAGGGCGATGACCACATCCAGCGCCAGCATCACGAGGGCGAGCGAGAGCAGGGCGGCGATGAAGCGCAAGGGCCGTGGACCGTCGAGCCCGGCGAATTGGACCCCCGGCAGATCGCGCGGCAGGGCCGTGATGGTCGTATTGGCCTTGATCACGTTCAGCGCCGCGGTCGCCGAGCCGAGCCGGTAGAGGCCGGGCGGTGAAATCGGGCTGGCGCTGGCCGTATCCCAGCTGGCCGCCGTCACCGGTCGTGCGCTATTGGGCGCCGAGGTCAATTGCCCGCCGGAATCGAGCGCACGGTCGAGCACCCAGGCGCCATTGGCCGGGCCGGTCGCCGGTCCGCCCTGGGCGAGGCCGAGAATGCGTTGCAGCATACGTGGGTAAAGCCCTGACAGGGGCAGGTCTGACCAGTCGGGTCCTGCCGTGACATGAAAGAGCACGATCCAGCCGCGGCCGCGGCGCACAGCTGTCACCAATGGCGTGCCGTCCTCGAGCCGGGCCCAGACCCGGTCTGGCGTCGCTGTGCCCGGCTGGGCCAGGACCTGGCGGTCAACCGTGGCAGTGGCATCAGGTGGCAGGCCGGCAAAGGGGGAATCATCGCCGAAACGGGCAATCAGCTGGGGTTCTTCCCAATTGAGTGCGCCGCCAAGCAAACGCCCGCCAACACGCAGATCGACCGGCAGCAGGCTGTCGCCACGTGCAGCCAGACGCGGTCCGGCAAAACGGATGAGCAGCCCGCCATTGGCGACGAACTCGCCGATCCGGGCATCATCCGTGCGGGCATCGTCGACCATCACTAGGGCCGCGGGCTCACTCTCGAGCAATTCGTCGAGCGTACCGCGCACGGGCTGCGAGAAGGGCGCGATGGCGCTTTCGACATAGTGGAGATCCGACAGGAGCGGCTGGCCGTCCTCGCTGGGGGCATCGATCAGGCCGACACGCGGACGGCGCCATTGATCACCCATCAGACGCACCGATCCGGCGGTGCCCGGGCCTTCAACGCGCAGGCTGGCGATCCGGTTGCGCAGATCGAGCGGCAGGCTCAGTTCGGAACGGGCAAACCCGCTATCGGCATCGAAGCTGAGATCGGTGCGGGCGATGGCACGGCCATCACTGCCCAGCGCCGTGATCGCCGCAGTACGCGGCAGACCGTTGGCGACGCGGCGCAATTCGATTTCCAGGCCCGACGCGGTGGCCTCCGGCGGCGCCATCGCCAGCGCGGCGCGGCCATTATCCGGTTCGATAATACGCACATCGCCCAGGCTGGAGAGGGCGCGGGCCAGCGCCCGGCTGCCATCGCTATCCATGCCATCGCTGAGCCAGGTGACGGCCATGATATCGGCCAGGGCACCATCACTGCGCGCAGCCGCGACACGGTCGGCTGCACCATCGCGGTCCACAGGCCAGGCGAGCGGGCTGGCCGAGGCGAGCAGGCGACGCGCGGCGTCGGGCCGGTCCAGACGCAACGGGGCCGGGGCCTCGCCGCTATTGGCTGTGAACAGGATGGCGGCGAGGCGGCCGTCGCGTTCGGCTTCGTCAAACAGGCGGATTGCCTCGCGGCTGGTCGCGTCCCAGCTGGCTGCGGCGGCCCAGCCATTATCGATCACGATCAATTCGGGGCGGGTCTCGTCGATCACGGCGGGCGGTGTCCAGACCGGACGCGACAGGCCGAGGATCACCAGGGCCGCGATCAGCAGGCGGAACAGGATCAGCCACCAGGGCGCGTGTTGCGGTGTCTCGGCATCGTCGGGCGCACCGAACAGCAGGCGCAGCGGCGGGAAGATGGCGCGGCGCGGGGCCGGCGGGGTGGCGCGCAGCAACAGCCACAATATGGGCAGGCTCAGCAGGCCGATCAGGGCCAGCGGTGCGCCAAAGGAGAGGGGGCCGAGTGCAAACATCTAGGCGTCCCTCGCCAGCGCACGATACAGCGCCAGCACGGCACTGGTGGCCGTGCGGTCGGTGCGATGGGTCACCAGCGACCAGCCAAACTGACGCGCCAGGGCTGCGAGCGCCTCGCCATGTTCGGCCCAGCGTTGGCGATAGGTCGAGCGCGCTTCTTCGGCGCGGCCGAATAACAGGCCTTCGCCACCGGCCGGGTTCTCAAACCGGGTGCGGCCGGAATAGGGAAAGTCTTCCTCGGCCGGATCGACGATGCGCAGCAGCACGCCTTCCGCTTCCATGGTCGAGAAACGCGACAGGCGCGCAGCCCAGGTTTCGGGCGGATCGAGAAAATCGCTGGCCAGCACGACGCGTCCGAACCGGCCGATATTGGGCGCTTCGACGGCAGCCATCTCGCCGGGGCCGAGCGCCAGGCGGCGCGAGGTGCGCTCCAGTCCGAGGGCACCGGTGCGGGCAATCGCCGATTCGCCGAGCACCGCGACGCGTTCACCGCCCTGGGTCAAAAGCGCGGCCATGGCGATCTGACACACGGCGGCACGATCGATCTTGCTGGCATGGTCTTTCGAGGAGGAGAAGCGCATCGACGGCGAACCATCGCGCCACAGCCAGACCGTATTGGCCGCTTCCCATTCATTCTGGCGCACGAAGAGCTGGTCGCTGCGCGCCGATTGGCGCCAGTCGACCGCGGCGCGACCGTCTTCGGGGCGATGGTGACGATATTGCCAGAAGCTCTCACCGACGCCGGCGCGGCGCCGTCCGTGCACGCCCTGGGCAACGGTCGCGGCAATACGTGTCGCTTCCGCCATCAGGGCCGGCAAGGTCGCGGCGGCCGCTTCGCCCTGATGGCGCAGCTGCACAACGCGCGA
>TARA_R110000868_G_scaffold103998_1_pt1 | contig 14274 bp, 14 predicted proteins | sample TARA_R110000868 | Tara Oceans TARA_R110000868 (sample SAMEA4397489) | marine metagenome | biome: Polar Biome; feature: [SRF] surface water layer (ENVO:00010504); material: water (ENVO:00002006), including particulate matter (ENVO:01000060) such as... | depth 5 m | reverse complement strand
TCCGGTGAAATATGAAATGGACAAGGCGTCGGGCACGCTGTTCGTCGATCGTTTCATCCACACGGCCATGCAATATCCGGCCAACTACGGCTTCGTCCCGCACACACTGTCAGATGATGGTGATCCTGTTGACGTGCTCGTCGTGAGCCGCATTCCGGTTGTGCCGGGCGCCGTCGTGCGCTGCCGTCCCATCGGCGTTTTGCTGATGCAGGACGAAGCAGGCATGGACGAAAAAATCATCGCCGTGCCGGTTGAGAAGCTCAACCCCTATTACAAGAACACGCTCAACTACACCGACCTGCCGGAAGTCTTCATCAAGCGCGTCGCGCATTTCTTCGAACACTACAAGGACCTCGAAGAAGGCAAATGGGTAAAGGTCGAACGCTGGGGCGATGCCGCCGAAGCGCGTCAGATCATCATGGATTCAATTGAGAAGGCGAAAGCCGCTGGCTGATTTCTTCTTCAGCCATCAATAGACAAAGCAAGAAAGCGGCTTATCTCGGTGAGGGATAAGCCGCTTTCTTTTTGCCATGTGTTGAAAGCCGCCTGCACGGCCCGCATGGATTTTTGCGAACCCGGCGCCTTATCAACAACGCCCGCATGCACCAGCGCCGCCACGACAGACGGCGACAGTAAAAATCCGTCCACACCCGCAAATCGTAAAAAATATTGAGCCGACGCTCCCGACAGACGAGAGCCGCGTTTCTTCAAAGTCTCAAGCAGATCGACAAATCCGTCAGGCTTGGAGGCCGCAAAAAACGCCCCCGCCGAACCATGCTCGCGGATGAGTTCCGTCACGAAGCGCGCGTTCTCAATTGTTGCTTTGATCTTGGCGCCGTTGCGCACAATGCGTGCGTCCGAGACAAGCCGCCCCATATCCTCACCGGAATAGAAGGCGACGCGATGCGGATCAAACCCGTCAAAGGCCTCTTCAAAACCCGGCCATTTCGCTTCGATGATTTTCCAGACAAAGCCCGCCTGAAAGACAGATCGCGTCATCTGCGCGAGCCAGCGATCGTCGGGTATCTTGCGAATGGCCGCCGCAGACTTCGGCTTCGCCATATGCGCTTTCAGTCCCGCCTCGCCGCCGTGGCGCTTTACTGCCCGCGCCCGGATCGCTTTGAAACTTTGCATGTCGCCACCCTCTCGCAGAAGTTTACGGCAATGACCAGACCGCTTCCATGCCCAACACATTGCGGGCGATATCCTGCGCAAGTTCGCCGCCGCTACGCGCATTCGTCAGAATGACAACGCCGGACCGGCGTGCCGGATCCATCACCATCAGACTTTCCGAACCAAGCACCGAGCCGCGCATCCAATAGGTTTCGCGAGGTCCGTCCCGCCGCATGCCGCTGACGAGCGACCAGTAAAAAGGCCCGCCCGCCGGCACGGGATCAGCATAAAGCTTTCCACGCATAATGCGCGACAGCGGTGCGTCGCCCATAAGAGCTTTCATTAGTTGCGCCATGTCAGGCGCAGTCGTGCGAAATGAAACCGCTGCATTGGCAACAGGCACACCGCGCAGAGACTCAAATTGAGCAACAGGGATCGACCATTTGAGCGCGGGCGAAAAACCGCCGAGCGCGATAGCGCCTGCCAATACGACAATGATCCATTCACCACCCGCGCCACCGCGCGTGATGATGCCGTCGCGCGCGCGCGCAAGGCCGACGATATAGAGAAGGTAATAAGCAAAGCCCGCCAGCATCGCGACAACGGCAGCGCAGATAAAAGCGACCCCGATGATAAAGACCGCAGATGCAAGCCCGAACCCCCACCAGACAATTGTCATGGCAAAGACCATGCCGCCAAGCACCGGCCAGAGGTAATCGAGTGGCTCAAGACGACGCTGAAAGAAAAACCGCGACATAGCCCAGAAGACAATCAGCAAGCCGATGAGCGCCGCCATAAAAGGCCCGTAGAAAATCACAAGCAGGAAGCTGAGGGGCACATAGGCTTGCGCCTCAAGTGCGCGTGTTTCCGGTGTCAGCAAAAAATGCGAGTGTGTGAGGCCAAGAGGCTCAAAAACGCGTGACGCTACGATCTCGTCGAGCGACAGGCCCGTGAGCTTTTCCATCACATATTGCAGATAGACATAGCCGATGGCCGAACGCGCAAACCGGCTGCCGGGCTCAAAGCCCGTGCGGCGCGAAGGATGCGCCACATTATTGCCAAGTCCTGATGTCTGCATCAGCACTTGCCGAAGCGTCACGCGCTCATTGTCTTTGTGGTCGGTGAGCCAGGGCGCTTCAAGATCGCGCGAGAGTGGGGCGTCGAGAAACATGAGCTTGTCATCGACAAGCGAGAGTGCCGCAAGTGCCACAACGGCCTGTCCAAGTTCACCCGCCTGAAACAAAGTATCCGGCGTCACCGGGCGCTGGCCACTCTTATCTGCCTTGCCGAAAGTCCCCGTGTAAACGATCTCGCCCTTATCGATGATGGCGACGGCGACGCCCGGCACATCGAAAGCCTTCATCCGGTCCGGCACAAAAATGCCAAGCGCACGGGCCATCTCATCTTGCGGCCAGGCAAGCATTCCGCCTGCTGCACGCGGATCATCTGCCCGCGCAGCCGCCAGCGGCACAGCAAGCAGCGCCAGCATTAACGCAAAGAGACGCATAGCGGGTTTCATAACTGGTCGAGCGGCATGCGCGGCACCTGACGGCGCAGTCCCAGCGCATCAATGCGGGCGATGAGTTCAGCATCAAGTGGCCCGCGTGCTTCCGCTTTGAGTGCGGCCTCAAGCTCGGCGCGGTTCTTCACGCCGAGAACCAGCGTATCAACGCCGTCCATCGCAAGCGCATAGGCATGCGCGAGTTCGGCCACATCTTCTTTGAGTTCGGCGGCAAGCGCGCGGAAGGGAGCGGCTTTTATAAAGTCGAGCGCCTCGGCGTCATCTTCCTTCATCGGGCGGTCGAGCTTAGCCGTCAGCGCACCGGCCTGCACCGCGCGGATGCCCATGACACCCACATCATTATTCTTTGCGGTACGGATGATATTGCGCGGTTCGGCCGGTTCTTCAAAGCGCCGCATATTGCCCGCGCTATCGAGAAGATTGGTCACCGCCTGCACAACGGCAGGCTTCGGCTCGCCCCTGAGCGCTTCCATGATCGAACGTGGCAGGCCTGTGCCGGTGATGCCCCATGCGCCGATGAGCCCTTTGGCTTTCAGCGCCTCAAAGGCGGGCGCAACTTCATCCGTAAACGCCGTCCAGGATACCGCGCCGTAAGTGTGATAGGTGAGGTCATTCTCATATTCATAATCGTCAGGATGAATATTGGAATGGAGGATAAAAACATCAGCATGTTCGCGCTTCAGCGTCTCAAGCGAGCGCCGCAGCGATGTTTCAAGCCGCTCAGCGATGCCTGACACATGCCGTGCGCCAACCATGCACTTTGTCGTGACGCGCACGCCGTCAGGCCACTTGCCGTCAAAGGCTTCGCCGACAACGCTTTCAGCTTCGCCGCGTCCATAGAGCGGCGCGAGATCTAAAAGCGTAACGCCTCTTTCAACCGCAAGCCGGACGGTCGCAATCGCTTCATCACGTGTCGTCTCGCCCCAGACTTGACCGAGCCCGCCGCCTCCCAGCGTCAGCGCGCTGACCGGCCAAAGATTTCCAAGCTGACGCGTCTCCATGATCTGTCCTTCAGGCGATGGAAGCAGGAACAGCAACGCCGTGCTGACGGCAGGCGGCAATGACCGCATTGCGCATGAGACAGGCAACCGTCATCAGCCCGACACCGCCCGGCACCGGCGTGATGGCACCGGCCACTTTGACCGCGCCTGCAAAATCAACATCGCCGACAAGTCGCGTCTTGCCTTCGCCCTTATCGGGCGCGGGTACACGGTTGATGCCAACGTCGATCACAATTGCGCCTGCCTTGATCCAGTCGGCTTTGACCATCAGCGGCCGTCCGACAGCGGCGACCAGAATATCGGCGCTGCGGGCGATAGCCGGAAGGTCAGCCGATCGGCTATGGGCAATCGTCACCGTGCAGTTTTCGCGCAGCAGCAATTGCGCCACAGGTTTGCCGACAAGGTTGGAACGCCCGATGATCACCGCGTGTTTGCCTGCAAGCTTGCCGCCTGTCGCGTGTTTGGCCATCAGCAAGCAGCCTTCAGGCGTTGCAGGCACCATAGCGGACAAGCCGCTCGCGAGCCGTCCCGCGTTCAGCGGATGTAGCCCGTCTGCGTCTTTCATCGGATCGATCGCGTCGATCACAGCCTGCTGCGAAATCTGATCGGGTACGGGAAACTGCACAAGGAAACCGTGGATCGCCGGATTGGCGTTGAGTTCGGCAACCTTCGCCAACACTTCCGCTTCGCTCGCTGTGGCGGGCATTTTATATTCAAAAGAATTCATGCCCGCTTCGAGCGTCGCCTGATGCTTGTTGCGCACATAGACTTCGCTTGCGGGATCATTGCCGACAAGGACAACACCGAGGCCGGGGGTAAGCCCGTGCGCGGCCTTGAGTTCGGCGACAGCTGCCGCCACGCGGGCTTTCAATTCAGGTGCGAGGACCCTGCCGTCAATCAGTGCCGCCTCAGCCATTTTTGTCTTCCTCGTTTTCAGGCGCGTAAAGCGGCGCGAGTGCCGCCATCAATTGATCAGGATGACCGGTGACAGCCATTGTCTTGTTGCGGTCGCCCGCCCCTGAGCGAATGACAAAAGCCGATTTCGGCAATCCCCAAGATTTTGCCAAAAGCCGGATCACCGCGTCATTGGCTTTGCCCTTGTCGGGCACGGCACGCACATAGACCTTGAGAAACACCCGCCCAGCCGCGTCTTCAGCAACACCACCGATGCGGTCTGCCGATGCTTTGGGTGTCACGCGCAATTGCAGCACAACACCGTCGCCCGCGCGGGCAAGCCAGAGCAAGCCGCCTCACATCGCGCCGGCCGACATCGAACCGTAAATTTCCCAAAGCAGGTTCTGGGCAAAAAACAAAAGCAACAGCAATACGACCGGCGAAATATCAATGCCGCCAAGGTCCGGCAAAATGCGGCGCAATGGCCGGAGCGCCGGCTCGGTAATGCGGTAGGTGATATCAACGACCGTATAGACGAAACGGTTCTGCGTATTGATCACATTAAAGGCGATGAGCCAGCTCAGCACAGCGCCGATGATGATGACCCAGGTGTAGAGCGAGATGATTTGCGTGATGAGAACGATGAGCGAGTACATGGGCCCCTGCGATGCGAGCCGACCTCAGCCGGTCTTGATGGCGGGGCGCGGAACGCCCCCGTCAGGCCTCAGATGTAAAGCCCCGCGCGCGCCGGTTCAAGCGTGGCTTTGCTCCGTTTCTGCGGCAATCGCGCGCCACCCGAATTTACCCGCAGCGCCTGCCAGCCGACTTGACACAAAGCGCGCGCCGACCTAAAGAACCGGACCACTCCGGGGCCGTAGCTCAGTTGGGAGAGCGCCTCGTTCGCAATGAGGAGGTCAGCGGTTCGATCCCGCTCGGCTCCACCATTCCCGGAGTGGTTTATTCCAAAAAATTACATTTAAATCAATGACTTGGCGCAAATGCCGAGGGCATGGTCACAGGCTCAGCACGTGGTGCGAGCGACAGGGCCGCAGGCTCCGAACGGGTCGCCGCAAAAGTGTTCACCGTGTCAGGATCGGCCTCTGGCAAGCGTCCGGCGGCCATCTGCGGCAAGTCAACAGCCCGTTGGGGCACGGGCGGCGGCGCGGCAGCCACCAGATCGCCCGCGACCCAGCGGATACGCCAGATCACATTGGCGACATCATCAGACACCAGCAGCGATCCGTCATGCGCGCGCGCAAGCCAAACGGGACGGCCCCAAAGCCCTCCCTTGCCCGCAGCATCAAGCCCGCTGCCAAATCCCGCCACCACGGTTTCATAGGCCCCGTCAGGCTTGCCCTCTTTAAAGCGCAACCGGACGATGGCACTGCCTCCTGCGCCTTGCGTCCGCGTGCCGTGAAGCGCAACCAGCGCATCACCGGCCCAGTCGGGCGGCAGGCCAGTTATCACAGGCGTGGCGGCGGCATTCTCAGCGGCAGGCTTGGCAGACGTCACGAACAGTAAGCCAGAAGGGCCCGAATGCGGCGAAAACAATACGTCCGGCGCCAGACTGGCGGCCACAAGATCAGGCCGCAACTCTCCGAATTGCGGATCGGCATGTGCGCCCAAATAGGCATAGGGGTAGCCGTAAAATCCATTGGGCGTGAGACGCGTGAAATAATCAGGCACCAACCCCGCGCCAAGCCCGAAGCGTTCATTGACCACGGTATAGAGATCGTCCGTACCGGGATAAAAAGCCAGACCCATCGGATTGCGCAGGCCCGCCGCATAAGTTGTTTGCACATTGCCGTCAGCGCGGAATTGCTGAACGGTGGCGCGCGGGTGCGGGTCTTCGCCAACATTGGTGGCGCTGCCAATCGCAACAAAGAAATGCTTGCCGTCCGGCGCGAAAACGATCTCGCGTGTGACGTGGCCGCCGCCTGTGCCCAGTGCGCCCGGCCGCGTCACCAGCGTGCGCGGCAGCGCTTTCATGCTCTCACCGTCAAAACCCACGCGCCAGACCGCGCGGCGATCAGCGACGTAAAGCGCGCCGCCCTCAACCGCCAAACCCGTCGGCTCGCGAAACCCGTCAGCGAATATCACGCGCATATCCGCTTTGCCGTCACCGTCGCTATCGCGCAAGGCAACCACATTGCCTTCGCGCGTCTGCGACACATAGATCGTGCCGTCCGGCCCGACGCTCATTTCGCGCGGATGCGTGAGACCCGACGCAAATATGCTGGCAACAAATCCCTCAGGCACCTGCGGCTGCACCCCGTTAGGGCGCGCAACACTCGGCGCTGCATTGCCGACAGGCGGATAACTGTAGGGAGCAGGAAGCGAAGAGCCTTTGAGTTCATACCGCTGCCCGATGCCGCCCGCGGACGATCCGGCAAAGGCAGCACTCATGGGAAGGGGGAAGGTCAGAACAAGCGACAGCCCGCCTGCGATGAGAGGCAGGGCCCGAATGCGAACCTGTCGTGGGGCCGATCTTGTCATTTTCGTCCCGTGGCGCTTCTTGTCAGGCTCAGGGCTCCAAAAGCCCCTGAAACCTGTTTCACGCGCAGTGTCACAGACAATCACGCCCGAATTGGGGCAGAGCCCGTGTCAGCGCTTTGCGGCATCCAGCGGTCGAGAAAGCGTGAAAGCCATTGGCGCAAGCTCTGGTCATGGGCGGCGCGGCCCTCGTGGTGCAACTCTGCCGCTTGCGCACCGGGCAGAACCAGCCTGTGGCTCGCATGCTCAAGCCAGAGCTTCATCATCGGTGTGGTGAGTTCAGGGTGAAACTGAATGCCATAGGCGTTATTTCCATAACGCATCGCCTGCACAGGAAAATCTTTGCCTTCGGCCAGCATGGTCGCGCCACAGGGCAGGTCAAAGCCCTCGACATGCCACTGATAGACATGCTGGGGATTATCAAAAAGGTCCGCGCCCGCCGCCGTCGGACGGATCGGGAAGTAGCCCACTTCGCAGCGCTGGTCCTCGCGGCCATAAACGCGCGCGCCAAGGCTCTTGGCAAGCATCTGACCGCCGAGGCAAATGCCGAAATAGGGCTTGTCGGAAGGAAGCGCCACATTGGAGATCCACCTGATCTCGTCGCGAACGAAGGGCAAATCATCATTGGCGCTCATCGGCCCGCCGAAAATAATCGCCCCGTCATGCTCATCCAGCGTCGCCGGCAGCGGATCGCCCAGCGCGTGACGGCGCATATCGAGTTCATAGCCGCGCCGGATCAGCTCCTGCCCCACGCGGCCGGGGCTCGAATGCGCTTGATGGAGAACAACAAGAATGCGGCGCGTGAAGCGGCTTGTCATAACGTGAACCCGGTTTGTCCCCTTGGACTTAATTTGGGGGTGCGTCGCCCCCGCGTACAAGGACGCGGAGGCCACACCGGAGCGATTATCTCACTTGCCGCTTAAGAAAGTCTGGTGAGCCGGGCGCGATTGTGCCGACAAAACCTTTGCCGAGACCACCGGCGCATGCCTCACATAGCCGAAATGCCGCCGTCGAGCTTCAGCTCCGCACCAGTCATAAATTTGGATTCGTCGGACGCGAGATAGACCACCGCATAGGCAATGTCGTCGGGATCGCCGATGATCCCCAGCGGCACCTGCTTGGCGAGCTTGCGCACCAATTCGCTCTTTTCCATACCGCGCGTCATCCCGTCAAGGATTGGCGTATCGATGAATGTCGGATGGATGGTGTTCGAACGGATCCGGTAGCCGCGTTTGGCACAATGCAGCGCCACGGATTTCGACAAGAGCCAAACCGCCGCCTTGGCCGCGTTATAGGCCGCCATATTGTGGCCGGCGATCAGACCAGCAATCGACGAGGTATTGATGATCGAGCCAGGTGCATGCGGCACCATATAGGGGATCGCATATTTGCAACCGAGGAACACGCTGTCGGCATCAACCGCCATCACGCGTTTCCAGGTTTCAAAATCTGTGTCCTCAACCGTCGTGCCGCCGCCAATGCCGGCATTATTGAAAAGCACGTTGATGCCACCCATCATCTTGTCGGCGGAAGCCAAAGCGTCTTTCCATTGTGCTTCGCTCGTCACATCAAGCGCGACCGAAAACCCCTTGCCCGGATAAAGCGCATTGATCTTGTCAGCAACGGCCTTTGCGCCCTTCTCGTTGATATCGGCAACCGTGACGAGCGCACCTTCTTTCGCCAGCATCAGGGCTGACGCTTCGCCCAACCCTTGCGCGCCACCCGTCACAAAGGCCTTCTTGCCGCTTACGCGTCCCATATCACTCTCCTGTAAATATCGGTTTTCGTTTTTCAAGGAAGGCGCTCACCGCCTCCTGCTGATCCTTGGACGTGCCCGTGAGCGCGAACTGGTCGCGGTCCATATATGTCACCGCTGGATTGAGCGCCTTGGCCGCCATGTCGATCGATTGCTTGGACATGCGCACCGGCAGCGGCGGCAACTCGGCAAACTTTTGAGCGAGCGCGCGCGCCTCGGTAAAAGCCGCACCATCCGCCACAACATTTTCAACAAGCCCCCATTCGAGCGCCTGGGGTGCAAAAAGTTTTTCACCCAGAATAATGAAAAGCTTGGCACGCGCGGGACCCATCAGGTTCGTAAGGCGCGGATTGGAATGCCAGCTCATATTCATACCAAGCGGAATTTCCGGCAGGCGGAAATAAGCGCTCGTCCCCGCCACGCGAATGTCACACGAGGCCGCCAGCGCCGAGCCGCCGCCGATGCAAAAGCCTTCAACAGCACAGATCGTAATCTGCTCAAGCTGCTCCCAGGCATCGCACATGCCCGGCCCGACTTTCAGCGCATGACGCCGCGCCATAAGGCCCTTCTTGTTGCGCTCCACAAGCGCTGAATCGGTAAGGTCAGCTCCGGCTGAAAAAAACGTGTCCGCGCCTGTGAGCACGATCACATTTGTTTCAAGATCGTCCTCGAATGAGCGCGCCACATCGGTCAGTTCGCGCATCGCCGCATCCGAAAGCGCATTGAGTTTGTCGCCGCGATTGAAACGCACAATGGCGACGCGGCCTTGCTTTTCGATGGTTGTGAATTTGCCCATGTGTCTTCTCCGCCGCTCTCAGAGCATCGCCGTATTGGTCGGCACGCCAAGAAACAGACGGCCCGTGAGTTCATAAGTCGCGTCAGACACCATCATGTGTTGTGTCGCCACATGCACATCGCGGAAATGCCGCTGCAGCGGACTGGTTTTGTAAACCGACGTACCACCGCCAAGCGTGTACATGAGATCAACCGCACGCGTCGCCGCATTGACCGCATGTGTTGTCGCAAGCCGGATGTCGCGGCGATGTTCCACCGTGATCGCCCCGTCGCTCGACGCAGCGGCCCATGCCGCATCAACCGTCTCTTTGAGATAGGCACGCGCCGACCGCGTCAGGGCTTCGGCTTCTGACACATCAAGCTGCGCTTTGGCCCGAAGCGCCAAAGGTTTCGACGAACCTTGCGGGGTTTTGCCTCCGGCAAGTTCAATAAGCGCATCAATGCTGCCACGCGCAAGGCCAAGGGCGACCGCTGCAATGCCGATGCCTAAAAGTCCGAATGTCGGAAAACAATAAAGCGGCCGGTTGACGGGCTTGTCTGAAATAAGCGAAGGCGCGCGCGCGGCCGGCACAAACACATCGCTCACTTCAAAGTCTGTGCTCCCCGTGCCGCAGAGGCCCGACACACGCCATGTGTCATGCAGCGTCACTTGAGCGGCATCAAATATCATCATGCGGTTTTGCGGAATGCCCTCGGCGCTCATTTCGGGTTTGCCATCCTCGCCCATAATGAGCGCTCCGCCCATGATCGTGCGGGCATTGCGCGAACCCGATCCCCATTGCCAGCGTCCACTGACACGGTAGCCAGCCACGCCATTTTCAGTTGCATGCACCGCCTTGCCGCGCGGCGCAAAAACACCCGCCGCAATCGACATCGGATCACCAAAGGCCGCCATCGCCTCGTCAGGTTTCAGAAACGCCGCCGTCATGCCCGATGTCGCGCCGATGAATACGCACCAGGCCGCCGACCCATCGACACGCGCAATGCGCTCTGCCACTTCGACAAGGACCATCGGATGGGCTTCAAGCCCGCCATAGGCCGCCGGAATAAACATCCGGTGAAGCCCGAGACGCGCGGCTTCATCGGCCAGATCCTGCGGCAGAAAGCGATTGGCCTCGATCTCGTCCACGCGCGGGGCGACAAGGGCCGCAAATGCGTCGGCAGCGGCCAGCGGTTCAGGAAAACTCATAGCCATTTCTTGCACCTCAAGCGCCAAGTTTCAGCCGGTTGGCAATATTGTTTTTCTGCATATGCGACGAACCGCCGACAATTGGCAGGCTCACCGCGTCGCGTACATAGCGTTCCATATCCATCGCATCCGACAACCCGTAAGCCCCTGTCACGCGCTGACAGATTTGCGTGACCTCGGCGGCACCCTCGCAGCAAAAGAGTTTGGACATCGAGGTTTCCACCGAGCAAGGCAGACCCTGATCGGCAAGCCACGCGGCGCTGTAGAGCATCATGCGCATGGCGCGGAGTTTCGTCTTGGCATCCACCAGCATATGCCGCACCACCTGATGCTGCCCGATGGCTTTGCCGAATTGCACACGTTCTTCCGCATAGGCCCAGGCGTCGGCGACAGCCGCTTCGGCAATGCCAAGCGCACAGGCGGATAGTTCGAGCTTTTCGACTTCCAGCGCGCGGCCCGCAAGCTGGCTCCAGCCCTTGTTCCACATCTCTTCACCGCCGAGAATATTGGCGGCGGGCACGCGCACGTCATCGAAGGTCACATCTTTCGTCTCGACGCCGCGAATGCCGAGATGACCAAGCGGCGTGATCGTAATGCCGGGTAGTGTCGGCGGCACCAGCACGATCGAGAGATTATTATACTTGTCTTCCTTTGGTCCCGACCGCAGCAGGCAGAAAATATAGTCCGCTATATGTGCGCCCGTGCACCAGCGTTTGGCACCATTGATGATAATCTCGTCGCCTTCGCGCCGTGCATGCGTCTCGACCATCGCCAGATCGCCGCCCACATTGGGTTCGGATAATCCGTAAGCAAACAGAAGATTGCCGCTCGCCACCTTTGGCAACAGCTCACGCTTCTGCGCCTCGCTGCCGCGTTCGCCAAGGTTCATGCCAGCGTAGCAAACCGCCATGATATAGGGGCAGGCGACAGCACTTGAACGTTTGGCGAGTTCCTCGATCACGGCCATGGTCGCGTAAATATCGATGCCGGAACCGCCATAGGCCTCATCCACCGTGAGGCCCATCAGGCCCATCGCGGCAAGTTCTGCCATCACTTCGCGCGGATAGATATTATCGCGGTCCCAGGCCCGTGCCTTTTCGCGTGGCATATGTTGCGCCACAAGCCGCGCAACACTCGTCCGCAACAGTCGCAAATGTTCCGGTTCGTGGAAATTGATTTCAGCATCCATGCTCACGCTCCCGTGAATTTCGCAGGGCGTTTTTCGAGAAACGACTTCACCGCCTCGCGGTGATCGCTCGTCGCAAATGTCTGCATCTCATAGGCGATTGACGCATCAAGGATCGAATGTGCCAATTGCTTCAAGCCGATATTGACCGCGACTTTGGTATATTTGATCGCCAGTGTCGCACCGCCCGCAATGCGCGCCGCAAAGGCATCAACGCGCGCATCAAGCTCTGCGTCCGCCACCACATGATTGATGAGGCCAATGCGTTCGGCCTCAGCCGCCTTCACCGGATCTCCGGTCATCAGATATTCTTTGGCACGCGCATAGCCGACAAGCTGCGGCCAGATGATCGCACCGCCATCGCCCGCGACGATGCCCGCGCGCACATGCGGATCGGCAAAGCGCGCTGTGTCGGATGCAAAAATCACATCGCACATGAGCGCAATGGTGGCCCCCAGACCGACCGCAGGTCCGCGCACTTTGGCGATGACGGGCTTTTCCAGATCAAGTAGCGAAAAGATAATGCGCTTGGCCTCTGCCGCATCCGGCCCGCTTTCACCCGCTTCAAACGAACGCTTCATCCAGTTGAGATCACCGCCAGCCGAAAAGGCAGCCCCGTCGCCGGTCAGCACAATCACGTCGGAATGTTTATCGTCAGCGGCATCGAGAAAAATGGTTGAGAGCTCGCGGTGCATCTCGCCATCCACCGCGTTCATCAGCGCGGGGTTCGATAGCGCCAGCGTCAGCACGCGACCCTGACGGCTCGCTTTGATGCGTGTGTAGGAATTGAAATCGACCTCATGGTCGGCGCGTGTGGCACCCGACATGGTGGAACCTCCCCCGTGTTTATTGTTTTGATGATTGTGGCCCGCAGACCGCGCGAAGGAAAGCCCAAGCCTCCAAAAGAGCCACCGGATCGAAAGAGCAAGCCGCACAAAAGAAAGCCCCGGCATCACTGCCGGGGCTTTTTCAGAAGTGCATCTGTCGCTTTTCAGCGATCATCACCAAACCGGGATCACGAACCGGATGTGCTGAACTTGAAGCCGACTTCGTCAGCGGCCTTCGCAGCGTCGTCGGGCTGCGATTTCACGCCGGGTTCACCGAAGACCGAGATCGTGTTGTCAGCGCCAGGCAGCACGGCCACATAGCCCAGACGATCGGCGCGTGTGACTTCCGTGAAGTCCGTACCGCCATTTGTGCTGTAGCCGACATAGCCCTGCAGACCGACGAGAATGATCGTGCCATTGTCGAGTTCCCAACCGCCGCTGACCGATTTGTCGGTGCCGCTGTTGATCTTCGTCCATGTCAGGCCGTCGTCAGTCGTGCGGTAGACGTTGCCGCGCATGCCGTAAACGAGAGCCGAACCGTCCTTGAGGCCCATGCCGCCCCAGAAGGAGCCTTCATAGCCCGATGCGATTTCTGCAAACGTTGCGCCCTTATCGGTGGAGCGGAACACTTTGCCAAATTCAGCGGCGACGAGGATCGTGCCGGAGTTTGTGGCAAAGGCTTTGTTGAGATGGCTGTCTTCATTGCTGCCTGCGATCAGCTCGCGCTGTTCCCAGGTCTTGCCGCCGTCCATCGTTTCGATGACGAACGAGAATGCACCCATCGCAAAGCCGTGGTTTTCATCCGTGAAATACACGGTCATGATCGGCGCTTGGCTTTCGATGTTGTGATAGGACGAGGTCCATGTATCGCCGCCGTCATCGGTGCGGATCACGGTGCTGTCATGGCCGCCGGCAAAGCCGATCTTGTCATTCAGAAAATAGACCGAGGTGAGTGTCACCTGTGTGGGAACGGTTTTGGCCTGAACCCATGTCTTGCCGCCATCGTCGGAATGAATGACATGGCCGAACTGTCCGACCGCCACCATGCGGTTTCCCGCCATTGTGGCCGAGAGCAGAAGGTCATGGCTCGCAAGAGCGGACGGCGTTGCATATTCAACAACATCGCCCTCTTCAGCCAAAGCGGCGGACGAGGCCATCGGTGTGGCGACAAGGGCAAAAGCCAGCGCCGAAATGGCACCGGTAAGGGACAGCAACTGCCCGAAGCGAGATGATTTTTGTGTGGACGACATGATGGAACGAGGCTCCCTGCACTCTGCGTTACAAGCGGCGTCCCTTCCCTGTTCCGGCAAGTGGTCGCGGCGCTTTCATTTTCATCCCGGCTCTGGCGGCGGGTATATTTGATCTTACAACTTACCGTGCCCGATAGCATAGGTCCGGCGAATTCGCACACTTATCGCCATCCTTTCCCAAGGGCTTATTGCCGCAAGAGACTGGACAGAAAGAAGGCCGGGCCTCGGTTTCCCAAGGCCCGGCCCTT
>TARA_R110000868_G_scaffold29064_4_pt1 | contig 14286 bp, 12 predicted proteins | sample TARA_R110000868 | Tara Oceans TARA_R110000868 (sample SAMEA4397489) | marine metagenome | biome: Polar Biome; feature: [SRF] surface water layer (ENVO:00010504); material: water (ENVO:00002006), including particulate matter (ENVO:01000060) such as... | depth 5 m | reverse complement strand
GCCTGTTTGCAAAACCGCATCAATATCACTGGCGCTGTGGCGTTCTTTCAAGTACTCGTGCGGTTCGCCCCAGCTGCGATTGATAATACGGCCGCGTGTAACAGCCGGGCGTTCGTCGATGGTTTTGGCCCAGCGCATAACGTGGGTATAACTTTCTGCCTCAATAAACGCCGCTGCGTCGTACAGCCGTCCCAGTATCAGCGCGCCATACCAGGGCCAGATTGCGATATCCGCAATGCTGTATTCGTCGCCACACATAAAGGCGTGATCTGCCAGGTGTTGATCCAGTACGTCCAGCTGACGTTTGACTTCCATGGTGAAACGGTTGATCGGGTATTCGAATTTTTCAGGTGCGTAAGCATAAAAATGACCGAAGCCACCTCCCAGTATCGGTGCGCTGGCCATTTGCCAGAACAGCCAGTTAAAACACTCGGCTCGACCGGCTGCGTCTGCTGGGATAAAGGCATCAAATTTTTCTGCCAGATACATCAGGATGGAACCAGATTCAAACACTCGTTGGGGCGGGTTAACGCTGTAATCCATCAGCGCCGGAATCTTCGAATTCGGGTTCACCGTAACAAAACCGGAGCCGAACTGGTCGCCGTCAATAATCTGGATCAACCAGGCATCGTATTCTGCAGCGGTTTTACCCAGCACCAATAATTCCTCCAGCAGAATAGTGACCTTGATGCCGTTGGGAGTGCCCATCGAATAGAGTTGCAACGGGTGTTCACCCAAGGGTAATTCCTTGTCGTGGGTAGCACCGGCAATCGGGCGATTGATACTGGCAAACTTGCCGCCGTTACCCGGTTCCCAGTTCCATACACTGGGGGGCGTATAGGTGTTATTGCTCATAATCGGTCTCCATTGTCAGGACAGAGGAAAAACGTCAGTGGTGGCGATTGATGTCCATAGTGCAGTGTACGAAGTTGGCGAGTTTTGATCGTGCTGCTTTCTGGCACGATGAGTTGCAGTGACGTTGATTCCTATGATTGCCGCGCCCTGAATCACTTCTGGCTTTGAGTTGTCGGGTAAATTGGCGTGGGATGGCTCTCGATCGTAATAGTCAGAGCCAACCTCGCAGGGGAGTCGCCGCGTGGCGTATTGCTCAGTGTTGTAATACCTGGCTGAGGAACAGTTGCAAACGGTCGGTTTCAGGGTGTTCGAAGAATTCGACTGGTGTGTTTTCCTCAACGATTTCGCCACCGTCCATAAAGATCACCCGATCGGCGACTTTTTTGGCAAAGCCCATTTCGTGGGTGACGCAGATCATGGTCATGCCTTCGTCCGCCAGTTCGACCATCACGTCGAGGACTTCCTTGACCATTTCCGGGTCGAGGGCAGAAGTGGGTTCGTCGAACAGCATGATTTGGGGTGCCATGCAGAGCGAGCGGGCAATCGCAACACGCTGCTGCTGGCCACCCGACAATTGGCCGGGATATTTCAGTGCCTGTTCCGCAATCTTGACCCGTTCCAGATAGTTCATGGCCATGGCTTCAGCCTCTGCCTTGGGCTTTTTTTGCACCCAGATTGGCCCAAGGGTGAGGTTTTCCAGAATGGTCAGATGAGGGAACAGGTTGAAATGCTGGAACACCATACCGACGTCGCGGCGGATGGCTTCGATATTTTTGATATCGTCGATCATCTCGATGCTGTTGACGACCAGTGAACCGCGCTGAAATTCTTCCAGTCGGTTAATGCAGCGAATCATGGTCGATTTACCGGAACCGGATGGGCCACAAACGACGATCCGTTCGCCTTTTTTGACCGTCAGGTTAATGTCTTTGAGGACGTGAAAGTCGCCATACCATTTATTCAGATTAGTGATGCTGATGACGTCGTCCGGCGACGGGGCTGGCCGTTGGCTTGTGCCCTGAGAGACGTTGCTGTGGTTGTGGGTACTCATCGCTTGGTTTCCGTAAGTCAAGACTGGTGGCTGGTATCGAGTTTACGTTCGATGCGGGTGGCGACCATCGACATGCTGAAACAGCATATCCAGTACACCACCGCGACAAACAGATAGGCCTCGGTTGAGAAGCCACCCAGCCAGCTGGAATTGGTGAGGGCATTCTGGGCGGTACTAAGGACTTCAAAAATACCGATAATCATCAGGAAGGTGGTGTTTTTGAACAGCATGACCGCAGTAGCCAGAATATTCGGCATGGATATCTTGATCACCTGCGGCAAGATCACCAACAGCGTGGTTTGCCAGTAACTCAGGCCAATGGCGGCAGCGGCTTCATATTGCCCAGACGGAATCGCCTGAAAACCGCCCCGATACACTTCTGCCATATATCCCGCCATAAACAGGGTCAGCACGATCCAGACACGCAGCAGCTTGTCGACATTGGTGCCTTCCGGGAAGAACAGTGGCAACATCACCGAGCCCATAAAAAACAGCGCCAGTACCGGAACACCACGGAAAAATTCGATCAAGATCACACAAATACTGCGTGCCATTGGCATCTGCGAGCGGCGTCCGAGTGCCCATGAAAAGCCCAGCGGCATGCCGAGAATAATGCTGGCAGATGCCAGAAACAGGTTTAATGAAAAGCCGCCCCAATAGGCAGTACTGACGTATTCCAGCCCGAGCAGACGACCATCCAGAAGGATAATGGCCATAAACGGGAACGCCAGCAGCAACAGGATATCGACCTTGTTACGCAGCTGGCGTGGTAGCCAATAGGGCGACGATAACACCGCTGCCAGCAGTATCAGACTGAGGTTGACTCGCCACAGGCTGGCATCCGGGTAGCTGCCATATACCAGCGGTTGTAACCAGACCTTGATAAACACCCAGCAAGCACCATCGCCGGTACAGGCTGCCTGGGTCTGACCACTGAGGTTGGCGGAGATAAACAGCCAGTCGAGCAGCGGCGGTATGGCCCAGGCCAACAGTGCCAGCAAGGTCATCGAGACCAGCGTGTTCAGCGGTGACGAAAACAGATTGGTTTTTAGCCAGGCACGTTTGCCAACGCTATCAATCGGCGCTGGCAGAGCGGGTTTGGGGTGAAAAATGCGGCCATCAGCAGGCGTTGGTATGGCTGCCGTTGGCATTGTGGTACGGGAGGGTTCGACCGGATGACTCATGGTTATTTCCTCTCTGCCAGGCTGACTTTGTGGTTGAACCAGTTCATCACGAAGGAAATGGTCATGTTGATGACGAAGAACACGGTCAGGGTCATAAAGACAATCTCAATGGCCTGGCCGGTCTGGTTCAGCGTGGTGCCGACAAATACAGTAAACAGGTCGGGATAACCGATGGCGGTCGCCAGGGTCGAGTTTTTCACCAGTGACTGATATTCGCTGTTGAGCATGGGCACAATCACCCGCATGGCTTGTGGCACGACAATCAGCTTCATGATCTGGCTGTCTTTCAGGCCGATGCTGCGGGCGGCTTCGGTCTGGCCGTGGGGAACGGCCTGTATGCCAGCCCGTACGGCTTCGGCAATAAACGCACCGGTATAGATGCTCAGCGCCAGCGCCAGCGCCATCAGTTCCGGGATGATGGTGATGCCGCCACGGAAGTTAAAGCCTTTTAATTCCGGATATTCCAGTGCGAAAGGAATGCCGGTTACCAGAGTCGCCAGCAGTGGTAAACCGATCAGCAACGCCAGTGACAGCCGCACTACGGGCAGTTGCACCCCTTGCAGCTCTTGTTTGCGTTTGGCCCAGCGATGCAGCACAAAGATACCAATAATCGCAGCAACAACAGTGCCGTAAACCAGACCGGAACCGGGTTCACCGATCAGTTTCGGCAGGTAAAGACCACGAATATTAAGGAAAAAGGCTTCCCCCAGACTGAAGCTGTTTCGTGCACTTGGCAGCGCGGCGAGTACAGCGAAGTACCAGAAGAAAATTTGTAATAACAGGGGAATGTTGCGGAATATTTCGACGTACACCACCGACAGGCGCTGTACCAGCCAGTTGTTGGAAAAGTAGGCAACGCCCATGACAAAGCCGATCAGAGTGGACAGTACAATGCCAATCGCACCCACCAATAAGGTATTCAGCAGGCCGACGATAAAAGTATCGAGATAGGAATGGGTGGCGTCGTAGTCCACCAGGGTCATCAGAATATCGAACCCGGCGGTGGTACTGAGGAAGTCGAAGCCGGTCTTGATGCCGCGGGCTTCCATATTAGCCAGGGTATTACTGATAATCAGAAAAACGAGGTAGCCAATCCCGACTACCAGAAGCAGCTGGTAAAACAGGGCGCGGACATGGGGATTGTTATAAAACGCGGGAGCCGAGCCCGCAGGCTGGGTGGGGCGCGTACCGTTGGTCATAAGGCTCTCTCTGTATTCGGTAAAACACATTCACCCGCCATCAGGCGGGTGAATGTCATCAAGGCGATCAACGAATCGGGTTGGAATACATGATGCCGCCTTTATTCCACTGGGCGTTCAGACCCCGGGCGATCTTCAGAGGTGAGCCGGAACCGACATTACGTTCGAAGACCTCACTGTAGTTACCGACCTGGGAGACAATATTATTGGCCCAGTCGGCGCTGAGGCCGAGTTTCGAGCCTGCGTCACCGTCGCTGCCGAGCAGACGTTTCTGTTCCGGGGTGCCGGACTTGGCGGCAGTGGCTGCGGTGGCGCTGCTGATGCCGAGGTATTCAGCTTCGATGATCGCCGCCAGCGACCATTTGACGATATTAAACCAGGCATCGTCGCCCTGGCGTACGACCGGGCCTAGTGGCTCTTTGGAAATCACTTCCGGTAATACCATCGCGTTTTCCGGCTTTTGCAAGCCAATACGCAAGGCGTACAGCTGGGATTGATCAGACGTCAGGACGTCGCAGCGGCCGCTTTCAAAACCGGCACGGGTCTGGTCAGAGGTATCAAAGGTAATGGCGGTGTATTCCATGCCGTGGGCGCGGAAATAATCGGCCAGATTCAGCTCTGTTGTTGTACCTGCCTGGATGCACACGGTAGCGCCGTCGAGGTCGTTAACGCTGCTGACGCCGAGGTTCTTCGACACCATAAAACCCTGGCCATCGTAGTAGTTCACACCCACGAAGTTCAGGCCCAGAGAGGCATCACGAGTCAGGGTCCAGGTGGTATTGCGCGATAGCATATCGACTTCGCCAGATTGCAGAGCGGTAAAACGCTCCTTGGCGGTCAGAGGTTTGTACTGCACCTTGCTGGCATCACCCAATACGGCCGCAGCAACGGCGCGACAGACATCGACATCGATACCACTCCAGTTACCTTTTTCATCTTTTTGCGAGAAGCCAGCCAGTCCGGTGCTGACACCACAGGACACCGCACCACGTTTCTGGACATCCTCCAGCGTGCCTGCCTGCGCGGTTATGGAAAGACCGAGTACGAGGCCTGTTGCCGCCATCGTCACCTGTTTCAACATAGTGTGTGCTCCCTGTTTGAGTCGTCGAGTAATAAAAGAGTGTGCTCGCTCGGCACATTCATTCAATTTGGGTGCCAATGAACTGTCAATGAACAGCCATTGACCCGTGTATGCACTGAAATTGCTCATGGCCACACTCTATCAGCTTCGTGGCAGTGTCGGAAAAAATTCAATCATCCAGACAGGACAGGATGCCTGGATGAAGGTCGCGAGAACGGAGGGTGTCGCCTTTTAATGGTGCTCTTTTGGCGACATGTGCTCCTTTATTGGGCTAAAAGGCAGTTTGCTGTGATGAGCAATACATCGGTAGGAGGCCCCTGGGGGCCGAATAAAGATTTTAGTGATGGTTTTGGGCTATGGTCTTGCAGTGGCAGGCGGACAATCGCTCGCTGCGGCAGGCTGCGAACCTGGAAAAACGGCTAATCAGCTGATCTTGCCAGTGACCCGTACACGCTTGCCGCCCACTTCAATCGGGGCTTTTGTCGCTTCGGCAGCGGCTTTGATACGGCCATCAATAATATTTTTCAGGGCAATCAAAATGCCCATGGCCATAAAGGCACCGGGCGGCAAAATTGCAAAAAGGAAATCGGGATAGTTGCTGAACAGCTCGATTTTCCAGTTGACGGCTGATGGGCCAAACAGCAACTGCATGTTCGAGAAGAGTACTCCCTGGCCCAGTATTTCGCGCATCGCACCGAGGATAACCAGCACGGTGGTGAACCCCAGAGCCATCATGAAACCGTCGACAATGGAGGGGATTACCGGGTTTTTGCAGGCAAAGGCATCGGCCCGTCCGAGAATCGCGCAGTTGGTGACGATTAACGGGATAAAAATGCCCAATACCTGATACAGCTCGTAAGTGAACGCTTGCATCACCAGTTCAGCCACGGTAGTAAACGAGGCGATAATCATCACAAACGCGGGTAACCGCACGGCGTCCGGGACGTGGTTGCGAATCAGTGATACCGCAAAGTTGGAGCCGACCAGTACCATCATGGTGGCCAGGCCAAGACCGAGAGCATTCACTACCGAACCGGTGACGGCCAGCAGCGGACAGAGGCCAAGCAGCTGCACCAGTGCCGGATTGTTGTTCCATAAGCCATCGAGGGAAATATCCCGCAGCGATTTGGTTGCCATGTCAGTTGTTCTCCACGTGGCTGGCGGGTGCTGCTAGCGGGTAGCTCAGCAGTTGGGTTTTATGTTGTTCAAAAAAACGCAGGGCGTGTTTGACCGCCGCAACGACGGCTCGCGGGGTGATCGTCGCCCCGGTGAACTGGTCAAAACTGCCGCCGTCTTTTTTCACAGCCCAGGCGTTTTCACCAGGAGATGCCAGCGACTTGCCGTTGAATTCCATCACCCATCGGGATTTTTTCAGATCGATCTTGTCACCCAGTCCGGGGGTTTCGCGGTGGCTGATGACGCGTACTCCGGCGATGCTGCCGTCGGCATGAATCCCCACCAGCAGACCAATTTCCATGGTGTAACCGTCGGGTGCTACCACCGGCAGGATCACCGTATCGACCTGGCCATGGCGGCGCGCCAGATGGATAGTGGCATCGTCGGGGAGCGGCCCCAGTAACTGCTGGTTAAAGCGTTCATCGACGGGAATGACATCGGCTAGCAGGTCGTTGTCGTATTGGTTTGCCGGGACGATTTCGTTCAATGCCCGTGATTGGGCCAAGCGCATGTTATGGGCAATACGATCCGCAGTACCTACTTGCGCGACGGCAATGGCCCCGGCTGTGACAATGGCAAACAGGCCCAGACCGATGGCGTTACGCTGAATGGAAGCAAGTAGTTCCTGCATTATTTAGCCTCCGGCTTTTTGGGGCCTCGGTTGTTGAGGCCGCGATTGGCTTTGGTATGACCATAAGTGCGTGGCTGAGTGTAGGCGTCAATAAAGGGAGCGGCGAAGTTCATCAGTAACACGGCAAAGGCCACCGCATCCGGGTAGGACCCCCAGCTGCGAATAACATAGAGCAAAATACCGATACCGGCGCCATAGATCAGTTTGCCCAGCGGAGTGGTCGCAGCGGATACCGGGTCGGTGGCAATAAAAAAAGCCCCCAGCATGGTCGCGCCACTGAGCAGATGCAGAGACGTTGGGGTGTACATGTCGGCATCCCAGCCCAGGGTCAGCGAGCACAGCGACAGTCCGGCGAGCATCGCTACGGGAATATGCCAGGTGATAATACGTTGCCATATAAGTACCAGCCCTCCGGCCATAAAGGCCAGGTTGACCCATTCCCAGCCACCGTTAAGCCAGCCATTAAACGTCGATTCTGTCAGCACTTCGACGGCGGTTTTGTTGCTGATCAGATGTTTGTAAGCATCCAGAGGCGTGGCCCCGGTGAAAGCGTCGGCACTGCCACCGGCACCGGTAAAAATGATCGACAGGGCATCGCCCAATCCGGCAGTGGAACCCCCCATCTGGCTGGACACTGCCCAGTTGGTGGTCATTTGTACCGGAAAGGAAATCAATACCAGCGCGTACCCAATCATGGCCGGGTTAAACGGGTTATTACCCATGCCACCGTATAGTTGTTTGGCAAATACAATCGCAAAAGCAGTGGCCACCAGCGTGATCCACCAGGGCGCCAGTGGCGGCAAGGCCAGACCGATCAGTACACCGGTCAGCAGCGCACTGTTGTCTTTCAGGAAGAACATCACCGGGCGCTGACGAATACTCAGTACCAGGGCTTCGGTCGCCATCGCAACCAGTGCGGCCAGTACCACGTTGATCAGGTTGCCAAATCCGAACAGGCCGGTCATGACGGCCAGCCCCGGTAAGGTGGCCAGGGTGACCGTCAGCATCACCTTGCGGGTGCTGTTGTGACCGTGTGCGTGAGGGGAAGAAAGGGTGATCAACGCCATTACAGGGCTCCGCTTGTGGTGGTTGCCCCGGATAGCTGTTCCAGCTCATCCAGTTGTCGGGTCAGGGCGTTTAATTTGTCGTGTTGTTTGTTGACGCCCAAAGTCAGGGCATCAACCGTATCCTGGTCTTGCTCCCTGGCCATCGTCAGTCGTTCCTGAGCCTTGTTGAGGCGGTCTTGTGTTGCCAGTATTTTTTTCCGCAGCGTTTCGATATCGGTCTGTGCATTGTTTACCGATTCTGAGGTTGCCGGTTCTGGTGTTACGGGTTTTGGTTTTATCGGGTTTGCTGCCGCTTGCCAGGCTGCTTTGGCCTCGTCGACCCGCAGCTGTTGATTGGTGATGCCGGTTTCCAGCGCAGCCACCGTATCCAGTCCCTGGGTCTTGGCTTCTTCCAGACGTTTGAGAGCGGTGTCGAGACGCGCCTGGGCTGTTTCCCATTTGCGTTGCAGTCGTTCCGGGCTGTTGGGATCACCTTTGTCGGGGCCGGTTACTGTATCGCTTGCAACACTGGCTACCGACTGTGCCTTGAGGGCTTTTTTCTCGGTCGCAATGTCTTTGGCCAGGTCTTTCATCCGGGTCTGGGTTTTGACCAGGGCACTTTCCAGGGCGTCGACCTTGGCTTGCTGATCTTCATTACCCGCCGCCAGCGCCAGCTGCGCTGCCGCCAGTTTTTCCTTGGTTTTACTGATCGCGGTTTGGCTGGCGCTCAGCTGTTTTTGCAGTTTTTCCAATGCCGGAGAACCCAGTGCAGCGGTGCTGGCGGTGGGAGCCGGTGTCGCAGTCGTTTGGGCAGCGGCAGATTCAGCAGCGGCTTTTTTGTCGGCAGCTGCCTGGGCAGCCGCTTCGGCACGCGCTTTACGCTTGGCTTCTTTTTCGGCTGCTTCGCGTTCCTGGCGAGCCAGGCGGCGCTCGAAGCGTTCGCGAGCACGTTCGGATTTTTCTTGCGCGGCACGTTCTTCGCGGATCGCACCTTTGGCATGACGATAGTACTGCACCAGCGGAATCTGACTGGGGCAAACGTAGGAACAGGCACCGCATTCAATACAATCGAACAAGTTGTGTTGCTCGGCCTTGTCGAATTCTTCCGCTTTGCTGAACCAGTACAGTTGCTGTGGCAGTAATTGCGCCGGGCAAGCAACGGTGCACATGCCACAACGAATGCAGGCCATGGCGGCTTCGTTGAGCGGCATCTCGCGGCTGCCGGGGGCCAGCAGGCAATTGCTGGTTTTGACAATAGGTAACGAATCATCCGGCAGGGTAAAGCCCATCATTGGGCCACCCATGATGATACGTTCCTGCTGTTGGGCCATGTAGCCAGACAACGCCAGCAGGTGCGACACCGGCGTACCCAGGGCCACTTCCCAGTTGCCGGGTTCTTTAATGGCGTCACCGGTGACGGTGGTAATACGGCTGATCAGCGGCTCGCCATGATAGATCGCCCGGTAAATCGCGCTGGCGGTGCCGACGTTCTGACAAACGATACCCAGGTTGGCCGGAATGCCACCGGCAGGGACTTCCGCGCCGGTCAGAATCTGGATCAGCTGCTTTTCGCCGCCGGACGGGTATTTGGTGGGGATGGCAACGACGTCGATGTGATGTTGCTCGTTAAGCGCTGTGTTGGCGGCATTCAGGGCGGCAATGGCTTCGGGTTTGTTGTCTTCAACGCCGATCAGACAGCGTCTGGCACCCAGAATATGCAGCAGCACCTGAGCACCACGAATCACTTCGTCTGCGCGCTCGCGCATCAGCATGTCATCGGCGGTGATATAGGGCTCACATTCCGCGCCGTTGAGAATCAGGGTGTTGATCGGGCTGTTGCCGTTGTCATCGTGTTTGACGGCGAGTTTCACTGAGGTCGGAAAACCTGCGCCACCCATACCGGCAATACCGCAGTCGCGAATACGGCTCACCAGTGCGGCGGGATCCAGATCGACCAGATCGGTCAGCCCCAGCTCATCAAACAGACTCTGGTGCTCGATCCACTGTTCCTGGCCGTCTGGCTCGATGATCAGACACCGAGCGGTCAAGCCAGAAGCATGAGGGACGGGGCGGTCTTCAATCGCTACCACCGTACCGGAAGTGGGTGCATGCAAGGGGACGCTGACAAAGCCCTGGGCGTTGGCGATTGTCTGGCCCTTGAGTACACGCTCACCCACGGTTACGCAAGGCACGGCCGGTGCACCAATATGCTGGCCTAATGGCAGCGTCAGCAGTGCTGCCATTGGCGCGCTACGAATCGCACGTTGGGTACTTTGCTGCTTGTTTTCGGCCGGATGAATGCCCCCATCAAAACTGTGCAGCTGAATCATATGGGTCATGCGGCTTGCCCCTTGTCGCTGTCGTCACTGAGGGCAGGAGTCAGACCAGGGTTGCGATCGGTAACAATCAGCTCGGCAGCGGGTGCTTGCCAGTACCAGGTAGTCGTGGTTGGAGTAACAGGCACCATATCAATGCAGTCGACCGGGCAGGGCTCAATACATAAATCACAGCCGGTACATTCATTGGCCACGACGGTATGCATTTGTTTGGCGGCACCAATAATGGCATCGACCGGGCAAGCCTGAATGCACTTGGTACAGCCAATGCACTCGTCTTCGCGGATAACCGCTACCGTCGGCAGGGTTTTTTCGGCACCGTGTTCGGCATCCAGTGGCTCTGGCTCAACACCGAGCAAGTCCGCCAATGATTGAATCGTGCCTTCGCCACCGGGTGGGCATTTGTTGATTTTTTCGCCATTGGCGATGGCTTCCGCGTAAGGCTTGCAACCAGGGTAGCTGCACTGGCCACACTGGGTCTGGGGTAACAGGTCGTTGATTTGATCAACGATGGGGTTGCCTTCTACCTTGAAGCGTACGGCAGCAAAGCCGAGCACGGCACCAAAGATCAGGGCCAGAATTGCCAGTACAGCAATCGCGATTACAACAGTACTCATAAATAGCTTCCGTTCGTCCCGGTTAAATACTGACCAGGCCGGTAAAGCCCATAAATGCCAGCGACATCAAGCCCGCAGTGACCATGGCAATGGCAGAGCCCTGGAATGGTTTTGGTACATCGGCGACAGCAATACGTTCGCGCATGGCGGCAAATAACACCATCACCAGCGAGAAGCCTACGGCAGCGCCAAAACCATAAAGGATGGATTCCACCAGACTGTTATCGCGTTTGATGTTCAGCAACGCCACGCCCAATACGGCGCAGTTGGTGGTGATCAGCGGCAGGAATATACCCAAAACCCGATACAGCAGTGGGCTGGTTTTCCGAATAGCCAATTCGGTAAAACCGACAACGACGGCAATCACCATAATGAAACTGATGGTTTTCAGGTACACCAACTCTAGTGGCACCAACAAGAAGGTGTACACCAGATAGCTGCACAGTGATGCCAGCGTCAGCACAAAGGTGGTGGCAGCACCCATACCAATGGCGGTTTCCAGCTTGTTGGAAACCCCCATAAAGGGGCACAGGCCGAGAAACTGAACCAGCACAAAGTTGTTCACCAGAATGGTGCTTACCAGAATCAGCAAATACTCGGTCATGCAGTGCTCCGCAAATGCAGCAGTTTTGTTGCTGTGTTGTGGCTAAAAAGTAGCCAGAGTGAAAATCAGGGGGCGCATTATCCCAAACTTCTGTTATTTCCCTCAAGCATGTAAAGGGGGAGTTTTAAGTTGTTTTAGGAATAACCTTAGAGACCATGATCACTTCCGGGCGTAAGGCTGACGTTATAAACCGAACCCCATATCAAATCACCAATGTTCGGCAGAGCTGCGAGTTGAACAATGAACTGATGCTGGATTAACGACAGTCTGTGACAGACTAGCGCAGAGTAGGAGGTCGCTGAGTGTCGTGGGTCAACTTGTGGCGTCATATAGTTATAATGGAATACTCCTTTGAGAACTCATATTATTCCAACTGTGAATTGATCGCTCAATTGTCCGCAATGGCGTAGATGTTATTGAGAGCTCCGGCGCTGACACCAGTATGTCGCTCTCACAGAATCACAATGTGGTATTTAAATTGTCATTAAATAGTCATCAAATTTTAAAGCAATAAACTGACCAAAGAGTCAGTGTGAGGAGAGAGACGTTGAGCAAGGGATATTCGATTGAGACACAACAGCAGCTACTGGCATTAGCGCTGAAGTTTGAGATCGTTGCGGGTCACCCGGTGAAATGGCGTAATAATCCGTCCGGGGTGGATGCGATGCTGGAGTACGGTTTGTCTTGTGATCACCCGGAGTTACGGGCGCTGGCGCAACGGGTGCTGGTACTGCTGCCAGCAGAAGATCATCAGCGACTGGCCACACTCGGTGTCCGTGCGGCCATCGAAGCGACTTCGACAGCCACTCAGGCTGAGCATGGCCAATCAGTCCCTGTGCTTAATCGTCAGCGGCTGTACCGGGGAGCAACAGGCACATTAGAAGATGCTACCGACGAGCCTAACTCCGGGCAGAAAAGTCGCGAGCGTACCTATCGTGGCTCAACCGTTGGCCAGGCTGATGAGGATACTATTCGCACCAATATTCCTGATGAGCGTCTGTTGTACCGAGGTAACAAGACCTGAGACTGATTTCTTTGGCGCTTACGCTTAATCCTTTACTGAAAAACTCAATTGGCCTAGCTCCCAGGACACCGGCATTCTCATCATACGCGAAGCGACCGGCGACAGTGCGCTAGGGCCTCAAAGACAGCGAATCCGCCGCCATGCACATGGGCGAGCCACCAGCATACGACCAGATCCTGGGTTGGGTGGCACCGGAGAAATCGTCAGCGCCAATAAACGACTGCTGACCCGCTACCGTATAATCCCCACGACCGCTACTACTCCCTGCAACTGGCGGATTGTTCTGCTCAAGTGAATGACTGAGCTGTTTCAGCGCCCCATTGCCCTGATCGACATCAACCAGTTGCCCGACGACCAACTCAAGCAACAACAGTGGACTGGCATCGTTACCCGCGCCCTCAAACAGATACGGGCTGGCGGTAGCAGCCCGTATCAGCTCGACCTGTTATACGACAGTGAAGGACTGGATGATCACAGCATCCTGTGGTTAGATTTCATCCGCATTTGCTACACTACGCCATCGGAACCGGTAATATCACCGCCCTGTGTGTCAACCTAAGCTTGGAGTTGAACGACCTGAGCTTTCTGGATGAACTGGGTTCACCCTTCTCCGCCTGTGTCTGCTTTGTGTGGGTGAGCATCTGTCAGTGCTTTGACCAGATCAATCAGGTCGGGCTGCAGTTGTGCTGGCAAGTTGATTCCAGCGCTGGCCTTGTTGCTGCCATACCAGTAGGCGTTGAGTAAGTCCTTTAACTGCATCAGCGCGGCGTTGCTGGTGTCTTTGGGCAGCTGCTGTTGCAATGCCTGACACCATTTTTCCAGATGTTGCCCTGGCTGCCGTGTGACGCCGTTGGCTGCTCCAAGCCATTGCAACTGACGCAGGTAAAAGCCCAGGGCTGTGCCAGTGTCTTGCGGTTGATAACGCTGCAGACGAAAGATTACCCACTTTCCAGCCACTTTACGCCACCATTGGTGCCACCAGTAACGGCGACCCAGATACGCTGCCACAGCAATGATCAATAACAGCAATAACACTGGCCAGAGCCAAAACAGCGCCAGCAGCAGATAGCTGATCGGAATTACCAGTAACAGATACAGGGCATTCCAGAGCGTCGTGAGCAAGCCACCAACGGTGAATGTATTGTCGGCCGACAGGGTTTGCTGACGCTGACTCAGGCTGTCGACATAGTCATTGATCTGGTCGGCGCTGAGGGTACTGGCTTGGCTGGCGGGCAGTTGGTAGAACGCGGTCGGTTCAAAGGTGATCCAGCGATTATCGATCCAGGCTTCTGCCCAGGCGTGACCATCAATCCCGCGAATTTCAAAATAGCCGGTGAGTGGATTCTGCTGGCTGGCGGAAAACCCGGTCACCAGACGCGCCGGAATTTTTAAGGTGCGCAACAGGATCACCATGGCACTGGCGAAGTATTCGCAATGACCTTCGCGGCTTTTAAACAGAAATGCGGGCAGCGGAGTCACGCT
>TARA_R110000868_G_scaffold86035_4_pt1 | contig 14290 bp, 7 predicted proteins | sample TARA_R110000868 | Tara Oceans TARA_R110000868 (sample SAMEA4397489) | marine metagenome | biome: Polar Biome; feature: [SRF] surface water layer (ENVO:00010504); material: water (ENVO:00002006), including particulate matter (ENVO:01000060) such as... | depth 5 m | reverse complement strand
AATCTCCGAAAGGCATGGCGCGTTGGCCAGGCAGATACTGTGCCGTCAGGCGCAGGCTTAAGTTGCAACCCTGGACGATCTATCCAAGTAGAGCGCCAACAGCTTAAGGATGATCGCCAGTGAATAGGCAAACAAGTCCAGATTGATCCGCAGTCATTTTCCTCGAGTCATCGACGCCATCATCGAACCGAGTCAGCGCTTAAGCAGCGATGACTCGAGCTGGTTAAAACACTGGACGATGCGCTCATGGCTGACATCGGTAAAGGTCTTTTGCGTCAGGCTCACCAGCACGCTGGGTTTTACTCGGCCAGAGCCTAATTGGCGGTTCATGTAGGCCAGCACATCGTCGTCGCTGACGTTGTTGGTGGGCGATTGCGGCATGGGCTAAGGACCTTTTTCGGTGAAATAGAGCGTCGCTGACGTTGGTGATTTAAGGTGCTGGACTGCAAGCTATTCGACTGCGCGTGAGACACATCTTATTGCTGTTTTGCAGCTACGGCGTTAGCAATCTGGGACCATACTCAATGGTGCCTATAACGCTCATACCGAAATGCTATTGGCTCGTTTACGACCTAACTACCAAGCTATGTGCATACGGTAGGTGAATACAACAGGAGTGAATCATGTCAAACGAAGCGAAGTGCCCATTTTCTAGTGGCGCGGGTAAAAATAGCGTGTCTGGCGGCGCACCGAAGAACGCCGATTGGTGGCCGAACCAGCTCAACCTGAAAATCTTGCAGCAGCACTCTTCAAAGTCTGACCCTATGGGTGTTGGCTTCAACTACGCCGATGAATTTAAGAGCCTTGATTTGGATGCTGTAATCAAGGATTTGCACGCGTTTATGACCGACTCCCAAGACTGGTGGCCAGCAGATTGGGGCCACTACGGCGGTCTGATGATCCGTATGGCATGGCACGCAGCAGGTACCTATCGCATTCAAGACGGTCGCGGTGGTGCAGGCAGTGGTAATCAGCGTTTTGCGCCAATCAACAGCTGGCCAGATAACGGCAACCTCGACAAAGCGCGTCGCCTGCTCTGGCCAATCAAGCAGAAGTACGGCAGCAAGCTGTCGTGGGCTGACCTGTTTGTGCTCACCGGTAACGTCGCGTTGGAATCGATGGGCTTCAAAACATTCGGTTTTGCCGGCGGCCGTCCAGACATCTGGGAGCCGGAAGAAGACACCTACTGGGGCTCCGAGAAGGAATGGCTGGCCACCAGCGACAAACCCAACAGCCGTTACTCCGGTGAGCGCGATCTGGAGAACCCACTGGCCGCCGTGCAGATGGGCTTGATTTACGTCAACCCAGAAGGTCCGGACGGTAACCCTGACCCACTGGGTTCGGGCCGCGATGTGCGCGAAACCTTCGCCCGTATGGCCATGAATGATGAAGAAACCGTGGCTCTGGTCGCCGGCGGCCACACCTTTGGTAAAGCCCATGGTGCCGGTGATCCAACCTTGGTTGGCGCTGAGCCAGAAGCGGCCGGCATCGAAGAGCAAGGCCTAGGCTGGATTAACAAGTTCGCCAGCGGCAAAGGCGTACACACCACCACCAGCGGTATCGAAGGTGCATGGAAGCCTAACCCCACTACGTGGGACAACGGTTATTTCGACATGCTGTTCGGATACGAGTGGGCGCTTACCAAGAGCCCAGCCGGTGCGCACCAGTGGACGCCTATCGACTGCAAGCCCGAGCACCTGATTCCCGATGCCCATGACCCGGCGTTGAAGCACCCACCGATGATGACTACCGCTGATATCTCGCTGCGTATGGATCCGGTCTACGAGAAAATCTCGCGCCACTTCCATCAGAATCCAGAGGCGTTTGCTGATGCGTTCGCCCGTGCTTGGTTCAAGCTGACTCACCGTGACATGGGCCCGCGTTCGCGTTACCTCGGCCCCCTGGTGCCGGCAGAAGAGCTGATCTGGCAAGATCCGGTTCCGGCTGTCGAGCATGCGCTGGTTGATGCTCAAGATATCGCTGGCCTAAAAGCCAACGTGTTAGCCAGCGGCCTGTCGATTGCGCAACTGGTTAATACTGCCTGGGCCTCGGCTTCGACCTTCCGCGGTAGCGACAAACGTGGTGGTGCCAACGGCGCGCGTATTCGCCTTGCTCCGCAGAAGGATTGGGAAGTCAACCAACCCGCTGAGCTGGCCAAGGTGCTGGCTAAGCTGGAAGCCATTCAAAAGGACTTCAATGCAGCTGCAACGGGTGGTAAGCAAATCTCCCTCGCAGACCTGATCGTCCTCGCTGGTGCAGCGGCGGTTGAAGCGGCGGCGAAAAAGGGCGGAGTTGATGTTGTCGTGCCGTTCGCGCCAGGCCGTACCGACGCCAGCCAAGAGCAGACCGATGTGGACTCCTTCGAAGCGTTGGAGCCTAAGGCCGATGGCTTCCGCAACTATGTCCAAAAGGGTTATGAAAGCGTCGCGGCCGAGATATTGATCGACAAGGCACAACTACTGGAACTGACGTCGCCAGAGATGACCGTGCTGGTCGGTGGCATGCGTGCCCTGAATGCCAACGTCGGTCAAGCTCAGCATGGTGTGTTCACCAAGCGCCAGGAAACCCTGAGTAACGACTTCTTCGCTAACTTGCTCGATATGGGCACGAAGTGGCAAACGACCGCAACCGCAGGCGTACTCGAAGGCCGTGATCGTAATAGCGGCGACTTGAAGTGGACCGGTACCCAGGTGGATCTGGTGTTTGGCTCCAACTCGCAGTTGCGCGCGTTGGCCGAGGTCTATGCCGCACGCGACGCCCAGGCGAAGTTCGTCCACGCGTTTATCGCGGCTTGGGACAAGGTGATGAACTTGGATCGCTTTGATCTGGCTTAATCATCACGCCTAACCCCGTACGGGGGTAAAACCAAAGCCGCAGCCTGATTAAGGGTTTTCCCTGATCAGACTGCGGCTTTTTTGTGCGCGCAACTAGCGCTTCGCGGTGTTGTGGCTTTTATCTCGTGCCACGCCGCTCAATCAGGTGGGCAGTGAACTTGATTTCGACCATTGTTCTTGGCTTGGTAGAGCTGTTTATCCGCTAAGGCAATCAGCTCCGTCGGCTCGCTGCCGATCCTGGGCATTAGGCTCGCGATACCGATAGAGAGCGTGAGCTGCTCACTCACTGCGGATGCAGGGTGAGCGATAGCGAGTTGACTGATGCTGTGCTGGATTTTTTTGGCCAATGTCAGCGCGCCTTGCAGGTGGGTATCCGGCAAAATGCAGACGAACTCTTCGCCGCCAAAGCGCGCGGCCATGTCATAAGGGCGGTTGACCGATTGCGCGATAGTTTCGGCCACCTGACGTAAACACTGATCACCCAACAGGTGACCGAAGTGATCGTTATAGCGCTTGAAGTAGTCGATATCGATCATCATCAAGGACAGCGTCCCACCTTCACGGCAGGCTTGGTTCCAAGCTTGCGTAAGGCGTACATCAAAGGCCCGGCGGTTTGGAATACCAGTCAGACCATCCAGGCTGGCCAGGCCCTTGAGATAGTCATTTTGAAGCTTAAGGGTTAGATGGGTTTTGACCCGCGCCCTGACGATGGCTGAATTCAGCGGCTTACTGATGTAATCAACGGCACCGAGTTCCAACCCCAAGGCCTCATCGTTTTCTTCGCTCTTGGCGGTGATGAAGATAACCGGGATGGCGGCCGTAGTCGGGTCACTCTTCAGGCGACGACAGACTTCAAGTCCATCCATGCCCTCCATCATGATGTCGAGCAGAATCAGGTCGGGCTGCAAGGTTTTACTGATCGCGATGGCCTGTTCGCCATGAGTGGCCATGTGCATGTCGCAATCGGCGCGAAACAGCTCATTGATAATGCGGATATTGATGGGCTGATCGTCGACCACCAGCAATTTAGGGCGCCCCTGGTAATGCTCTATCCAGAAACTCATATCAATCCTCTTGAGCAAGCTTAAGAAGCTCATCACCCAGCATGCTCGCGCTGGGGAAATCTAAGCAGTCGACCGCTTGGCAAAACTGGGCAAAGTGGCTTTGCCACTGCCGAGGGATGTCATGTACCAGGGCTTCGGTCTGTTCAATTGCTTGCAAGTTACCGGCCGCGAGCAGTTTGAGGATGTTGCGCAACGCCTCCTGCCATAGGGCAGTGGGCTTTCGCAGAGCAGCGCTCGGTTCGGTTTGCTCTGGGCCGAGAAACGCCAGGTGAAGTTCAACAAGGCTCTGTTTGAGCACCTCAGTTAACTCATCCCGCCAGCCACGGCGCGCCAGAAATTCGCTTGCAGATGCTGAAGTGAGTCCCTGAATTTTCTGCTCAGCCTCAGCTGCTTTTTCTGCTAGTTGCTGTGCCCCCATAGTCCCAGCGCTGCCTTTGAGCATGTGCAGCTGAGCCAATACAGCCTTTACGTCGCCCTGGGTTGCATGCGAATTAAGTAACTGCAGCTGCTTGTGCATTTCCGGTTCGAAGTTGCTGAGCATGCGCCGCAGCAGTTTAAGATTGCCGCCAAAGCGGCGCAGTACGGCCTCGCTGTTCTCGGTGACCGCACCTGAGGATTGATTAAGCGTAGGATTTTCTGGCACAACTCTTCCCGACCAGTGCAGCAGGGCGGCTACCAGTTTCTCTAGGTCGATGGGTTTGCCGATGTGATCGCTCATGCCGGCTGAAAGACAGACTGCACGATCCGCAGGCGATGCATTGGCCGTCATGGCGATGATGGGTAAGTCAACAAAACGGAGGTCTTGACGAATCAGCCGTGTGGCTTCAAGTCCGTCGATACCGGGCATTTGGATATCCATCAACACCGCATCGAACAGTCCTGACGTACCTATAACGGTGTCTACACCCTCCTGGCCGCCTTCAGCCAGGCATACTTCTGCGCCTTCACCCATCAGCAGTTCCTGAGCCACCTGGCGGTTCAACTGATTGTCCTCAACCACTAAAAGACGAAGGCCTTCTAGGCGTTTGGAAACGTGGTAATCAGGCGTAATACGGCTCTGCGGCACCCCCCTGATAACGCGCGTGACGGTGGCGGCCAATTGTTTGGGGGTTATTGGCTTAGTTAAAAATGCGGCAAAGGGCGTATCCGCTTCCTGTTCGCTATTAGCCAAGGCTTCACGGCCATGCGCGGTCACCATCACCACAAGAGGCGGGCGCGTATCACCGGCTGAGTCACGCACAAGTCGGGCGGCGTTAAGGCCGTCAATACCCGGCATTAGCAGGTCCATCAATATTAGATCGAAGGGTTGTCCTTGGGCATTTGCTTCCCTGACTTGGGTCAGGGCCTGGTTACCGTCATGAGCCGCTTCGACAGACCAGCCGAGATCCATGCTCATTTGCACGAGCAGCTCGCGCGCCACTGCATTGTCGTCAACCACTAGAACGTGCAGCTTTTTCTCGATGACAGCGCAAGCCGCTATTAATGGGGGGTGTTCGGTAATGGCAAACTCGAGATCGAACCAAAAGCGACTGCCTACACCCACCTGACTGTCCACTTGTAGTTCACCGCCCATCAAGTTGATCAGCCGTGTGCTGATCGCCAACCCCAGGCCAGAGCCGCCGTACTGCCGGCTGATGGATGCTTCTGCCTGGGAAAAACCTTCGAAAATACGCTCGAGCTGTTCATCATTGATGCCGATGCCCGTATCACTGACGGCAATGCGCACCTTAACCCGCGCGTCACTGCGTTCGAGCTGGCGCAGACTGACAATGACGTTACCCTCAGCGGTGAATTTGAGGGCGTTACCCGCCAGGTTAATCAGGATCTGTTGCAGCCGTTGACTGTCACCAATTAAGACTTCCGGCAGCGCTGAATCGAGGTCAAACATCACCTCAACGTTTTTCTGCCCATGGTTACCGCCTAGCACCACCGCCAGATCACACATCAAGGGTTCCAGTTGAATCGGGTGCAGATCAAGTTGCAGCTTGCCCGCTTCGATTTTGGAGTAGTCAAGAATGTCGTTGAGTAGGCCCAGCAAAGACTGGGATGCGCCATAGGCTTTCTGTATGTAATCGAGCTGACGCTGACTGAGTTCGGTTCCCTGCACCAAATGCAACATGCCCAGCACCGCATTTAATGGCGTGCGAATCTCGTGGCTCATATTGGCAAGAAAGGCACTCTTGGCCGCGCTAGCGGTGTCAGCTTGTTCTTTGGCTAACCGTAGTGATGTTTCCAACTCGTGCTGGAGTGTGATGTCGCGATTGACGCCGGTGACCTTGATTGGTTTACCGCTGTTATCCGTTTCTATTCGTGCTCCAGCTTGAATTGTGCGGGTGGTGCCATCAGGCCGAATAATACGAAAGATCGGATCGAAAATTCCGCTACCGGCTATAGCGGCTTCAAGTTTTGCAACCGCCATCACCGCATCTTCGGGGTGTACCCGCGAAAGCCAGTGCTCATAGGTAAGACCTGTTTCGCGCAGCGAGAGTGGCTGTTGAAACAGCTCGTACATACGCTCATTCCACTTCACGCTGTTATCGGTCAGGGTCAATGACCAAATCCCTAACTCTGCTGCGTCAGCCGCCATTAAGAGTTGGTCGCGGGCGGTCAGGAGTTCCTTGCGCAGCAGCATTTGTTGGCTGAGGTCGGTGATCACACAGACCAGCAGCTGCTTACCGGCATGCATTGAGCCGACAGAGAGTTGCACCGGGAACTCAGACCCATCCGCTCGCCGCCCAATCAGCTCTGCTGACACCTTGGCATGGTCACGCTCTCCAGCTATCGCATGCGCAATCAGTTCGTGCAAGCGTTCTCGCGAAGCAGGGCTGAGCAGGTCGGGCAAGAAGTACTCATTTGAATTGGCATTCAGACCGAATGCCAATTCGGCTGCTGGGTTGAGGGTATGAGTTCGCCCAGATGCATCCAAGGTCACTACAGGGTTGGGTGCAGTGTCCAAAACCGCCCGGGTAATCTCTAGGCTGGCCTCCAGTTCAGCTTCTGCCGCTTTACGCTGGGTCACATCAATGCCGATACCGAGGTAGCCAACCAACTCGCCGTCAATACCGTGCATGGTGGTTACCATCAAGGTCACGGTGAGGGGTGAGCCGTTCTTGCGCACATAATTCCATTCGCGAACTTCAGCGCCTTCTAGTTCAGCAACGTGGACAAAGACCCGGAAGCCCTCAATGGCTTGGCCATAGTGCTGACTGAGCGCCGTGCTGCGCTGCTGTACTTCCTCGGGCAGATGAATAAGGGCAGGGGTTTGTAAGCCGATCATTTCTTCTGCGCTATAGCCCAGGAGACGTTCTGCGCCATGGTTGAACAGGGTGATCAGGCCTTGAGTGTCGGTGGCAATCATCGACACTTCGGAGGCCGAGTCCAGCACGGTATTGAGTAAGGTGTTGAGCTCATTGAGTTCGCGGGTTCGCGCCACTACCTGTTTTTCCAAGCTGGCGTTAAGCCCCTTGATTTCCGACTCCGCAGCTTTCTGTTGGGTGATGTCGCGGACTGTTTTGGAAATGCCAATGATCCGGTGCTGCTCATCGAAAATGGGTGCAATAGTCGCTGACACCTCGACCAGGCTGCCATTCTTGCGGCGGCGATAAGTTTCATAGTGCTCAATCGACTCGCCGGCATTAATGCGCTTTAGGATATTAATTTCTTCGCTTACAAGCTCCTCCGGTACGACAAGCTCAAGCAGACTTTTACCCACGGCTTCGTCACTGCTGAAACCGAAAATATGTTCAGCGCCCTTGTTCCAACTGGTGACAATGCCTTCGAGCGATTTACCGATGATGCCGTCGCGTGAGCTTTCGACGATGGCCGCTTGTTTAGCTTGTTCGGCAATAACCTGACGTCGGTGCTGACGATTGGCGCCGAAAACAGCGTTTAATGCGGCCAACAACACGCTGAGCAGAACCCCGAAAGCAAGCACCCATTGCGGAGAAGTTTGGTATAGACCTTGGATAAACGAGGGGTGTGCAATCAGGCTGACTTCCCAGCGACGCCCAAAAACCTCCCTAATTGACGTGCTATTGATGCGATCAGTTAATTGGTTTTCTTGCAGATTGTTTTCGTAAAACAGCACGGGGTTTTCAGGGTCGGTTACATCGCGCAACCGCAGGTCAACATTTTTAGTACTGAGCGGTAAACCACTGAGAACTTGCTCAGTGATCAGCGCGGCATAACTCCAGCCGAAGCCTTGTTCCAGCCGTTTTTCTTCAGTTTCAGGGGTGGCATTGGTACGGTAAATCGGCAGAAGAATGAGGAAAGATTGCAACGGCTTGCCAGAAGCTTGTACCAGCGTGATAGGCCCCGAAAGTTGAACGGTGCCGGTTCGTAACGCATTAAACGCAGCGTCACGACGGTTCTTTTCTGAGGCGATATCCAGGCCGATAGCTGAGAGGTTGCGCGCCTGAGGTTCAATGTATTGGATTACATAGCGCTCACCAGCATGGGGCGCTAGTTGACGAATATTGAAGTCGGCTTTGTCGTCGCTGCGTGCTTGCTGGATAAACGCGGGTTCATCATGCGGCAACACTCTGCGCACAAAGCCAAAACCCAGTGCACCTGGGAACTCCTGATCTATGTCACGGGTCTGGCTGTAATTGGAAAAAAGCTGACGACTGATGTCATGTTCGCCAAGGGTCACAACCGCCCCTCGTGCTCCACGCAAGCCATATTGATAGAGTCGCATACGCCTAAACACAGCATCGGCTTTCTCTTCGGTTACTTGCTGCAAGGCCGCCTGAGCATGACGTTCATTGCTGTTTTGCAGCCAGTTTGCAGTCAGTATGCTCAGCGCCAGACCGACAGCGAGGGGCACAAGTACACTCAATAAGGCTGCATGGCGGGAGCTGATTTTCTTCAAGGAAAGCATGCCTTTATTATTGGGCGTTATGGTTCTCAGTCGCGCTGGGCAATATTAACGCTGATGTTTGCAGGTATTCGCACAGCGCCTGAAATGGCATCGGTTTGCAGTAGAGGAAACCCTGCATGATGCAGCAGCCGAGGGCCAGGAGTTTGTCTGACTGCTCCTGCAGTTCGACCCCCTCAGCAATCAATGCTAGGCCTAGCGCTAGGCCCATATTTACAATGGCCTCGATAATTGCGGCGTCACTGCTATCGGCCAGCATGTCGCGGACAAAACTCTGGTCAATCTTCAGCACATCAATAGGCAAGCTCTTCAAGTAGGTCAGGCTGGAGTAGCCGATACCGAAGTCATCGATAGCAATATGAACGCCCATAGCCTTGAGTTCGTTGAGTACGTTACTGGCTATCTTAATGTCGTGGGCCAGCACGCTCTCGGTAATTTCCAGCTCAAGCATTGAGGGGGGAAGGGCGCTCTGTTCCAAGGCATTTTTGACCATGCTCAGAAAGGCCTCTTCGCGGAATTGGATCGCCGAGATATTCACGCTAACGGGCACGTTTAAGCCCAAATTCATCAGGCACTTAGCGTCTTTACACGCCTGCATCAGGACGAAGCGGCCTATCGGTATGATCAGCCCGGTTTCCTCCGCAAGGGGGATGAACTCTGCTGGCGAGACCAACGTGGCATCAGGTTTACGCCAGCGAACCAACGCCTCCATGCCGCAGATACTCTGATTACGCGCATCGTATTTGGCTTGATAAAAGACTTCGAACACCCCTTGCTCCAAAGCCCTGCGCATATGGCCTTCGAGCAGGTGGCGTGCTCGCGAGATGTTCTCAAGGCCCTGAGAGAAAAAGCGGTAACGGTTACGTCCGAGCTTTTTCGCTTGATACATGGCGGTATCAGCATGGCGGTAGAGCGAGGCAAAGTCTTGGCTGTCATCCGGGAATACACTGACGCCGCCACTGGCAGTGATGTCGTAGCGCTTGTCATCGATGTACATCGGGCTGGCGATGACTTCCAGAACTCGCTCCACGAAGTCGCTGATGGCATCCAGGCGGGTCACCTCGGACAGCAGCATTACGAACTCGTCGCCGCCGCGCCGGCTTACCGTATCGACCCCGCGTGAAAACTGAGTTAGGCGGCGAGCAACCTCTGACAGCACCGCGTCACCGATCGCATGATCGACCGAGTCATTAATGCTTTTGAAGTTGTCTAGGTCCAACATCAGTAAGACCACTTTGCTCTGGTCTCGCTGCGCTTTGTGTAAGGCTTGCTCGGTACGATCCTGCAATAGACTGCGGTTCGGTAGCCCGGTCAACTCATCGTAATAGGCCAGGCGCTTGGCCGCTTTGCGCAGATTTAAGTGGGCGCGAACGCGTACCTGAACAACCGGGATGTTCAGTGGCTTCTCAATGAAGTCGATGCCGCCGAGCTCCAGTGCCTTGATTTCATATTCTGTCTGAGTTTGTGCGGTGACAAACAGAATGGCGGCGTCACACAGTCTGGGGTCAGCCTTGATCGCCCGGCAAAGTTGGAAACCGTCCATACCGGGCATTTGGATGTCGAGCAAGATCAGATCGGGGCGGCAGCGTCTTGCAACCTCAAGGGCCATATGCCCATTGCTGGCGATATGGATATCTGCCATGCCCTGCACTGCCTGACTAAGCACCAGCAGATCGCTTGGCTGATCGTCGACAATCAAGACAGTGGGCAGGGCTGTGTGCGTTTCCTCAACCATATTACAGAACTCCAGAGGATCCTTTTCTGCCAGAGAGGCTAGTCGATGAGTAAGGGCCAGATGATTCCGGCACGTCTCGATCCCATGCTCTAAGCGGTTGCGCATTTATACCACCGCACTTCTCGCGCCGCAGGTAGCACAGATAAAAAACCTAGCGCATTGGCTGTTACAGCGCGGGATGAAGGTCGGCCTTTAAGCATGGCTTATCAGCTACCGATGGTCAGTCTTGCGTGGGGATCAATGGCGGGTCAACGCTTGAACCGGTGATAGGTTTTAAGGCGCTCAGCGCCGCTCACCCATCTGGGCGATAGCCCTGCACTTGGCGGTTCCTTAGAGTTGATGCTGCGCCGGACGCAGTTTGCCGGCGTGCCAACAATAAAAATAAGGAGGCACCCATGCGTCGTGTTATCACCACTGCTCTAGCTGCTGCTGCACTGGTCGGTGCAGTCGAAGCCCAGGCCGCTGGCTACACCCAGACCAAATACCCGATCGTACTGGTGCATGGGGTGACCGGTTTCGACACCATCGGCGGTCTGATTAACTATTTTCATACCATTCCCTGGAACCTCGAACGCGATGGCGCCAAGGTTTATGTGGCCAGCGTTTCGGCGCTCAATGACAGTGAGCAGCGCGGCGCGGCGCTGGCTCAGCAGATTGTGCCCTGGGCTGGTGCCAATGGCGGCAAGGTCAACCTGATTGGCCACAGCCAGGGTTCGCCAACTTCGCGCGTAGCTGCGTCACTGCGCCCAGATCTGGTGGCTTCGGTTACCTCGGTCAACGGCGTCAATAAAGGTTCTAAAGTAGCCGACGTATTACGCGGGATAATCCCAGCAAACAGCGCTATCGAAGGCGGCGCCAATGGGCTGGCCAATGCTATTGGCGGAGTGATCAACTTACTGTCGGGTAGTAATAACTCACAGGATGGCTTGGCCGCGCTGAAAACGCTGACCACCGCTGGTACTGCCGACCTGAACAGCCGTCATCCGTGGGGTGTGAATAACAGCAGCTACTGCGCCAAATCCACCGAAGTGCATAACGTGCGCGGCTACAACATTCGTTACTTTTCCTGGACCGGTAATACCGCCTACACCAACGTCTTCGATGCGGTCGATCCGTTCCTGGCAATCACAGGTTTGGCCTTTGGTAGCGAGAAAAACGATGGCTTGGTCGGTGTTTGCTCCTCTTATCTCGGTCAGGTGATCGGTGATGGCTACAACATGAACCACGTGGATGCGATCAACCATCTTTTTGGTATCCGCGGCTGGACCGAGCCGGTTTCGTTGTATCGCCAGCACGCCAATCGCCTGAAAAACAAAGGCGTCTGACCTTCCTGCCAGTGGGCTGCGTTCTGTAGCCCGCATTCTGGAGGCCCCATGGCCCTATCGTTGCGCTCAACTATTCCCCTCTTGGTGCTGGCCGGCAGCGTTGCCGGTCTTACGCTTTATTGGCAGTGGCCCGCCGCTGCGTTACCCGTAACATCTGCCGCGCCGATTGCTGTAACAGCTCCTGCCTCCGCTGCACCTAGCCCTCTGTTGCCCGCCACAAAGCTAAGCATTGCACCCGTTCGCGTGCCTGCGAGCTTGCCGGGTTTAAAGGGCACCGAAGTGGACGGCGAACTCAGAGCAGACAGCGCCGGTAATCTGCAGCTAAGCCTGGCGTTGCGTGATTATTTGGATTACTTCCTCAGCGCCGCTGATCAGGCCGGGTTGGAGGTTGTGGTGGAAACCATGCTGGCCGATGCGCGCGGTCGCTTGCCAGAGCCGGCGTTGGGTCAGTTCATTGGCCTGCTGGGTGACTACATGGATTACAAGCGCGCCAGCCTAGCGCTGCTGCAGCAACCTCTGAGCACCGCTCAGCAAAGCTCACCCGATGGCCAGCTGATCACTCTCCAACGAGCCTTCGAGCAGCTCGCGCAGTTGCGTCGGACGCACTTCTCCAGCGCGGCGGCCGAAGCCTTGTTCGGCGCTGAAGAAGCGTATGGCCGTTACACCCTCGAAAATCTGGCTCTGATGGCCCGTGATGACTTGAGCGAGCAAGGCAAGGCGTTGGCTCAAGAACGGTTACGCGCTCAGCTGCCCGAGGTGATGCGCGCCAGTGAGGCGCGCCAAACTCAGGCGCAAGCTCTGCAAATACAAAGTGAGAAGCTCTGGCATGAGGGCGCCACTGAAGAGCAGGTGCGTCAACTCCTTGCCTTGACCTATGATCCGCCCACGGTCGAGCGCTTGCTGAGCGAGCAGCGCAACGAGCGCGTCTGGCAACAACGTTATGCCACTTACCTACAGGAGCTTGCAGGCTTGCAGGGCGATGGCCTCAGTGCTGCGGATCAGCAGCGTGAGCAGCAACGTTTGCGTCAGCGTTTATTCAGAGCAGAAGATCAGCACAGGGTGGAAACCTATGACGCCATTGCCGCCAAACAGCAGGACAATTCGCTTTCTGGGTTGTAGCGCCGGAATTCGACGATGACCCTCGACCAGCAGGAGTCGTTGCTGCTCATGCAGCAGCGCCGAGGTTATCGCGGCCTGCGCTTTAGCGATGTACTGGAAGATGAGTTTGTTGAGCACCGGGTGCAGCGTATTCGTCGCCGCCTGCTGTTGATCATCAGTACCGCCGTGATCTTTCAGCTGGTCTACACCACTCTAGACCTGCTGCTGTTTGACCCGGCTATCAGCCTTGTCTTGTTGCCTGTGCGAGTGTTCGGCATAGGGATTGCTCTGTTGGTTTTTTTATACTGCCGCCGGGCGCAAAGCCCGGCGCGGCGTACCTTGTGGGCTTATGTGACGGCCTACGGGCTGAATGGGGCCTGCGTTGCGCTGATCATTCACCTGTGTTGGAGCCAAGGCGTGGCCATGCCCTATGACGGGCTATTTTTGGTGTTGCTATTTGGCTATGTGCTGCTGGGTGTGTCGTTTCGAGCTGTGAGCCTGGCCTCCTGGGGGCTATGTGGTTTTTTCCTGTTGCTGGGTTATATCGGTACGGGCGGGAGCGTGGCGCTGGGCTATCAGGGAATGTTTTTGCTGTGCGCTAATGTGATTGGCAGTGTGGGGGCGTACCTGCAGGAGCACGGCCAACGTGGAGCCTGGCTGAATCTGCGCTTGCTTGATTTAGCGCGGCAGCGCGCTGAAGCTGACGATGCTCGCAAGCTACGTTTGTTGGCGGCTGCTAGCCATGATCTGCGCCAACCGTTGAATGCCATGGGTCTGTATGCCCAGCATCTGCTAGAGCAAAACCAAGACCCCAGTGTGCACCGCATCAGCAGTCGTTTAGTCATTGCCGTAGAACAGCTCAGTCGGTTGTTGCAGTCGCTGTTTGATTACACTCGCTTGACCTTACCTGGCGGCGTTCAGCCAAAGCTGGAGGTGTTTGCCTTACGCCCTCTGCTCGCTCGGTTAAGCGGAGAAACTCGGGCTGAGGCAGACGCCTTGGGTATTGAGTTACACATGCAATGCCCGCAACTCTGGGTGTGCAGTGATCCGCTGTTGCTTGAACGGGTGCTGCGCAACCTGCTTAGCAATGCGTTGCGCCATGCTCAGGCACGGCATGTTTGGCTGCATGCGCATGTGGAGCAGGGTGAGGTGCAGCTTGAAGTCGGTGATGATGGCCAGGGTCTGAGCGAAGCGCAGCAGGGCCAGGTGTTCGAAGAATTTCGTCAGCTGGATAACCCCGGGCGCAATGCCGAGCGCGGCCTAGGCCTGGGCTTAGCTATCGTCCAACAACTGGCACAGCTGCTGGACCATCGCCTTCAACTGCACTCAAGCCTAGGCGCGGGAGCTCGCTTCGTCTT
>TARA_R110000868_G_scaffold104557_9_pt1 | contig 14299 bp, 13 predicted proteins | sample TARA_R110000868 | Tara Oceans TARA_R110000868 (sample SAMEA4397489) | marine metagenome | biome: Polar Biome; feature: [SRF] surface water layer (ENVO:00010504); material: water (ENVO:00002006), including particulate matter (ENVO:01000060) such as... | depth 5 m | reverse complement strand
GTCGCCCCAGTAATGGCCGATTTTCAGTTCATCCCTTGCTGGATCCATCTTATTTCCCACCGCACCGACGGCTTTGACGGAAAATTTATCCGAATGAATGGTGTCATTCGCAAATTGGTCCGATACGATTTGTGCGAATTGTTCAATTACCCGAGTGCGCGTTTCATCATTGAATACGATGACGGCGTGTTCGAGAGGACCGACCAAAGAATAGAGTTCCTCTCTACGCTCTAATGTCTCATCAGTTAACTCTGTCTCTAAAGGCACCTCGTTGAGGCTAAGTGGTTTGATTTTATTAGCAAGGCTTCCATCAAAACGGTGCGATTTGTTAATCACAAAATCCATCTCGTCGCGAGACTTCCCATTAAAGCTCTCGTTTGGCTCCTCATTTCCTATTCCGTGAAAGATGGCCTGGTCAGGATCACCAAACCGCTGAACAATAGGGCCTTCAGGTCCGGGCGAAAGAACCGAACCAATAAGCTCATCCTGGAATTTCTGCGTATCCTGCATCTCGTCTGTGAACAGGTATGGAAACCGACTCACCAGTGATTTGGTGACATGATCATTCTGTGAAACGGCAATTTGCGCGTGGGTGTACATATCTCGAAACAGAAAAAAGCCGCGACCTTCGAGATAGGCTTTTAGGCGAGATAAGTCTTGCCTAGCCCGCTGAAGGTTTTGAGGCTGCCGCCAAGCCGCCGGACGCCTGCTGATGTTAATTTCAATGTCGTTAATCCGAAACGTAGACCGCAAAAAGCCGTCCTGATTCTCGACACTCCCCAGACCATTTAACGTACCCCGGAGCCAGGTGAATTCTCCTCGTTCCAACAATCTTCTAGCGACCATAACGTACTCGTCATTGTCGATCGTGAAATCACTGATGCCTTTTGATCGAAGATACGGAAGCGCGATGAATCGATTTACAAACTCCTGGATCGTCCCAATGAAGTGCGGGTACGCAAGTAGGCGTCGAGCTTCAATGACGTTCGATTGGGTCAGCCGATCGATGATCTGATCCTTCGCTACATTAGTATGCGAAAGGACACAAACTCCTTGGTGTTCTGACGGCCACTTTTGAGCAAGAAGGATTAGCTTCGCGGCGATAAGGGTCGTCTTACCACTGCCTGGACACGCCTGAACGTCTACCGATTCTTGAGAGGTAAGGACGGCTATCCGGTCTTCGTCATCCAGAACTAAACCTTCGCTTGCCGCAACAGCTGCGACATCCTCCTCCGTGATGGTGAATTCAGGCAGGCCCAGCATTGGCTTCCCCCTGTTCTCCGCCAACGATCGGTGCTGTGACAAATTCGATCGCATCAACGATGTAAGGGGGAAGGAGGCTCCTAAGGGATGCGGCGTATTCGGTTTCGGCCCTTGCCCTGGTCTCCTCAGGAGTCACACCCTGCTGTCCATCTTCGGCTTCGACCGCACCAATGGCTTCAGCCACTTTGGCATGGAGTTGAGACCGTAACGTATCCGCTAAGTCATAGGCGAAATCTGTCTTATTTGCCTTCCCTTGGATATATGTCGCCTTTTCATCCTCGGTTCCCTCAATCGCTTCAATGCCGAGTGCTAAGCAACACTCTGCAAGAAGTCCGTATCGAGCGAGGCAAAATTCGAAGGTCCAGCGATCAGAGACGCATACCTTTAGGCCCTGACGCTCCAAGCTCGCACCATCCTCCTGCTTGTGCTCAGCTATCCGAGCTCTGATTTGTTCTTCACGCTGACCTGCATCTGACTCCTCCCAGTAAGTCAGATTCCCGCCACGCCCCTGCGCGTTCGGCTCCTTCCTCTTAAGAAACCTAAGTCAGATTCCCGCCACGCCCCTGCGCGTTCGGCTCCTTCCTCTCAATGAAGCCATAAGGATTGCTACCATCTGCTTTTTCTTCAGCGCACGCAGGCCAAAGATCAATGTCTCGCAAAGCACAAACTTTCGTGGACGGCCATGCGTCAGGTTCTCCATCCTTACCTTGACGGAGAAATAACTTGGCAAAACGTTTCCAGGAACCGGCGTTGTCGCATTTCACGATTGAAACGCCGTAGTTTTCCAAAGGGCGGCCTAAGAGCCTTGCAATCTCCGGTAACAGAATGTTTTCGGCATCCCCTTCAACGAAGAGCAGGCCCTTTGCAAAAAACACATTGGCCTTAGTGGCATCCAAGAATTTATGCAGGTACTTATAGTCTGCCTCGGCTAACTCCGTTTCGCCTGGTCGCAAAGGCCAAGCCCTCCCGCCTCCCAACATAACGATTTCCGATGGGTCCGCTTTCGAAGATATATTTGGGCTATGACTGCTCAAGATGCACTGAACGCCATCGGGATTTTTATCGGTCTTTGTTTTAGTGTTAATGAACTGAAGTAGCTTCATCTGTAATTGAGGATGAAGGTGGGCTTCGGGCTCTTCGATTAGCAACAATGGAAACTCGTTACCTGCCTCTTGCTCCAGCAAGAGAAGTTCCGCCCCCATAAAGAGCAGGTTGTGGTAACCGAGACCGTGCAGTCGGTGGTCTTCGGTGAGAGCCAGACTTAACCCCTCCAGAATCATCCGCAGATGCCGACGCCTCGTCGTCGCAGACAGGTGGGGGATGTCGTCGTTCTTTAGCCCGGCGATATCGATAAATACCCCAAGATCGTCCTTGTCTTTCTCAAAAATGAGCTCGTGGAGATAGTTGTCCTGAATATTCTGCGCGGACGATTTTAAGGGCGCGTTGTCGGCAAGAAGGTCATCATTCGCCTGCGCGATAATGGCAAGAATGGCGTCCGCACCATCCCTGATATCTTTTGATGAGCTTAGAATTTGGGATAGCCGGGATGCACGACCCGAAGAAAGCTCCGCTTCTGCATCTCTCAATGGCTTTAAGTATGTTGTTGCAAGGAAGTCCCGGATTTCTGTTTCAACGGGCAAACCATTTCCATCAATGCCAGAACGCAACTCTGTCTTTATGTAAGGGTACCCACGGCGTTCAGTCCCGGTCATTTCGGCCCGAAGTTGGATATACAGGACCGATTTACGCTTCTTGCTGCCGTCTGCATCTTCATATTCCTGATGCGATAGATGCTCGACAAACCGATGCGCATGGGAATCCACCTCTGAAAATTTAAGCTGAATTGTGAGCTCGTTGGTATCGTCAAAAAAATCAGATTCAGAAATAAAAAGGCGATCGTTCGAATTAGTGCCAAGGGTATGCCTGATGGCGTCAATTAGTGCCGTCTTGCCAGAATCATTCTCACCCACCAGTACGTTCAAACCACGATTGAGTGTTAGCTCTAGTTCTTCGAAAAGTCTGAAATTCCTAATCGATACCTGTTCAAGGAACATGAATTACCTTCGTCATATGTTTTCAGGCATATCAACACGGTCGAAACTTATAATCGGCACGGTAACGTGGGCGCACCCAAACTCCTGTATTCACCGTCCCACATGCATGGAACCCGAAGACACCCTACAACTTTCGGTATTTTATGACGCTATCAGCCCAAACACACGACTTCAATAGCTCGGCATCGGGGTTCCCAGAGCGCCCCTCTCCCGCCCGTAAAAAATCAGCCCCCGGAAAAGGCCATTCCCGACTCAGCGTTCCTCGGGGATACAGCAACGACAGAAACACGTTTGCGGGTTGCCATCGACACCTGCTCCGGCGGCGCGAAGGACCGGCGCAAAGATCCGGCGCTGACGTCCGCCGGCCGCTAAGCGCCGGCTCCATCGAGGAGGCGGACAGCCGCCGCCTTCGCATCCCGGGCCGGATTCTCCGTATGTCCGAGATGCGCCGTGACGATCGCGCCTTCCTTGAGCAGCAGCAATTGACGGGCCAGTAAGGCCGGCGCCGGCAGGCCTGCCCGTTCCGCCAGCCCGGTCATGTGATCTTCCAGCATTCGCTTGTGATCGGCCGACTGCTTGTGGATCGCATGGCCGGAATCCTGGTACTCGGACGACGCCTTGATGAACATGCACCCCCGGTAGCCGGGCTCGGAGAACCACTCTTCGAGGGCGTCGAACATGGCGACGAGCTGCTGGCGCGGCGTGTCAGCCAGGTCTTCCATCCGCCGGTACAGCCAGTTCCTGAACTGCTCGTCCCGCAGCCGGAGCACCGCGAGGATCAGGTCCTCCTTCGTGCGGAAATGCTTGTACATCGACGTCTTGGAAATGCCGGTCTCGGCGACAAGCATGTCCATGCCGGTGGCGGTGAATCCGTTCCGATAGAACGTCTGCAGCGCTTTCTGAACCAGTTCGTCCCGTTTCGTCGGTCGCATATCGGTCACCATCATTAACTGATCGGTACATAATTATGACGGCCGGTGCCCGCAAGCGCAAATTTTTTATGCGCGTAATTTCAATAATTTAGAGATATTTTCGGAATTTTTTCGATCCGGAGCGGATTTTTCCGGTTGACATAGTGTACCGATCTGTCCACTTATTCATCCGAAGGTGTACAGATCGGTACCCTTTAAGTTTCACATCGCAGCGCACAGCGCCGGAAAGACAGGAGCACACCATGAAGACCAATTCGATTTTCGATTCCCGCACCAAAACCCTCGCGAGCGTCTCCGCGCTGGCCGCGGCAGCCTTTCTTGCCGTGTCCGCCATCGCCGGCGCCGCCCAGGCAGACAAAAGCGGCCTGCCGGACCCCGGCTTCGAGATCGTTCAGGGCCGAACCGCACTTCTGGTCACGGATCCGCAGAACGATTTTCTGAGCCCCGACGGCGTGACCTGGGGCGTGGTTGGAAAGAACGTCGAGGAAAACGGCACCGTCGAGCATATCGACCAGCTGTTCGCCGCCGCAAAAGCGACGGGCATGCCGGTGTTCGTCTCGCCCCACTACTACTATCCGCACGATCACGGCTGGCATTTCGAAGGCGCCCTCGAAGCGCTGATGCACAAGATCGGCATGTTCGACCGCAAGGGCCCGCGCCACACGGCGGATCTCGAAGGATCGGGCGCCGACTGGCTCCCCCGGTACAAGAAATACATCGACGACGGCGCGACCGTCGTGACCAGCCCGCACAAGGTCTTCGGCCCGGAAAGCAACGACCTGGTTCTGCAACTGCGCAAGCGGGGCATCGACAAGGTGATCATCGCCGGCATGTCCGCGAACCTGTGCACCGAGTCGCACATGCGCGCGCTGATCGAGCAGGGCTTCGAGGTGATGGTCGTCACCGATGCCACGGCGGCCGCCCAGGTGCCGGGATATGACGGCTATCGCGCCGCGACGATCAATTTCCGCATGATCGCAAGCCACGTCACCGACACCGCGTCCGCGGTTGCTTCCATGAAAGCGGCCGCAATCGACTGATCCACCCCCGGCGCCGGCATTCCCGCTCACCCGGGATGCCGGGGCCTCCACCACCCCTCAGAAACAGGAGCTATCAGATGACCACGTTTACGCAGCACACCATTGAAACGGCACCCGACAGCGCCAGGCCGTTCCTCGAGGCGGCAAAGAACGCCTATTCATTCGTGCCCAACCTGCTCGGCAACATGGCGGCCGCGCCTGCCCTGCTGGAAGGCTACATGACCCTGGCAGGCATTTTCGAAAAGACCGATCTCTCCGAGACCGAGCGCCAGATCATCCTGATGACGAACAACCGTCTGAACGGCTGCACCTATTGCATGGCAGCACACACGACGATCTCGCAGATGTCGAAGGTTCCGGCCGACGTCATCGAGGCCTTGCGCAACGGAACGCCGATCGCCGACGCCAAACTCGAAGCGCTGCGCACATTCGCCGCGATCGTGAACGAAAAGCGCGGCTGGCCGGACGAGCACGAGGTCGACGCCTTTCTCGCCGCCGGCTATTCGGCGCAATCGGTCCTCGAGGTCATCCTCGGGACAAGCCTGAAGGTCATGTCGAACTATACGAACCATATCGCCCGAACCGAACTCGACGATGCCTTCGCCCCGAACGCGTGGACCGACGCGGCAGCGCAAGCCGCCTGATCCGCAGACCCCGCGCCGCAACCCCCGTTCACCCGGCGCAAAATCGCCACCGGTCAGTCGACCGGCATCCCCGCCTCCCCGACTGACCGGCGGCCCTCTTCCCGATCAACCGAAAGGATCAAACCAATGAAAATCTCTCTCGCCCTTGCCGCTCTCGCTCTGACAGCAACACTCGCCGTCACGCCGGCCGCCTTCGCCGCGGACGAATACAACGTTTCCAACGGTATCACGCTGACCGGAAATGCACTCGGCATGCATGGCTTCGATCCGGTGTCCGTCATCGATACTGACGCGCCGCAGATCGGCAATGCCGTATACACCGCAGCGCATGACGGCGTGGACTACTACTTCGCGACCAGAGCGGCACAGCAGATGTTTAAATCGGATCCCGCCTCTTTCCTCCCCCAGTTCGGCGGCTTTTGCGCCTACGGCGTCTTTGTCGGCAAGAAGCTGGACGGTGACGTACGGTTCGCAGATGTCGTCGACGGCAAGCTCTACCTCTTCGTGAACGCCGCGATCTTCGAAAAGTATCTCGCGAACCGCGACGAGGTACTCCGCGGCGCCGCGGACAAATGGCCGGGCATCCGCACGACACCGATAAGCGATCTTTGAGCCCTGCAGGGCAACGCCGTCCCGGGCCCTGCCCGTCAGGACCGGGACGGTGCGCCCGCCCGCTCATCCATCCTCCCAGGCAAGACAAAAAGGAGATCACCATGACACGTATTCTGAGAATTGACGCAAGCGCGCGCACTGTACGTTCGCTGTCCCGCAAGCTCGGCGATCGGTTCATTGCGGACTGGTCTGCATTGAACGGTCCGGCGGACGTTACCCTGCGTGACGTCGGCAAGACCCCGCCACCGATCATTTCCGACGACTGGATTGCCGCAGTCTTCAGCCAGGAAATGACGCCGGAGCAGCAAGCGCTGACCAGGATCTCGGACGAGTTCATCGCCGAACTGGCTGAGGCCGAAATGATCGTCATCACCACGCCGATGTACAACTACGGGATGCCGGCGGCTCTGAAAGCCTGGTTCGATCAGGTCGTGCGGATCAACAAGACCTTCACCTTCGATCTGGCGCGCGGCGACCGTCCGTTGGAACCGATCCTTCCGGGCAAGCCGGTCGTCGCGCTGACATCCTGCGGCGAGTTTGGCTTCGGTCCGGGCGAGCTCAACGAGGGAGGCGACAATCTGGTGCCCCACCTGCGGTTCGCCTCCCGCTACCTCGGCATGTCCGATTTTCATCACGTCGGCATTGAATATCAGGAATTCGGAGATGCACGCCATGAGCGCTCCGCCGCCGAAGCCAATCGCGCCGTGCGCGATCTCGCGGCGCGCCTGTCGCAACAGCCCGTCCGCGCGGCGGTCTGAGAAACAAACATCGGAGATAGACCATGTCCCGCCCCCCCCTACCGCCCTTTAATGACGAAACCGCAACGCAGAAAGTCCGGGCCGCCGAAGACGGCTGGAACTCCCGCAATCCCGCGAAGGTCGCGCTGGCCTACACCGCGGACAGCCAGTGGCGAAACCGCGCCGAATTCCTTGCCGGACGCCGGGAGATCGAGACCTTCCTGACCCGCAAATGGCAGCGCGAACAGGATTACCGCCTGATAAAGGAACTGTGGGCATTCGCCGGCAACCGCATCGCGGTGCGGTTCGCCTATGAATGGCACGACGCCGATGGCCAGTGGTTCCGCTCCTACGGGAACGAGAACTGGGAGTTTGCGCCGGACGGCCTGATGCAGCGGCGCATCGCCAGCATCAACGACCTGCCGATCGCCGAGAGCGAGCGCAAGTTCCACTGGCCCCTTGGAATCCGGCCGGACAGTCATCCGGGCCTGACCGACCTGGGCCTGTAAACGCATTCAAGACAAACGGAGAAACGAAATGACCAGAAAATACGACATCATCATCATCGGCGGCGGAAACGCCGGGTTCGGCGTGTCCGCCGTGGCGTCCGAAGCCGGCAAAAGCATCGCCTTTATCGAAAAGCGGGATTTCGGCGGCACCTGCCCGAACCGCGGCTGCACGCCCAAGAAGTTCCTCGTCGCCGCCGCCCGCGCCCTGCACGAGATCGAGCTGGCCCCGGTGCACGGCATCGATGTCGGCCCGGCGACGCTCGACTGGGCGAAGCTCATCCGGCGCGAGAAATCGATGATCGCCGACATTCCCGACGCCATGGCAGGCGTCGCCGAAAAGCGCGGCGACGTCTATCGCGGCGACGCCCGGTTCACCGGCCCGAACACGGTCGTCGTCGACGGCCAGACGCTGGAAGGCGACAATATCGTGATCGCGACCGGCTCGACCCCGAGACCGCTCCCGATCGACGGCGCCGAATACCTGATCACCTCGGACGAGGTTCTCTCGGAACCGGACCGGCCCGGCGAAGTGGTGTTCATCGGCGGCGGCGTGATTGCGATGGAATTCAGCCACGTTTACGCCCGCGCCGGAACGAAGGTGACCATTCTCGAAGCCATGCCCGAACTGCTGCCGCACATGGAGGAAGGCGCCGTCGCGGCCCTTCGGCGCGAAAGCGAGCGGCTCGGCATCGCCGTCCGGACCGGCGTCAGGGTCACGGCCGTCCGCCGGGCCGGCGACCGGCTGAGCGTAGCCTACAGCATCGACGGCGAAGAGCACGAGGTCCGGGCCGATCGCGTGATCAACGGCGCCGGACGCGTGGCCAATGTGCAGCACCTGGACCTGGCGGCCGCCAACGTGACGCATGACGGTTTCGCGATCGCGGTGGACGACCACCTGCGGTCGGTCTCCAATCCTTCGGTCTGGATCTGCGGCGATGCGCTCGTCGGCACACCGCAGCTCTCTCCGGTCGCGACATACGAGGGGCGGCTGGTCGGGCGGAACATCGTGTCGGGCCCGTCCGCCACGGCCGATTACGGCGCCGTTCCGAGCGGCGTCTACACGGTACCGGCACTCAGCGCCGTCGGGTTGACCGAACGCGCGGCCCGGGAAAAGGGGCTCGATATCCGGGTTGCCGAAAGCGACATGACCGGCTGGTTTTCGGGCAAGGCCTACGCCGAAACGGTTGCCTACGCCAAGGTGATCGTCGACCGGACAACCGACAGGATCGTCGGCGCGCACATGGTCGGTCACAGCGGCGAGGAACTCGTCCACCTGTTCGCGATGGCCATGAAACACGGCATAGCGGCGAGCGACCTGAAGGATGACTTTTTCGCCTATCCGACATTCTCGTCGGACGTGAAAAACATGGTCTAGGACAGGGGGGCGACACCCCCGGCTGTCGCCCCCCGCACCCGCCCCCTTGTATTGCAGGCGGCGGAAAGGCTATTCCTGATGCAGCGTTTATCAGGGATATAACAATGACAAAAACACGGCCACGGGTCGCCATCGTCGGCGGCGGGATCGGCGGTCTTTTCGCCGCAAATGCCATGATTTCATACGGGCTTGACGTGTCCGTTTACGAACAGGCGTCGGAACTGGGCGAAATCGGCGCGGGGTTCTACGTCACGCCGAACAGCGTGCGCCACCTCCAGCGTATCGGCCTCGGGCCGGCGGTGGAAAAATGGGGCGCGCTTGTCGGCGGGGGATCGCAATACCTGCGCCAGGACGGCTCCCCCATCGCGCCGGTGCAGGTCACCGATGCCGCCGGCTGGAATGCGACCTACGGCATGCACCGGGCCGATTTCGTCGATCTGCTGGCGGCGGCGCTGCCCGACGGCGTGGTCAATTGCGGCCATCGGGGCGTCGGCTTCGAACAGGGCGACGATACGGCCAGCGTGACCTTCGATAACGGCGTCACCATCGAGGCCGATATCGTGGTCGCCGCCGACGGCATTCATTCCAGCCTGCGGCCCAATGTCTTTCCGCCGTCGACGCCGGTGTTCCACGGCACCATCAGCTATCGCGGGCTTGTCCACCGCGACCGGATCCCCGACTGGCCGATGGACCGCTGGCTGATGTGGGCCGGGCCGTCGAAGCACTTTCTCGTCTTTCCCGTGCGCCACGGCGAGATCGTCAATTATGTCGGCTTCGTGCCGACCGACGAGGAAATGAAGGAATCCTGGTCCGCGCCGGGCGATCCGGACACCCTGCGGGCGGAGTTCAAGGGCTGGGACCCGCGGATCGAGGACCTGCTGGCGCAGGTCGACCACACGTTCCGCTGGGCGCTCTACGACCGCGAGCCGCTGCCGACCTGGACCAAGGGGCGCCTGACGCTGCTGGGCGACGCGGCCCATCCGATGCTGCCTCATCTCGGCCAGGGCGCCAACCAGGCGATCGAGGACGGGATGGCGCTGGCGGTCATCCTGGCGCAGACGGACAACGCGTCCGTGCCCGCCGCCCTGCTTGCCTATGAAAAGCTCCGGCGCGAACGGGTCGCGGAGGTCCAGCTCGGCGCGCGGCAGAACGGGCTGCGCGTGGATTCCATGTCGGACTATGCCGATCTCGCTCTGCGCGATGCCGAACTCGCCGCCCACGCGGATTTCCGCAAGCATCTCTATGCCTATGACGTGGTGCCGGAGGCCGAGGCCGCCGCGGCCGCGGTCTAGCCGGGGCGCGACAACCGCCGCCGATGGCCGGGATCGGCCCATCCCATCGGTCCTATCAACACGGAGACGATTAACACGGAGACGACGGACCATGGCGACACATACGGGCGGATGTCTGTGCGGCGCGATCCGCTATGAAATAACCGGGGAGCCGGTGCGGGTGGCGAACTGCCATTGCGACGAATGCCGGCGGGCGACCGGGGCGAGCTTCGCGACCGTTGCCTTTTTCAGCGAAGAGGACGTGCAAGTCGTCCGGGGGACGCCGAAGCAGTTCGGCCATGCCGCCGACAGCGGCAACACGATGACCAAGGAATTCTGCGGCGATTGCGGCTCCCAGCTTCTGGGCGCCGGGTCGGGAAGCCCCGGTGTCCGCAGCGTGCGCGTGGGCTCGCTGGACGATGCCGGTTTCGTGGTGCCGCAAATGGATCTCTATACCGGCAAGGCATTGCCGTTTACCCGCCTGTCCGACGCGACCGAGCATTTCGTCGCGGGCCGCCCGCGCCACGGCCGCTAGCCCGCCCCCGGACAGAATACACGCAAACATTTTAATTGCGATTCATTCTCATTCTCAATATTGTTGTTCAACCGTTCTGCCGCCGACTGTCCACCGGCCGCGTTCAAGCAATGGAAGTTTCCCATGCGGCCGTGCCGGCGCAGAACGGCCCAACTTTAACAGGGGTCAGATCATGGAAGACAAGACACACGTGCCAAACGAGGCGGATATTGCGGGCCTGCAGGAAGTCATGAAACGCCTGTCGCTTGCCGTAAACGTGGCCGAGACGGTCATGCCGAGGGAACTGGCCGGTTATACCCCCAACGCCCTTCTGAACGTCACGATTTCCCGGATGATCGACATCGAGGGCCGGAAAAACACGGCGACGCTCCTGTCGACGCTGTCCGACCTGTTGATGAACGGCGTCGACCCGGCAAGGCACGGCCCGGTCAACCTGCCCGGCAAATCGCCGTGAAACGGATCTCGCCGCGCCGGGCCTGGTTAAAATTTACGTATCTCTAATCTCTCCCCGTTAAAATTCCACGGCCCGTCCGGGCTCACAAAATAATGGAATTTTTTATGAAATTACTCAGCGCAGTCGTCGTCCTGCTGTCCATGCTGGCAGCACCTCAATCCGCAGACGCCGCCTTAAGCTGTCCGGCAGGACAACAGGCAGTCGCCGCAGATACGTGCGGTCCCTGTCCCAAAGGCACCTTCAAAAAGACGTCCGGCACCGGCAATTGTGCCCCGGCAAATGCCGGCTACCACGTTCCGGAGACCGGCATGACCAAACAGATCGGCTGCCCGGGCGGAACCTATTCGAGCAGCCCTGGCGGTGTTTCCTGCGTCAAATGCGGCGCAGGAATGTACAGCGCCCGGCTGAAGGCGCCGACATCCCAGGTGTGTCAGACAGCCGGCAGAGGGTATTATGCCGCAAAATCCGGCTCCGTTTCGCAGACGCCGGCCAGCGCCGGGTATTACGTCTCCGGCCTGGGCCAGATGAGACAGACCGCCTGTCCCGCGGGAACCTACAATCCCAAAACGAAGCAAACGTCGAAGAACGCCTGCATCACCGTGGGCGCCGGATATTACGCAGACGGTGCGCGCTCGGATGGGACGGCGGCGACCAAACAGACTGCCTGTCCTGCCGGCACCTTCAGCGCCCAGAACAAGGCACGGTCCGTGACAGCCTGCAAAACGGTTCCTGCCGGGTATTACGCCGATGGTGCGGCACCGAACGGGACGGCGGCGACCAGGCAGACGGCCTGTCCCGCGGGAACCTACAACCCCAAAACAAAGCAAACGTCGAGGAACGCCTGCATCACCGCGGCTGCAGGGTATTACGCCGCCGCTGCCGGTTCTGCGTCGCAGACCCGTTGTGCCGCGAATTACCAAAGTGCCGCCGGCAGCACGGGCTGCACGGTCACGCTCTATAACAGTCCCGGCGACTATTATAACCACTGGGGCCGCAAGGCCGCTCCCGGCACCAAGGGCAAAAGCCCGCACAAATGCAAGGACGGCAAGAACTGGAAGAAATCCGCCCAGGCCTGCAAGTAACAGCCACTTCAACGGAGCGGCAGTCCCTTCAGGGTCCTGAAGACGCTGCTGCTCCGTTTGAACCGGCGACGAATGCGGCGAACACCGCCGGGCGAAGGCGGTCTTTCGGGGCCGCCGTTATCCCGCGATCTCGTGCATGGCCTCGAGGAACCGGGCGACCTCTTCTTCCGTATTGTAGTGGCACATCGACACGCGCACGCAGTCTTTCATCTTCAGCGGCGTGAGGATGTTTCCCGAATAGTGATCGTCTTTTCGCGCATGGACCCGAATACCCTTTTCCCGCAGCGCGCTCACGACATCCACCGCCGTCAGGCCTTCGACCGCGAGGGACACAAGGCCTTCCCTGAGCGGATTTTCGATTCCGCCGATCACCGTCACCGTCGACATTGCGGCGAGGCCGTCCTGGCCGCCGATGCCGTATAACATGGCGTCCGTCAGGTCTTTTTCCTGCTGGCGGATCGCCGTTCCTGCCGCTTCGACCCTCTGCCGGCGCTCCGTCGAGGACGTGAAATGGCTGCCGAGCCAGTCAAAATAATCGACGACGTCGGAAAAGGTCGCATAGGACGCGGTGTCGCGGGTGCCGAGGTCCCACTGGTCCGCGGCGGCACCGGTGAGGCGGTTATGCGGCAGGCTTCCCAGACGCTCGGACACCCAGGCAACGCCATAGCCGTGGCGCGAAAACACCTTGTACGGAGAGATGACATAGCCGTCGATGCCGTATGAATCGATATCCAGCCCGCCATGGGCGGCGTGCTGGATGCCGTCGACGATGATGAAGCAGTCCGGCGATATTTCGCGGATCGACTTTGCGATCCCGCCGACATCGACCGCCATGCCGGTGACCGGCGACGTGTGTACGATCGTCGCGACCCGGGTTTCCGGTGTCACGAAAGGCCGGTAATCCTCGGCCGTCACGCTGCCGGTCTCCGGATTGTGGGGCGCCTGGACAAAGTCGCGCCCGGCAACCTTCGCCCAGCGCTCGCAGGCGCCGACCGAGGCCGGATGTTCAAGCGTGCTGCCGACGACAGTGCCGCCCGGCGGCGCTTCGAGTGCCGCCGTGCTGATCAGCCTGAACAGCAGTTCGGTGCCGCTCTCGCCGACGAATACCGGGCCCTTCGCCGCGCCGAAAAATATCCGGATATCCGCGCGGGCCTGATCGATCAGCCTGTCCAGTTCATGGGAGGCCGGGTTGTCGCGGCCCTGGTTGTCCGGGATGGCCGCCAGTTCGGCCGATCGGGTCACCACCGATTTCAGGGTCAGCGCCCCGCCGGCGTTTTCGAAAAAGATCCGGGGCCCCTGATAGGGGCAGGATTCGACGTGATGGAAGCGGTCGCGGATTTTCTCGATCAGTCCGTCATGGTTTGCAAACACGGAAATAGGCCTCTTACTGTAAGACGATGAAAGGCAGTCGCGGTCCGCCCGGACCGGGGATCATACCGGAACGGCTGCGGGCACGGAATGCCGGTTGGTCGATCGGCCGGCAGCGGGACGCGCAAACGCCGCCGCTGCCCGCCCTAGCTCTTCAGGCTCTGCAGGATGCCGTCGATGCTGTCCTTGGCGTCGCCGAACAGCATGCGGTTGTTCTCCTTGTAGAACAGCGGGTTGTCGACCCCGGCATAGCCGCTCGCCATGGAGCGCTTGAAGACGACGGAGGTCTTGGCCTTCCACACTTCGAGCACCGGCATGCCGGCGATGGGGCTGTTGGGATCGTCCTGCGCGCCGGGATTGACGATATCGTTCGCGCCGATCACCAGCACCACGTCGGTGGTCGGAAAATCGTCGTTCAGTTCG
>TARA_R110000868_G_scaffold153644_9_pt1 | contig 14302 bp, 14 predicted proteins | sample TARA_R110000868 | Tara Oceans TARA_R110000868 (sample SAMEA4397489) | marine metagenome | biome: Polar Biome; feature: [SRF] surface water layer (ENVO:00010504); material: water (ENVO:00002006), including particulate matter (ENVO:01000060) such as... | depth 5 m | reverse complement strand
GATCACCCAAGACACGAAGACCTTCAAGGTGAATCCCTTTTACGAGATTTGGACCTTTAATATCTAATCTTGCAACCACTCTAAATTTACTCATGACTTCTACTTTAGATTAAATTAGTAATTTTTGAGCTAGAACGACTGATATCCAAACACATTAAGAGTATTTCTTAATATCATTATCAACCATCAACTTTGCCAACTCATTGACCGTAACTTTTGGCGACCACCCCAACTTTTCTTTAGCCTTGGTTGGATCACCTATGAGTAGCTCAACTTCAGTTGGCCTGAAATATACTGGGTCAACTTTAACAATTGTTTTCCCTGTACTCTTGTCAACTCCGAACTCTTCGACCGTGCCGGGCTCACCCTTCCATTCAATTTCAATGCCTGCATACTTAAATGACATCGTTACGAAATCTCTAACTTTAGTTGTAACACCAGTTGCAATAACGAAATCTTCAGGCTCATCTTGTTGCAGCATCAACCACATCGCTTCAACGTATTCTTTTGCATAACCCCAGTCTCGCTTAGCATCAAGGTTTCCTAAGTACAGACAATCTTGCTTGCCTCGAGAAATTGCAGCTGCTGCCATCGTTATTTTTCTAGTAACGAAAGTTTCCCCCCTGATAGGCGACTCATGATTAAAGAGAATGCCATTGCAGGCGAACATGCCATAAGCTTCACGATAGTTTACGGTAATCCAATACGCATACATCTTAGCAACAGCGTAAGGACTTCTTGGATAGAACGGTGTCGTTTCCTTTTGAGGAACTTCTTGAACCAAGCCATATAGCTCAGAAGTTGAAGCCTGATAAATTCGAGTCTTTTTTTCCAAGCCGCAAATTCTAATAGCCTCAAGAAGCCGTAGTGTGCCAGTGCCATCAACATTGGCCGTATACTCGGGCGAATCAAAGGAAACTTTAACATGGCTCATAGCACCCAGATTATAGATTTCATCTGGTCGTATCTCTTGAACAAGTCGGATTAGATTTGTGCTATCCGTTAAATCGCCGTAATGGAGGAAGAAATTAGAGCTATTATGAAAATCGACATAGATATGATCAATTCTTTGCGTGTTAAACGAGGAAGACCGACGTTTGACACCGTGAACGATATATCCTTTCTCCAATAGGAATTCAGCAAGATAGGCTCCGTCTTGCCCAGTAATTCCTGTTATTAATGCTACTTTCAATCCATACCTCTGCTACAACTGATATTTTCTTAAGTACGCTTAATTACTTCGAATTTCTAATCTAATTTAGTATAAGTCAAATGACTAGAATTAAGGGCTAAACCAATGAACAAAGTAATAGTAATTGCCGAGGCTGGCGTTAATCATAACGGCTCAATTGAGCTGGCAAAAAAGTTGATTGATGCTGCTGCTTTTGCAAAAGCAGACTTTGTTAAATTTCAAAGTTTTAAGGCTGACAAACTTGCCACAAAAACGGCATCTCAAGCTGAATATCAGGTAAAAAACTCAGGCGTAAAAGAGTCTCAATATGAAATGCTTAAGCGTCTAGAATTGTCCGATAAGGATCAATTAGAGCTTTACGAATATTGTAACTCTAAAAACATCAAATTCTTGTCAACTCCCTTCGACGAAGAGTCGGCAACATTCCTAGCCCCACTGGTTCCTCTCTTTAAGGTTTCTTCTTCTGACCTTGATAACTTCCTGCTTCTTAAGCATCTCTGCTCATTTAAAAAGCCTATCGTTTTATCAACAGGTATGTCTGATATCGAAGAGATCAAGTGCTCGGTAAAGTATATCGAACAATGTTGGAGTAATTATGGAATTAAGCCGAGTGACCACTTCGAAAAAAATAGTACTTCGTTGCCATTTCTAAGTGCATTACATTGTACAACCGCTTATCCAACACCACTTGAAGCAGCCAACATAAAAGCTATGAACACAATTAAACAGGATGTTAGTGTTAATATTGGATATTCAGATCACACTCTCGGTCACCATGCCTCTCTGGCTGCCGTAGCGCTTGGAGCAACGATAATCGAAAAACACTTCACTCTTGATACAGCAATGCCAGGCCCCGATCACCGAGCATCGCTGCCGGCAAGTGAACTCCCCGACTTTATTACCTCGATACGTAATATTGAATTGGTACTGGGGAGCAGTGAAAAAACTATTAATTCAAGTGAAGTCGAGAATAAGAAAGTAGCAAGAAAAGGTCTCTACTTTGCTAGAGATCTATCTAAGGGAACAGTGGTCAAAGAAAGTGATCTTGTTTTCATGCGACCAAGGCATGAAATTGGGCCAGAGCATTTCTTTGAACTCCTTGGAAGAAAAATTTTGTTTGACGTTAAGAAAGGGGAAGCCATTAAGAAGGACCACTTTCAATGAAGATTGGGATAATCAGCACATCTAGAGCAGATCTGGGTATTTACACTCCCTTAATTAAGAAGCTCGCACAAGACTCGAACTTAAAACTCAAAATTTATCTTGGTGGTAGTCACCATGTTGAAGATATCAATCAAGCAATTTCAAGCTTGGGTGATATGGATGTCGTTGTTCTAGGACAATCATTTTCAGAAATAACTACATTTACTGAAATGGCCCACGGCATGGCCAATACCTTGAGTACCATGACGAAGACTATTGGCGAGCAGACTCCTGATGATGCTTACATCGTACTCGGTGATCGCTTCGAAATGTTCGCCTGCGCTATTTCTGTTTCAAGTTTAAAGCTCACGCTTATTCATATTCATGGCGGCGAGGTAACCTATGGTGCAATTGATGATAAGTTTCGCCACAGTATAACTCAATTAGCCGATTTCCATTTGGTAAGTTGTGAGAAATACCGTTCTCGAGTAATCAGAATGGGTCAAGCACCAGAAAGAGTTCTTAATATTGGTTCACTTTCTATATGTGATTTAGAGAACTTTCCATTTAAGTCTAAGCAAGAGCTTACATCACTAACTGGCTTAGACTTTGATAAACAAGTCGCACTTGTCACCTACCACCCTGAAACTATAAACTCTCAGGGAGTACGCAAAGAAATTAAAAACTTACTAAGCGCACTAGAAAGCTCTAATCTGCAATTACTTATTACAGGTGTTAACAATGACCCAGGTAATAACACCGTTAAACAAGAGCTAGATAGTTTTATTTCAAACTACAGCAACAAAGTTTACTACACTCAAAGTTTAGGAAGAGCCAACTACTTTAGTGCCTGTAAATATGCCAGCATCATGATTGGTAATAGTTCGTCAGGAATCATCGAGGCTGCAAGCTTTAAGTTGCCTGTAGTTAATATTGGTCTTCGCCAACAAGGCAGAGAGCAGTCAAACAATATAGTTAACACGAGCTCTCAAGTAGAATCCATTCAGTGTTCAATTGATACCGCACTCAAGATAGATAAATCTGATATTCGAAACATTTACTCAATGAGCGGCGGGCTTACCAAGGCTCATGCCTTTATCGTTCAACAACTTCCTCGTCTTATTGACCAACCCAGAACATTTCATGAGGAACAAAATGACTAAGCAAAAGCAGGTGATATTTATTGGTTCCGGCGGTCACGCTCTGCCACTTATTGAAGCTGCAAAACTATTAAATCTTTCGATCAAGGGTTTTATAACAAATTCCGAAACTTCGCCCTACTCTGATATAGAAATTCTGGGAAGTAATGATGTCGCCAGTAAGTTCTCACCAAAAGAATACGACCTTGTGTTAGCGATCGGCAGCGTTGATCAAAATAGTAAGCGTGAATCAATTGCGCAGTTCTTTTACAAGCTAGGTTTCACTTTTCGAAGTATTATTGATCCTAGGGCCATCGTGTCTAACAATGCTGAGCTCAAAGAAGGAGTTCAGGTTATGGCCGGAGCTTATATTGGACCGGGATGTATTGTTGGAAAAAACTCAATCATCAATACAAGGTCTATTGTTGAGCACCAGTCCCAGATAGAAGACTACAGCCATATAGCACCCGGTGCCATTATCTGTGGCAATGCTCGTATTGGAAGAAACGTATTTGTAGGTGCTGGTTCAACAGTAATACAGGGTCTTAAAATTGACTCAGATGTACTCGTTGCCGCCGGCTCCGTAGTTGTTAATGATTTAAAAGCAGGGCTTCAAGTAAAAGGGATACCTGCTCGAACATATTAGGAAAGACTTTATGAAGAAAAAAATCCTTGTGACTGGTGCCGATGGATTCATAGGATCTCACCTGGTTGAGAAACTTATTAGAAACGGTGAATCGGTTAAGGCATTTACCTATTATAATTCTTTTAACTCTTGGGGTTGGCTAGATACACTACCTAAAGAAATCCTCGATGAGGTTGAAGTCTTCGCAGGTGATGTTCGCGACCCATTTGGCGTAAATCAATCCATGAAAGGTTGCGACAAAGTGTTTCACCTAGCGGCTCTCATCGCTATTCCGTACTCTTATCACTCACCAAGCACCTATATCGATACAAATGTAAATGGCACACTCAATATAGTTCAAGCGGCAAAACAAAGAGAGATAACAAAGGTAATTCATACCTCAACAAGTGAGGTCTATGGCACGGCTCAATTTGTCCCAATTACTGAGGAGCATCCATTACAGGGTCAGTCCCCTTACTCTGCTTCCAAAATTGGGGCTGATCAAATTGCCTACTCTTATTTTTGCTCATTTCAAACACCTGTTACAATTGTCCGTCCTTTCAATACTTATGGACCGAGACAATCTGCCCGGGCTGTAATTCCAACCATCATTACTCAGATCGCTGCAGGGAATAAAGAGATACAGTTAGGAGCTCTAACACCTACCAGGGACTTTAATTATGTTGATGACACAACCTCAGGTTTTATCGCTGCAATGAATTCACAAAATACGAACGGTCAAATAATCAACTTAGGCAGTAATTTCGAAATATCCATCGGCCGAACAGCAGAGCTGATCGCAGAAGTCATGAATGCGAATGTAAACATCATAGAGGATCCAAAGAGACTTCGCCCAAAAAACTCTGAGGTTGAGAGACTCTACTCTTCAAATAGTAAGGCAAAAGACTTGCTCGGTTGGGCTCCGGAGTTCGGAGGAGAAGAAGGATTTAAACAGGGCCTACTTAAAACTGTTGAATGGTTTTCGAACAAAGACAATTTAGATCACTATAAAGCAGGTATTTATAATATATGATCCCTTTATCAATACCCAATATTAGTGGAAATGAGTGGAAGTACGTCAAGGAGTGCTTGGACACAAACTTTGTGTCTACGGCGGGACAGTTTGTGGGCGAGTTTGAAAAACAGTTTGCAAAAAAAATCGGTGTAAAACATGCCATAGCAGTCGTAAATGGAACTGCTGCCATCCATTTATCACTAGTACTTTGCGGAGTGAATCCTGATGATGAAGTGCTTGTTCCGAACCTTACCTTTATTGCGCCGTTAAATGCCGTTAAGTATACTGGGGCATCTCCAGTCTTGATTGACTCATGCTGGGATACGCTAGGTATTGATGTTTCAAAGCTAGAAGATTTTCTAAGCAAAAACACAACGATTATCGATAACAAATGTATCAACAATAAAACGAAGAAAGTCGTAAAAGCAATCATTCCGATGCACACTTTAGGACACGCTGTTGATATGCTCTCACTTACACAGCTATGCCTAAAATATAACATCAAGGTTATCGAGGATGCATCAGAAAGCCTCGGCGCTAAATGGGGCGACAAGGAAACGGGGACATGGGGAAGCCTTGGCTGCTTCAGTTTTAATGGGAACAAAATAATGACCTGTGGGGGCGGAGGTATGATCGTCACCAACGACGACGCTCTTGCCAAAAGAGCGAAACACCTCTCAACCACTGCAAAAGTAGATAATATTAACTTCGTACACGATGAAGTTGGTTACAATTACAGAATGGTAAACGTATTAGCGGCCATTGGCTTAGCCCAACTCGAGCGTATCGACGAGTTTCTCAATATCAAGTTTAAGAATGCAAAACTTTATCAAGGTCTTATACCAAAGAGTAATCATTTTGAGTTTTACATGCCAAAGCTTGAGCAATCTTCGAACCATTGGTTTTATTCAATTAAGTTAAGTGACACACTAGCGCCTAAAAGAGACCACTATATTAAACAACTCATACAAAGCGGTGTTGATGTCAGGCCGATTTGGACTTTAATGAACGATTTACCGATGTACTCTAATTGCGCGTGTATGGACTTAGCCACATCGATCACAATCCAAAAAAGCATCATCAACATTCCTTGCTCTACCAATTTGCAAGAAGCTGAACTCAAGCAAGTAGTAGATGTTCTACAAAAGGTCATAAAGTAATGAATAGCTGGAAAGATATTGCTATCAGTAAAACAGACACCATAAAAGTTGCAATCGAAGCGATTGATCGCGGTTCTTTGCAACTAGCTCTTGTCATTGATCATGAATCAAAGCTCGTAGGAACAATTTCAGATGGAGACATCAGGCGAGCTCTACTCAAGGGAGCGTCGCTAGACACACCAGTTTCTGATTTTCTAAATTACAAGCCGATCACCGTAAGTCCCAACCATAAATCATCAGAAATAAAAAAACTGATGAATCAATATACCATATCGAAAATACCAATTATTGACGAAAACAACTTTGTCATGGGTTTGCATACTGAAGAAAAACTTTTTCGCAACATTTGGGAGGACAGATGTGCAGTAATTATGTGTGGCGGTCTTGGTCGACGCCTTGGCGAACTAACACAAGATTGTCCAAAGCCATTACTTCGAGTAGGCAAAAAGCCAATTTTAGAAACAATTATTGAGAACTTTGCAGAGTCAGGCTGCAAGGAAATATATTTATCCGTAAATTATAAATCGGAAATGATTAAACAACATTTTGGTAACGGAGAGAAATGGGACCTGAGTATTTCCTATCTCGAAGAAGAGACAAGTCTTGGAACTGCTGGCTCACTCTCGTTGATAACCAAACAAATCAAAAAACCTTTCATAGTCATGAATGGTGACATTCTCACTAAAATCAATTTTGAAAACTTAATCATGTTTCATAATGAGTCAAACTCGTTAGCCACTGTTTGCGTACGCGAGTATGACTTCCAGGTACCCTATGGTGTTGTGAATATTGATGGAGATACAAACGTTACTGAAATTATTGAAAAACCAGTTCATTCATTTTTTATAAGTGCTGGTGTTTATATCTTAAGTCCTGAGATTTTATCTGATATTGAGTCAAATCTATATCTAGACATGCCTACGCTTTTAAAAGATTGTGTTTCCAATGGTCAACAAGTCTCCTCATTTCCAATTAAGGAGTACTGGGTCGACATCGGCAAGATCGCCGACTATGAAAAAGCCAATATTGACTATGGAAAAAATTTCAAATGAAAGCTCTGATTATAGGATATGGATCTATCGGCAAACGCCACCATCAAATTCTTAGCGACTTAGATGTCAATTGCGCTCTAGTCAGCAAACATTACACTTGTGCCAATAGCGAGGTCTACAAGACATTAGAAGAGGCGTCTCATTCGAAGCCTGATTATATAGTTATTGCAAATGAAACTTCACTACACTTAAAAACATTGCAGCAAGCTCTTTTACTGTTCCCCAACAGCAAATTCTTAGTGGAAAAACCTCTCGGCTGCGAGTCTATTCAGGGATCAATCATAAGTAACAGCCAAAATATATTCATCGGTTATAATCTTCGATTCCACCCAATCCTTCAGAGGATTAGGAAGCTTATCGAAAACAAGCGCGTTCTTACTAGTCATATTTACGTCGGCCAATACCTGCCCGACTGGAGACCGGAACAAGACTATCGGAGTTCATACTCTGCAGATAGATCAAAAGGAGGTGGCGTCCTCTTCGATCTCAGTCATGAAATAGATTATGCGACATGGCTACTTGGCCCTATTACTAGCACTACAGGTTTAGTTTCAAAGGTAAGCTCGCTGGAAATCAGTAGTCCTGACACTGCGATCCTGTTAACGAAACATGAGAATTGTGACGAATCCACTATACATATGGACTACCTGGATCGTAATTGTACCAGGCAGATTATTATAAATACTGATACACATTCTATTAAGGCAGACCTTACCGCTAATACCATTATCATCAATAAAGAGTCTTTTTCAGTAAGGTGTGAAAGAAATTACACGTACTCACAAATGCATAAAGAAGTTTTAGATGGGAATTCAGGCACTTCACTTTGTACTTTAACCGAAGGCGTAGAAATCACAAATTATATATCTTCGTTAACTAATTCTGGGACTGGACCAAATGGATTTATCTAACTTAAATGGTCTTTGCTCAATTTGTGCAAGAGGAGGCTCCAAAGGGGTCCCGAATAAGAATATTGCGATTATTGATGGAAAACCTCTAATCGCACATTCAATTCTCCAAGCCAAGGCAACAGGTCTTTTTAGACATATCGCCGTAAGCAGTGATTCGTCGGAAATTTTAGCTGCTGCTAAGGAATATGGAGCCGACATCCTGGTCCAAAGACCACAAGAACTGGCAAGCGATACCGCCCCGAAACTTCCAGCAATAAGGCATTGTCTACAAGAATCAATTAAAGCTTCAGGTGTTAACTTTGATTATATTGTGGACCTGGACTCCACTTCCCCTTTACGAAAGCCAATCGATATTCTCAATGTCATAGAGCTACTTTATAAAGACCCTCATAATGAAAATGTCATTACAGGAACACCTTCAAGACGTTCGCCCTACTTTAACATGGTCGAGCTCGACTCTAATGACATTCCTCGTATTATAAAAAAATTAGATAAAGATATTACAAGAAGACAAGATGCCCCCAAGTGCTTTGATATGAACGCATCGATCTATGCGTGGAAAATTGACGCCATATTGAGTGAGCAGTCATTGTTTACCGATAAAACTCGACTATACATAATGCCGGAAGAGCGATCTCTAGATATCGACAGTCCACTTGATTTTGAAATTGTATCTTTTTTATTAACAAAGGCTAGTCATGAATAATGATCACTTTTCTCTCAGTGGTAAAAACATTTTAATCACTGGTGCTACTGGCATTCTAGGAACACAGTTTTGTCATGCACTAGCGTCTTCAGGTGCAAACCTAGCGCTATTTGACATTGAACCAAAAGGACTAAACTCCCTCAGAGATGCACTATCAAGTGAGTACTCTTCCAATAAGTTCTTAAGCTATGAGGTCGATATAACTGATGAGTTTGAAATCAAAAAGAGTGTTTCTGCTGTTATACAAGATTTTGGAACCATTGACGTCCTCCACAACAACGCAGCAACAAAAACCAAAAGTTTAGCAAAATTCCTATCTCCTTTCGAAGATTACGATATCGATACATGGAAAGAGGTTATGGACACCAACGTTAATGGAATGTTTTTGATGGCTAAGCACGTTGGGCCACATATGGTTGCAAACGGTAAAGGGAGCATTATTCAAACTGGATCCATCTATGGTCACATGGCACCAGACCAAAGGATTTACGAAGGGTCAGAATATAATGGACACAAAATTTCTTCACCAGCCGTCTATAGCGCCTCTAAGGCTGCAGTTATTGGGTTGACTCAGTACCTTGCAGCTTATTGGGGAAAGAATGGAATCAGAGTTAACACTCTAACTCCGGGTGGAGTAGAGAGTGGCCAAAATGAAGAGTTTTCAAAAAAGTATTCAAACAGAGTCCCACTTGGGAGAATGGCCGAAGCCAATGATCTTACCGGTGCTCTAGTTTTCTTATGTTCAGACGCCTCTTCCTACATTACAGGACAAAATCTAATCGTAGACGGTGGATTAAGCTGTTGGTAGTTTTTTAATTTTTTGAAACAATCGCTCAGCGATTGATCTATGCCCATAAGCATTTAGATGATGATTATCATCAAGATAAATATCCTCTATATCAACATCTTCATAGAGATCCTCGAAATAGTTACTGCCAAAAACTTTTTTGAGGATCTTGTTATACTCACGAATATTGCGCTCAATTAGAGGCGTATGTTCTTTATAGCCACGATTAGCGGGAGCTATAGGCAGTGCAAATATTGTAACGTCACCAAAGATTTCTTTAAATTCTTTTAAGTTTTTCTCATAAGCTGTAAGTGAAATATAGCTACGATCAATTTTTGTTGAAAGCCATTTATGATTATTCCTAATGATTGTACGAACAATCCCCCTAACTACAGGAATCATTGCAATGATATTTCGAAGTCGCTCAGGTAAAACACGTGGAGAACAATCGACAATTCCAACCTGCAGTAGAATTATATCTGTATCAAACCCAGCAAGATAACCTTCACGCGAATGCAGTAACAGCTGTTTTGTTTGAAGACCACCTATTTGCTGAAAGAAACATTGAAAACTATTGCCAATCGTCTGTAGCTTATTTGCAACGAGGTAGCACCAAGTTTCACTGGCAAGAACTTTTCGATCCGGTCGAGGAAGTCCTAGGGAATCTGTGACAAATAATACTTTCATCAATCTATCCAGGGAGTGTAATTAGCACTGTCGCTTGTTTTTTAAAAATAGGTCTGTGCGATATAACTACCGTAGTAATATCTTCCGATACACTCTTAAAAATATCGACAATTGTTCTTTCAATATCTTCGTCTAAGTTAGCTGTACATTCATCAAGAATCAATAATGACGGATTCCTCAATAGTGCTCGTGCAATTGAAAATCTTTGCTTCTGCCCAGTAGAAAACCCATCTAACTCGTTGATAACTACACTTAAGCCACCACGATCTTCGACGTCTGCTAAAAGACCCACATTTCTTAAAACATCCTTAATAGCTGTTTCTGTGATTGCTTTAGGGTTCGGATGACCAAATGTTAAGTTTTCTAAAATGCTAGCCTGAAACAGATAGGGTTCGGGCCCAACATAGGCAATATGATCGTACATCCTGCGACTTACTCTTTGTGGACTGCAGTCGTTGATTGTTAACGTTCCTTGCCCTTCACACATACCCAATAGTAGTTTCAATAATGTACTCTTTCCGCTCCCAGATGGTCCCATTACCAACAACGTCTCACCTTTTGTCACTGTAAAACTTAAGTCGCTGAAAACATCCTTTGCTGTTCCAGGGTATCGGTAAGATAACTTACTAGCCGATATTGTAATTTTATCTGTATTAAAATCAGTATCCAAGTTAAGCGCTTTCGAGTCTTTATTCTTCGAATTATTCTCCCAAACTTCGTAAAGACTACGAAAGAAGCCTTTGGAGAATTGAAAGGTGCTATAGGAATTGATTGGGGCATTGAGGTACTGAATACTTCTTATAAGTAAGTAAAATACTGCGATAAGAATGGATGCATCAGTACCAAAATATTTTCGTCCCATAAAGCAGACGACAGAGAAAACCAGTAGGCCAATAAAGTTTGTTAAATTAGTTTGAAAAGCAGTGGCAAATCTATATGTGAAAAAATTCTTATTATAGTCCACCATCTTCAGATCGAGACTGTTTTTTATTTTATTTGTCAGATTATAAATATTAATTAGAAATCGATTCTTAATCGAGTTTCCAAAATCTGTATTAATATGATTCCAATTATTTATAATTTTATCTCCAGAGAGCCTTATTCGCTTACTTAAGATTTTTAAAGGTATAAAAAGGAATGCGAGCAAGAAGATCCCTACCAAAACCTCTCGCCATGCAATTGAGAAGGAATACGCTAGGATTAGAACCCCTAGAAGTAGATTCACCGCGCCAGAAAAAATCGTCATCAGAGCATTACCTGCTCTCTCTGCTGACTCTGTAAACAAAGAATAAAATTGTGCAAACGACTTTTCATTCTCTAGGTTCAGAGAGTAGCTTACAATTCTTCGTCTCTGTATTAACTTGAATACTTCTGGAACTATCCCAGTGTAATAAGTAAGCGCTGTTGTAAAAACAAATCTAAAGAAGCCAAACCCAAGCAAGATCGAGATATTACTAGAAATATCTGCCGGGTACCACGTGGGTATAAACATCGAATTTGACTCAGTCATTAATCCCAGTGCGAGTAAAACACCTTGTATGACATAGACAGAGCTAGACTCTACAAAGAATATAAAAACGCCTAAAACAAGAATCTTAACAAAGAGACTAATAATTTCAGTTCCAAGGAATTTTTTTAAATTAGATATACTCATTCGACAACAAACTCTTCAGGGATGAATTTTTGCTGATTTTTCGTCAAACTTGAGAATAAGTCATTATTGATTCCATAGTGACGCTTTCCCATTCTCGAGTAGAATGCTTTCGGTGCAAAGACTGCATACCCCAAGTCTCTATATCCTTTCTCTGGAATCATGGCACGATGTAGACCACGAGTATCTTCTAAGATTATGGTTCCGGCCTTAACAATACTTTGGATTCGTTCAGGGCATCCTTGCGGATACTTTGCATCTACCTCTGCATCGCTGTAGTAAGTCTGACCATTGAAACTGCGATCATAGATTGATCCCTTAATATATTCATGGGGACCATTCTCTATGGTGCAATCGCTTAAGAAAACAAACATCTTTAGTAAGAGATATTTATTATTTGTGTCCTTATGCCAGTAGTGGTTCATTACTTTATGATTTGCAGGGAAATTGCGTCGTAAGTAAGCTTCAAACAAGTATGGGGTAAGGCCCATATAGTTCTCAACGACTTCTGTGACAAAGGGATCTAACCATATATCAAAGAACATCTTTTCTTGTGGAATATAGGTTTTTAGTGTGGAAGGTTTAAATTTCTCTACGATCTCTTGGTAACTTGAAACGTCGCTACTTCTAAAGGTTAATGACCTTTTACTTAACTCTTCGTTAGAAACTTTAAATTTGTTATCAATTAGATCTTTATGTATTTGTGAATCAATTTTATTTTGAGCTAAACATGGCTCTTCAAAATCTAGATTCTGTTCTAGTGCATATGAATGAGCTCTCCGCAGTTGTTCTAATCTTTCGCCTTTAATAAACTCAGGTAAAATCACATAACCATTTTTCCGCAATTGATTAACGATTCCCTTTACTTTTACATCTTTCGATCTCACCCACTTAATACGGTCAAAATATTTAATCCGAGAGAGACTTCTCAATATCGAATTTTCTGGCAGAAAGTAATCTGGCTTCAGCAGTCTCATACAGACTCTCTGCTCCAAACGACATTAACTAAGCCTCGTTTTTCTTCTTTAACAAATCCTTGTTCGGTTAAGATTTGTTCAAATTCAGAAGTCTTCTGATCGTTCTCAATAGGAGTCTCAATGATAATTGTTCTTAACTGTTTTGCGGCTATAGTCTTCATCCCGCCTTTCAGGATTTTCAGTTCATTGCCGTCAGTATCAATTTTCATCGCTGTTGGCTGAACACCGCTCATCTCAACAAACTTGTCGAGGGTGTAGCAGGCAATTCCCTCTCGCCAGACTACTTTATAGCCTTCATCAGTCACGGATATACTTTCGGTGCTTTCAGTATGCGCAGCTGCACCCTCCTCATCATCTTGAATATGTAGATGGCTTATACCGTCATGTTCTCCAAGTGCAATCGAATAAGTCTCTACTCTATCGCGCACATTATTAAACTTTAAATTTTCTTTTATTAATGCCAGATTTGAATATTCTGGTTCAAAAGCTAGAATTTTAATCCCTGGATACTTCTTGGCTGCATACATGGATATTAAGCCCATGTTTCCACCGATATCATAAAGAATATCGCTATCGCTAAGTTTTTCATCTACCCAATCTCTAACTTCAGGTTCTTTCTTCTTAATTAGAAACCAGCGAAAATGTGTCACCCAATTCCGAACAGGTAGGCTGAGTTTTACTCCATTTATTGAAACTTGTTTTCTTGATGTTAGGAGCCTTGCAAAGTTCCATCTTAATGCATGAAGTAGGTAGAATGGGTTACCTGCTGAGCGGATATAATATCTGTAAAGTCCGGAATCCAAAATAACTTGCTTCAAGCCAAGCTTAACGACCAACCTTTTTACACTCTCCATCAATTAACCACCGGCAAGCTAGGGACTAGATTATAAAGTTTTGTTAATATACTTTAATTGCTTTAATAATGAAAAACAGTCGATACGAATCTGGTGTAGTTATATGATCAAAGACTCAAAAATCTTAATTTTAGGCGCTCGAGGCATGGTTGGCTCGGCAATAAAAAGACAACTCCTGCTGCAAGGTGCCGAATCCTTACTCACCCCGTCAAGCAAAGATCTAAATCTAACTCGCCAAGTCGATGTCGACGAATATTTCAAAACCCACAAACCCGACTTCGTCTTCATGGCGGCAGCAAAGGTTGGTGGTATCCACGCTAATAATACTTATCGCGCAGATTTTATCTCCGACAATCTCCTGATTGCTGCCAATGTCACCAAAGCCTGTCACGACTTCAAAGTG
>TARA_R110000868_G_scaffold374742_2_pt1 | contig 14310 bp, 2 predicted proteins | sample TARA_R110000868 | Tara Oceans TARA_R110000868 (sample SAMEA4397489) | marine metagenome | biome: Polar Biome; feature: [SRF] surface water layer (ENVO:00010504); material: water (ENVO:00002006), including particulate matter (ENVO:01000060) such as... | depth 5 m | reverse complement strand
TTCTCCTTTAAACCTAGATTTTATGCAAAAGAATCTAGTTCAAAAAGAAGCTAATGATACACTTGCTGAAGACTTATTAGATAAGACAAGTCAACTTAAAGTTGAAGGTGGTATGGTAAGTGATCCTAATGAGGTTAAGAAGTATAATGATTGGATACAAACTAATACTGCTAACATTAGAGAAAAATTTGCGGCTGGAGATATGGATGCTAAAGAGGCTTCTAAAAATTTAGCTAAGATTATTCAAGTTTATAATACTAATGAAGACATTAAGTTTTTTAATACTGATCAAAAATTAAGTGCTGCAACTAGACAAAGAATAGCAGAAGGTAAGGCTAATAATGCTATAAGTAGTAATATAAGTTATCTAAATGGAAATTTAGAAGCTGAGGCATTATCTTCTAAATCTGGTTTAGATGCTTTAGCTAAAGCTCATAACTTAACTAATCCTACTGGTTTCTATGATAAAGAAAATTATCAGCATCAATTAGATCATTTTGTTGCTAACACAGTTGCTAGTGAGTGGGATGCAGAACCTAAAGAATATAAAAAAATTAATGGTGTTAATATGTTAGTAACTAAATCTGGCGGTAAAACTAAAGAAGATATAACTAGACAAAAAGTTTTAGAATGGGGATTAAATGCTTCAGAGCAAGAATTTAGAAATACAAGTACTCCTTATATGCAATATCAAAAAGATTTAGCTAGAAAGTTAGGTTATGAATATACACCTGAACAATTTGCTACTGATGCTATGAATGCTTATAGTGGATACTATACTAAAGATATTACTAAATCTAATGATACTTATACTCAGTTAAGTGGAGGTACTGAAACTTCTAAACAAGGGGATCCTGTAGCAGTACCATTAGAAGGTACTCATGAAAAAATAGGTTTTAATAGAGATAACACTAAAGCTATTAATAAAACAAAGTATGCTAAGTGGTTACTTAATCCTCTTGGTGGAGTAAATGAAGGTAAAGAAGCAATGACTCCAGAAGACCTAGATATATCAGAGTTACAAGAAACAGAAAAAAGAATAGTTACTAATTATATACAACAATATGGCAAAGAAAAAAGATGGGGTCATTTATTAAATAAAGATGGGTCTATTAAAGATATTATGCATAAACCTACTCAAAAAAAACTATATGATGAAATAGCTAATATTAGCGATACTTTTTCAAAGTTTATTTCAACTAATCAAACAGGAGAACCTATATCTTATATATCACCTACAGCTGATAATAGTAACTTAACAATGCAACAACAAAATAATAATTCTATTTGGGTTTCTACTTTTGGTAATCATAATGAAGTTACAGTAGATGATATTTTTAACAACCCTGCTATACCTACTGTTATTAGATTATCAGATATGAAACAAGTTAAAAAATCTGATATTGCTAGCGAGGAATTACCTACTAAAATACCTCAGGTAGTAAAATATACTCCTGAAAATCTATTACCTATTATGACAGGGGATAAAAGTTTTAAAGGAGGGTTAGAATTTAAAATAGGAGATGAAAGATATATTATTAGAGATAATACTGTTAATGATACTGATATTTATATAAATAATGTATATAATGAATTAATTGTAAATAGAAATCAATTTGTAGATATACCTATTACTAATTCAGAGGGTGAAGTTGTAAAAGTTAAAATGAAAATTAATAACGACAATAAAGTTTTTATAGCTAATTCTAATAAACAACTATTAAGTAAAAAACCTTTTGAAAATGTAAGTTCTGCATTTTCTACATTAAAAAAATTACAAAAATAACAAAGAATTATGCCTATAGAACCTATTAATTTAACCAGTATAGATGATAAAAGACTAGATTACTTATTAGCAGTTCCTAATAAAAACAGGACACTTGTAACTGATAATGAAAGTCAATATGCTAAAGGATTTGTAGTACCTGAAGCAGATGCTTATGCTTCTTATCAAGAGCATCTAGCACAAAACCAGCCAGCTATTGACCAGCTAACTAATAGTGCATTAAAAGGAACTTTAATGGCGGGTACTACATTTGCAGATACTTTTGCAGGTAGTGCGGCAGGATTAGTTAATGTATTAGGTAAAAGTATAGAATTAGGTACTGATGGGGTAGATACTGATAACGGTGAGAATGCTAAACAACTATTTAATGCTTTTATTAATAACCATGTTTCTAGAGGTTTAAATGATTTAAACGAAATTGTTAATAGCGATTACTTAGTTAATTACAGAACTAAGCAAGAAATGGATAACGAGTGGTATGAAAATTTAGGTACTGCTAATTTCTGGGGAGAAAGTATTTTAAAGAATGCTGGATTTATGGTAGGAGGTGCTGGAGCTAGTAAATTTATAGGTAAAGGATTATCTCGTATGGCTAGAATAGAACAAGCTAGACAAGAATATAAAACTATTCAAGATGCTACTAAAGCTGTTTTATCAGGTATAGATGTAGACCCTACAGATATAAAACTACTGATGACTACAGTAAAAAACAATCCTGGTATATATGGATTAGAAGCTGAGAAAGTAATAAAGAACTTAGCTGATGCTGCTAAAACTGTTAAAATTAGAACAGCTGGTGTACAAGCTGCTACTGCTACTTTAGGGTCTTTTGGTGAGGCTAGAATAGAAGCTTTAGGTAATGGAAATCAATTTCAAACTGACTTAACTAATAAACTAGATATAGAATTTAAAAATCCAGATGGTAGTTTTAAGGTAGGTAAGAATGAAGAACAATATCAACAAGCTTTAGATAAGATAGATAATGAAGTTATGTCTTATCAGAATATATCATTTTTAGGGAATGCTTTAGCATTATCAGCAAGTAACTACGCTGGTTGGAAAGAAACTTATTTAAAGTCTTATGACTTTAATAAGAAGAATATGATAGGTAGTTCAATGGGAAATGTTGCAGGAGGTTATAAATATACTTCTCCAACAGCATTTAAAGCTACTCTACAAAAGAGAGGTTTAGACATGTTAAGAGAATCTCAGGAAGAGCAAATTCAATTTGTTATTGATAAGGGAACAGCTGAATATGTTAACTCTCTTTATAATGGAGGTGATGTTGCTGGCAGTTTAATGAAAGGTTTAACTAAAGGATTTAGTGAGGCATATGGAACAGCTGAAGGTTGGGAAAATGCTTTTGCTGGAGGTTTATTTGGCTTTATGGGCGTACCTGGAATGAACTCTATTTTCAATGAATACAAAGAAACTGGAGCTAGAATTAAAGAGGAGTCTAGTTTAGTAGATAAACTTAATGCTGCTATTAAAGATGGTGGGTTAGATAACTCTAAAGAAAACATTTTAACTAGAGCTTATGCCAGAGATTTAGGTTTAACTATTGATCAAACTGGAGCTTTAAAAAATGAAGATAGAAAGTTATTTGAAGATTTAAAAGATAAAAAGTTTTTTAATGTTGCTAATGCTTTTATTGAAGCTGGTAAATATGAAGACTTTATAGATTTAATAGAATCTGAATCAGATTTAGATATAAAAGAACTAAAAGAAAAGTATAGTATCCTTACTAAACCAGGAGATGAAACCTCAAGAAAATCTTTATTTGAGAATTGGTCTGAAACTGAAATTAGAGGTTACATAGCTAAACAAGCTGGTAAAGCTAAAGATGAAATTAAAAAACTTAGAGAGTTAAAAGATAATTTAGATACATTATATCAAAATCAATCTGTAACTATAAGAAATAAAGAAGGTGAAGAAGTATCTTACATGCTAAAAAATATGCTTACTGAGTCTTTCTATATGGCTGAAAGAAGAGATAAGAGAATACAAGATGTAAGACAAGAGCTAGCAAAAACTATGACAAGCTCTGATTTACCTTTAACTAAAGAAGCATTTGATTTATCTATGATAGATAATCTATATAATGCTTTGTCTGGTAATTTACTAGTTGTTAATCCTACACCTAGTGATATCTTAGAAGGTAAGATGGATTTAGATAAAGTAATTACTTCTTTAAATGATTACGTAAAAAGATTTAAAGCATCTACAAATGATTCTAAAGTTATAGGATTGATGCAAGATTATATTGATTTACTTAGTGAAAGAGCTATGAATAATTTAACTTTAGCTCAAGTAAGTAAAAATGATTTTTCTGATTTAATAGCTTCTATTAAAAAACATAAAGCTAAGGCAGAAAAGTCTGTTGTTGAAAAACAAGAAGAAGAGGTTAGTAAAGAACTTTCAGATGCTGAAAAGTTAAATGTAGTTAAAGAAAAAGGTAAAGCTGCTGGGTATTCAAATGTAGATGGTGAAGGTAGACCTGGAAATTACTTTACATTAAAAGATGCTGCTGGTAATATAAAAAGATATGAAATTGAACCTTTAAATGTAGGGAAAGAAAAAAAGAAACTTCAAGATGAGAAAGAAGCTAAATTAGCTGAGCTAAATGAAAATGATGAAGAGCTCATAAAACAAATTGAGGAAGAGTATGAAGCTAAAGAATTAGAATTATTAAATTCTTCAAAGCAAGAGGCTGCTATTAAAGACTTTGAAACTGGTGAATATTTAAGAGATAAAAAAGGTAAACTAATAAAATTTGATAATGCATTTGCAACTCAAAATTTTGATAAGATAGAGTTTATTTCTAGAGAGCAAGGATTAAATATTAAACGTACAAGAGTAGCTCAATTAGCTAACAAAAGAAAACTTGATGCTATTAGAGAATTAACCTTAGAATTAAATTCTACAATAGAGGGAGAAATTGCTAAACTTGAATCTTTAATAGCTGATAAAAAGAAGACTAGAGAAGAGATTGCAGAGTATAAAGAATTAAAAGAATTATTACCTTCTATAAAAGATAAGGGTGAAGCTAATAAAATAATTAAGAAATTAGAAAAGCAGTTAGGAGAACTAGAAGAAGGTATAGATACAATAAATCTTTTAATAGATCAACTAGAAACTCATAAACAAGATTTGCTAGATTTAGCAGAAGAGATTAAAACATCTTTTGAAGAGGGTACAAATTTATCTTTTGAAAAATATATAAGTAATTTAGATGATTTACAACTTTCAGCTCTTGAAAAAATATGGGCTAGAAATTTATCTAGAGATTTAGAAGAGCTTTTAAATGATAATGAAATACAATCTTCTTTAAATAGCTTACAACAACTTAAAAATAATACTTTAAATGAGATACAAGCTACTCAAGAAATTTTAAATAATTTAAAAGAGTTAGTAGATAAATCTAATACTTATAAAGAATGGATTTTAGCTAGTAAGATAAAAGGATTACCTTCTTGGTTTGTAACTAAGTGGAGTGTAGGTAAAAAGACAGACCCTTTTCAGTTTAGTTCTAAAGTAGGAGATTTACAAGATATAAAAAGATTATATCAGTTTCAAAAAGTAATGAATAAGTATGCTGAAAAATATGGCTTATCTTCTAAAGAAACTTATAATGAATTTTTAAATGATTTAAAAAATTTAAAAGATGCTGAAGGTATACGAAATGAAGATTTAAATAGGACTTATGATGAGATTAGAAATCTAGAAAATGAGATACTTGTTAATAGTAGAGATTTAGAAAATTTAAAAAATAGGTTAGAAGACATTATTGAATTAAAAGAATTTTTACAGAATGAGTTAAAACTTAAAAACTTAAAAGAATCTATTAATCAATTAAAAATTAAGTATACTAATATTATTAATAGAGATAGTAAATACAATACTGTTGAGCCTAATCAGGTAGCTTTTGAAGATGGCCAACCTAGTGAAGTTTATAATGAAGGTGATTACAAAGCTTTAAGTTTACCTTCTAGTGCTATGAGTTTAACTCCTTTTTATACCACTAATAAAACTGTAGAACAAAATCCAGATGGTAGTACAAAATATAAAGATAATGGATTTCCTGAACTTAATCAAAATGAAGATGCTATTAGATGGAATAGATTTTTAGAAAGGACTTCTAATTTAGGAGCTAAAGATAGTAATTATAGACTACAAGCTTTTGTAAGAAATTTATTACCTGTAACTTCTAAATTAAGAATAGATGCTGAAAAAAGAATTTTACAAGGTGGTGGAGTTTTATCTGATGATGATATAATTACTGCTGTTGTAAATTTATCTGGGGAAATTATGACTGCTGATAAAGATGGTTTATTATCTAGAGAAGGTGGTTATATATACACTTTTTTACCATTAACTCATCACTTATTAGGAGTTAATAGTAAAGTTGCTGATAAGGGTTTATGGATGTACTGGAAAAAGTATGCTGGTGTAAAAATGCAACACACTGTTACTTTAACTAAAATAGAACAAGATTCTACACATGATGATGATTTAGTTGAATTTGGTAAAGGTAATCAAATAAAATTAAGTGTTGCTAAAAGAGAGATAAAAGAATTTGCAGCTAGACAACATGCTAAATTTATAACTAATGTTAAAGGGGCTATAGCAGAAGGTAAAAAAGTAATCTTACCTGTACAATCAGTTAGTAATGGTATTCTATTAAAAAGGAAAGCTGTTGAAGGAGAGCTTACTATGGACTCAGTAAGTAATGTATTACTTAACATGAGAGATTTAAATACTAATTCTACAGAAGGATTAAATAATGTAGAAGTACATGTTGTAGTAAAAACTGGAGATAATTATAGCATACCTAGAACATCTATAGTTATCCCTAATGCTAAAAAGGGAGCTGTTGTTGTTTATAATAAAGCTACTAAAGAATATTTTTATGCTAATCAAAGAAACATAAATGATAAAGAAGTTGATTTAGTTTTACATTTATTAGAATTAGTAGCTAATAATCCAGAGAAAAATTTAAACTTAAATTTAAATATAGGTAATAATAAAACCAATTTTTATAAAGATGGTAGTTTAACAAGACAAGAAGTACCTATTTTTCAAAAATTTGGAGGGTTATCTATAATGAATAACTTAATTTTTTGGGGTAGTCCTAATAAAGGAAACCATAATAAACATACAATTTTTATAGATAAGGGTAAAATTCATTATCCTAATCCTAATAATAATTTTGCTATGGAGTCTATACCTTTAACAAAGGTAAGAGATGTTAAAGTAAATGCTAATTTACAAGCTTACTTAAAAACTAAACGTCATAATGTAAACCATAAAATGTTTGAAACTCAAGCTTGGTATATGCATCCTGTAATTAAGAAGGGTAAGCTTGAGTGGGAAATGGTTGAAGGTGGTTATAAAGCATTCTTATTAAATGGGTCTAAGTCAATTAGCCCTGTGTTAATTAGTAATGCTGTTAATTCTAATACTAAAAATAATAACTTAAAATTGCTTTTTGCTTCTAAAAACGTTATATTAGATATCAATCCTGAAACTGGTATACCTAAAATTGAAAATCAAATAAATAAAGAAGCTCCTAAACCAGCCCCTAAACCAGCAGCAGCACAACAACCTGCACCTGCAGCTCCTGCAGCAGCGGCTCAAGGAGCGCCTCCAGTAACTATTGTACCTATGAGTGAAGAAGCTGCTTTATTAGAAGCCTCTTTAAGTAATGAGGATTTTTATGCAAGTTTAGCTGCAGAAGGCCATGGGCAAATAGCTGATTTAGCTTCTTCTATAGGAATTCTAAGTCAAACTGGTAATACATCAAATGATTTAGGAGAAACTCCTTTTGTAGAAGATTCAAATCTAGCTATGGTAATACCAGATAATGTAATAGATGAAAACCAAGAAACTTGTAATACAGGAGGTAGTACATCTTCAAATACAGGAGGGATTAAAAAAAACCAAGATATACCTAAATATAACAGCGAAGACTAATGAGTGTAATATGTCCTAGAGTAAATACTTCTGAATGGAAGTCCTTAGAAAGTAAGTATGGTTATGACTATGCTTGGAAACTATATATGTATAACAATAGTAATATACCTTCTTTAGAAGAGGCTAAATTATTAAAAGTTAAACATGAAAAAGTACTATCCAAATTTATATTTGAAGGGGTTGAATTAACGTCTTTAGAAAAAACTGATTTACTAAATTCTTTAAAATATTTCTTTGTAAAAAACTTAATAAATAACTTTGATACTATTCAAGATATTGAAAATATTTTAGAAGATACTTTAGATAGTAAGTCTTTTATGAATGTCTATGATAAAGCTCTTGAAAATATCATTGACGCTTATTCTGAAAAGGCTGATCCAAGATTAACAAATATTTTAATGGCTGTTATTAAAGATCATCCTACTAATTTTTTAAGAGAAGCTTATCAAATTGCAGAGGAGGATTCTTATAAAGCTGGTTTAATTTACAACCAGTTTAAAAAAGAGCTATCTAATATTGTTAAATTTGTTAAATCTAACGATGAGGACCCTGATACTAAGAAAACAGAAGCTGTTACTGAAACTACTAAAGATAGTTATGGTAAGGAATCTATAGAGCAAAATAGAAAAGATACTTTCTCAAGAGGTATTAAGATACTATTATCAGGAGTTCCTGAGTATGCTAAAGATGGAAGTTACGCAAGAAATAGTTTAGGCATGCTTCAACCTGTTAATGCTAATAAAGTTAATAATGAATTATTAAATTTATTTGCTAATACTCCAGCTACAGCTCAAGATTTTTTAGAAAAACTTTATTCTGAGGCTGATACTAATCCTACAATTAATTGGGTATATGAAAAAGTATTTAGTAGTTTAAGTACTAATCCTAAAACTGGTGAATTAGAATTAACTAATTCTAATATTTCTGAGTTACCTAGGTTTAATATGATAATTAAATTTATTCAGTCTTTTGCTAATCATAAGTATAAATTAGATGCTGCTATTGTTAGTAAAACTAAAGAAGGTACTTCTATTAAAATACAAGATGCTGATACTAATAAGTTAACTAATAGAATTTTAAAAGAGTGGAAAACTAATATTGAGAAAGCTCTAGATAGTGGTGTTGTAGTAGGATCACGTAAGATTCTCTTTAACAATGATGTTAATGCTTTTGTAAATTTCCTAAATGCTCAAGATGAATCTTTAGAAGACAAGTTAGCTGTATTAGGATTACCTCAAGTTAATGAAAAGCTAATAGATGAATACAGTGCTAGTAATACTTTAAATATACTAAGCAATAATTTAAGTTTTATACAAACATTTTTTGATTTAACGGGCTTAATAAAAGAGTCTATTAAAACAATTCCTGGTAATAAAGGATTACTAGAGATGTTTGAACCTCTTAGTAAGAACACTAAGCTGCATGCTTATACTGTAGGGCTACTTGAATTTACACTACCTTTTAGAAAAGACTACGATAATCAGCAGTTTAATACTGAAAATAACTTAATGAGTACTATTAACTTAAATAGTTTTCAAACATTACTTTTAAATAGATTAAATAATGCTGTAGATAAAGCTAGACAAAAGTTTCCTAATGATAGTGTTTACAATAATTTTGAAAATATTTACGAGGAGCTAAACAAAGAAGTCCCTGAAACATTAAATCAATGGTCTTCAGATTCTAAATTTATGCAAAGAATCTTATCAGGAGAGAAGTTAGAAATTAAACTTCTTGATGGTATGGTTGCAAAAGGGGGAGATGGTAAAAGTACTTCAGCTTTAGTACAAACTGATTTATGGAGTATGTTTATTAATAGCTCATTAAATAATGTATTCCCTGCTATTAAACACGGTGATAGAAGTATGTTCTATGGCTACAAGTTTGGGTTTGGAGGTTCTGATATATTAAGTACTGCTGGATATATGCCAGATAGTAATTGGAAGAATAGATTTACAGATATACTTTTTGATTATTTAGATACTGAAATACAACGCATTAAAATTTTTAGAAGTGGGTCTACTGAAACCGCTGATATACAAAACATTAATAAGTTAGGTAAAGAGTTTATTTTGTTTTCTGAGATATTGGATACATTTAATTCCAATAAATTACATAGAGATAAAATAGATTCTTTAATTACTAACTATACTAATATTCAAGATTTAAAAGAAGATAAATTTATAGCTAGTCTTATTAATAAATGGTCTAGTAATTACTTTAATGAAAGTATAGCACAAGCTAAGAATTCAGGTATAGGAGAGCTAGGTAATGGTATTGATGTTAATATATCAAATAAACTTTATAATGCGTTAGAGTACTCACAAAGAGGTTTAAAAAAAGATCAGGCTTTCTATGATGAAGTTATTAGTTTAGCCGCTGCTAAATTTTTTATAGGGGCTGTAGAACAAACTAAACTATTTACAGGTGACCCAGCTCTTTACCAAATTAAAGGGTTTGAAAAAAACTTAGAAGCTTTAGAAGGTAAATCTAAAGAAAGTATATTAATATATGATTTTATAAAAAGAATTACTATGCAATCATCTACTAAGATGGTTGCTGTTGTAGATACTGTAACTAATAACTTTTTAAATAATCTAGCTGCTGAAGAAGATTTTAAATTTTCTATAAATGGAGGCCCTAAACAAAGTTATAATAAAAACTTTGATGGTACTATTAGAGAACTAGTTATTAATGACCCTAAAACAGTTAGTAAGTTAAAAGAAGAGTTGGCTTTAATTTTTAAAAATAACCCTGCAGCGTTAGCAGCTTATACTGAGAATGGGTTTGATGAAACAGATGGCTTTAGTATAGGTAATATATTCTTTGCATTAGAAGGTATATTTAGAACAGAAGGAATCCACTCTGCTAGATTAGAAACTGTTAAAAGAGAATTAAAGTTTTTATCTGGTACTCAAGAAGAACTAGATAGTCTTTATACTGTCCCTAAAGGAGAAGACCCTGAGAAATATTTTAGCCAAACAGTAAGACCATTTACTCAACAAAAGTTTCAATATGTTGGCCCTAACTATATGAAGGATAGAAACTCTTATATAGAAGATGGTAAAAAAGGTAATTGGAGAAACAGAGTAGGTATTACAGCAGGTAGAAAAACATCTTATGGATACTTAATGCCAAGTGTTGTTAAAGGTACTGTCCTAGAGCAATTAAATAACTTTATGTTAGAAAATGCTGTAGATGTTATACACTTTGGTTCTGCTGCTAAATTTGGTTCTGGTAAGACTAGAGATTTTTATAAAGTTAGGGAGGAAAATGGAGTTAAAATTACTGAAGGATTTAATAATTCTCCAATATTAGACAATGAGTTAGGATTTTTAGATTTTAGGTATATGGGTAAACAGCAAGAAATTGCTTATGAAACTAAGAATAAAGTTAGTGATAGTACCCAAGCTAGGAAGATTAATCTTAGTGGTATAATGGAAGATGGTGTACCTATTGATTATGCTGGTACAAATGAAGAGTGGGATAAATTATCTGAAGAAGAAAAGCTATCTAACTCAGAATTATTTAGATTCATTACTAGATATGATGAAATTTATAATGAGTTAATTCAAGAATTTATCTCAGAGCTACAAGCTGGTTATGAATTATCTAATACTTTTAATATTACTAATCCATTAAAGTTTGTTAATTTAATTAGAAAACAAGCTGAAGATAGAGTATCTCCTGATAATATAATAGAAGCTATTATTGATTGGGCTAAAGATGATTCTAATTTAAAGTATATAGAAAGTTTAGCTAACTACCAAAAGATACAATATGTATTAACTAGTATAATAACTAACAATCTTTTAATATTAAAAAGACCTGGAACAATGTTTCCCCAATCTCCAAGTACTGGATATGAGTCTACAGATTCTTTTAGAACTTTTAGCGGTGAAAATTTAGAAAGTAATGATACTTTAAAATTCTACACTTTTGAAAAAGATGAAGATGGAAATATAATTAAAGTAAATCCAGCTGAAATAATGATACCCTTACCTTTAGATAAGGTTGAGGGGCTATTTAATTATTATGATGGTAAATCTATATTAATAAATGGAGAGATTTATAAAAAACCTAATGCTCAAAGAAACATTAATAAGTTATTAGATATTATAAATAACCAAATAGCTGAAGGTAATTTACAACATCAATATCTAATTAAAGGGTTACGTATTCCTAATCAACAACTTAGTTTTAATGATGTGTTTAAAGTTAAGAAATTCTTAAACCCTATTTATAATCAGACTATTATAGTACCTAATGAGATATTAGTTAAAAATGGTTCGGATTTTGACATTGATAAGGCAAGTTTATATTTCCCTATTTTAGATGATGAGATGAAAGCTAAAGACTCTGATAAGATGTCATCTGTAGAAAAACTACATAGTGAATTATTAGATTTAGAAATTAAACTTTTGTTACATCCTAAAAGAGTTAGTAGATTACTTATGCCTGTAACTGAAGGCTACTTAAAAATTATCGCTAAAAAAGCTCAAATAGCAAATATAAAAAATGTAAATAAACAACCTACACATTTATTTGCTTTAGGAAGTTTAGTAGAAGGTACTTTAGATTATGTAGGCGGTAAGCAAGGTGTAGGAGTTGTAGCTACTTGGATTACTTTTCAGAAACTAGCAGAAAGATATAATATAGTTTTAAAAACTTCACGTACTAATAGTAAGGGAGATTATATACCTGTAACTTTAGATAATAGGTATTTAGATGGTAAAGATGTTATTGTTAATGATAACTTTATTAGTTTTGGTAAAACTGTTAATCGTAATATTATTAATGAGAAACAAGATAATGGCCAATCTCAAGAAATCTTATTAGAAGAACAAATAGAAGATGTATTGTCTGCTCTTATTACAAGTCAAGTAGATATTGTTAAAGATAAATGGGCTTCAGAAATTAATATTAGATTAAATACTTTAAATTTAGTATGCTATCTTGTAATGAGAGGCTGTTCTACTAAAAGTATTGTAGACTTTATTAATAACCCAGCAATAAAACAATTTAATGAGATTAAGGATATTAACAAGGCTATGTCTATTGATTCCCCTTACCCTAAAGATAATAAAGGTATAATTGAATTTATAGCTGGTAAACAATCTAATTATATAAGTAGTATATTAGAAGAATACATTAAAGTAACTGATGAAGCTGGGCAAGTAAAAAACTTAAAAGATTTTTTATCTGCTGATACAAAGTATTTAAAAAGTCCTGAAGAAGTTTGGGAAGTTGATAACACTCTTTGGAGAATGTTAAATAGTTCTGAAAGTATATTTGATCCTAAACAATTAAATGAGCTTAGATATAATACATTATTATCTAGTTTTATACAGTCTAGAAGTTTAATTAATACTATATTTGACCCTTTATACTTAACTAGAAATAGTTTAAATAAAGATTTAATTGAAAAACAATCTATATTAGTTAATAAAGGCTTTGATCATATATATAAAGACACTACTAAGAAAGCCGCTATAAAAATTTATAATGAGCATTTTATTAACTTTCTAATACAAAACCAATTAAAGAATGTAATTGAGTCTAAGTATGAGAGTTTAATGAAAGGCCCAAATAGTATGGCTAGAAGAATATCTAGAGCTAAAGATAACCCTAGGTTTGCTAATAACTATTTAATACAAAACTTAGTATCTATTATAGATAATAAGTTAGGTAATAGTACAGAGCAAGTTATAGATAATGTTAAACTATTCTTAACTAAAACTACTACTCCTGAAACTAATAATTTATCTAATAACTTTGAAGAGATTGAGGGTATAGATAAAGCGCTGTACGAAGATTTAATTTATTTTAATTTGTTTCAAGCTGGTATAAGTAATAGTCCTTATCAATTAAGTAAAATACTTTCTTATAAAGGGCAGAAATTAGTTTTAGATGCTTTAAATGATGTAGGCATACAAAACTTAATTAATGATAATAACTTAGCTATTTTTTATGAAAAGTTCTTTCTAAATAATGGTAAGTATAATGAAGTAGATAAAAATTGGAGTAAGTATAGAGATGAAAATTCTTTTTATTCTGAACCTGATTTTGCAGATGTCTATGAAGACTATGAAGACTTTGAAGACCCTTTTGATTACTCTAGTAGTGATTTTAAACCTAAAGAAGATAGATATAAACATAAATTATTTAAAAAAGGTTATGACTCAGAAGGGTTATTAAAGTTATCAAACAAGGCAGGAGATATTATAACCCCTGCTGGTGGAGTTAATGGTATTAATTATATTGTAACTAAATATGACACTCCTAATGAAGATATATTAGAGTTAATACAAAGTTACGAAACCATTAATTTTGAAGAAGCTCAACCAACTATTAGTGAATCTATACAATCTGATAGTTTTTATAACCTTGAAGATTTCACAAATAATCAAAAAGTTAGTATATTAAATACTATGATATCTAAAAAGGATGCTACTTCTGAAGAAGATGCTTTAAGTCAATTAAATCAAATGTTAGCAACTGATAAAGAGTTTGCTATTGAATATATAAAATCTTGTTTAAAATAAAATAAT
>TARA_R110000868_G_scaffold66536_4_pt1 | contig 14323 bp, 7 predicted proteins | sample TARA_R110000868 | Tara Oceans TARA_R110000868 (sample SAMEA4397489) | marine metagenome | biome: Polar Biome; feature: [SRF] surface water layer (ENVO:00010504); material: water (ENVO:00002006), including particulate matter (ENVO:01000060) such as... | depth 5 m | reverse complement strand
AGAACTATTCGCATTGCAGGTGTTCGCCCACCATAAAGATATCCACGAGGTATCCAGTTGTTTTGTATGGCTAAAAGACAGAGCGATGGACCGGGAGATATATAACCGCAACAACATAGGCGAGATGTGGTCCACCCTGCTGAACAAAGTCGGTCGCATTGAGCGCAGCCTTGCCAGTGAGGATTGGCCCGCCAAGCCTAGCGGGCTGTGTAAATTCTGTCCGGCGAAACACCTGTGCGACTTCGCACAATAGTTGACAACAGTGTAAAGGTATGCTATGGCAGATACCCCCGAAGCAAAGATGAAGAAGAAGGTGGATAAGGTGCTGAAGGAGTTCGGTATATGGTTCTTCGCGCCGCAGTCCGGCATCTACGGCAGGTCCGGTATCCCTGACAGGATCGGTATCCTGCCGGGTGGGCGGATGATCGCAGTCGAGGTCAAAGCTGACCCGACCAAGAAGCCGACACACCTCCAGAAGAAAACCATTGGCGAGATGATGGACGCCGGAGCAGTCGTGTGGCTGGTGGATAGTGACTTGAAGGTAGAAGCATTACGCACTGCGCTGAAACTCGGAGTGTTTGACTGATGCTAGTCATCCCGAAAGCCAAGGCGCTGGCGCTTAAGCTCAACCATCCCGAGCGTGTGCTTGCATCAATTAACACAGCACAACGTATTACTGTGCGTGGGCAGGAGGTAATTATTACACCCCACGGCGTACGCGAAGTGAGCCAGCTCAACCAGCTAGGGATCGAAGCACCCTCGCCCATTCTCTACCACTACGATTGGCCGGGCAGGTTCAAGCCATACCAGCACCAGCAGGACACGGCTGCCTTCCTTACCATCCAGAACAAGGGGCTTGTGCTGAACGAGATCGGCACGGGCAAAACCCAGAGCGCCCTGTGGGCGGCAGACTATCTGATAGAAGTAGGCGCAGTCAGCAAGGTGCTCATCATATCTCCGCTGTCCACACTGGAACGTGTGTGGGGCGATGCCATCTACATGAACTTCACTCACCGCAGGGCGACCGTACTGCACGGCACGGCAGAGCGCAGGAAGAAACTGCTCAAGCAAGAAGCGGACTTCTACGTCATCAACCACGATGGGTTTCCCATCATCGCCAACGAAGCCAAGGGTATGTTCGATCTGATTATCGTGGACGAAGCGGCAGTGCTGCGGAACCCCACGACCAAGCGGTTCAAGACATTCCGTCGCTGGCTGGACAACGAGAAAGGTATCCGCCTGTGGCTGATGACGGGTACGCCGACACCCAACGAACCAACAGATGCGTGGGCACTGGCCAAGCTGATCGACAGTCCGTACTGCACCAAGACCTACACGGCGTTCAAAGACCAAGTGATGATGAAGCTGGGTCCGTATCGTTACACCGCCAAGCCTGATAGCCCGGAGACAGTCAAACATATTCTGCAGCCAGCGGTGCGCTTCACTCGCGATGAGTGTTTCGATCTGCCTGATACTGTGCTGCAGACCAGAGAGGTGGAGCTGACACCGGAGCAAACGCAACACTACAAGCAGATGATGAAGCATCTCATCACTGAGACTGGTGGAGCTGACGGCACGATCACTGCGGTGAACGAAGCAGTCAAGGCTATGAAACTAATTCAGATCGCCTGTGGCGTAGCATATGGAGAGGACGGCAATGACATCGAACTGGACTGCGCCCCACGGATCAACGCAGTCAAAGAAGTTATCGAAGAAGCAGGAGGCAAGGTCATTGTTTTTGTCCCGCTCACGGGCACTCTACGAATGCTTGAGCGGGAACTCGGCAAGCACTGGTCCGTCGCAGTGGTCAATGGTGCTGTCTCGTCTAGCCAACGCAACACAATCTTCTACAATTTCCAGAGTGCTACTGACCCTCGCGTCCTTATCGCTCACCCTGCTACTATGGCTCATGGTCTTACTCTTACTGCTGCTTCCACTGTTATTTGGTACGGGCCTATAGCGTCCAACGAGCAGTACACCCAAGCTAATGGGCGTGTCGAACGTATCGGCAAGCGTCACGTATCCAACGTAGTGCACATCCAGAGCACAGCACTGGAGCAGAAGATATTCCAGCGTCTTGCAACGAAGCAAAAATTGCAGGGCGTGCTACTCGATCTTATTCAACAGGAGATGCAGAGATGACCCTGCTGCTGGGTCCGCCTAGGCGGTAAGAGCAGACGTGGATTGGACGGTGAGTACCACGCATTGAGAATAACCCCGTCAGCCAGTGGGGCAGTTATACCTTCTTGCCCGCGACTGGCACCAACAGGAGAGAAAAATGATAACAGTGGATGAAGTGGTGGCAGCTTACCTCAAGCTGCGTGACAAGAAGGCCCAGATCAAAGCTGAAGCTGACCAAAAAGCTGGCGAGATCACGGCCAAGATGGACAAGCTGGAGACATGGGTGAAGCAGCAAGCAGATACCCAAGGTGTTACCAGCTTCAAGACCAAGCACGGCACGGCGTTCCTTACCACGGTGGACTTCGCTAACGTGGCAGACTGGGATGCTGTCCTCACATTCGTTCGTGAGAACGATGCCTACGATATGTTCGAGAAGCGCATCAGCAAGACAGCAGTGCGCGGGTACATCGACCAGACGAAGGCAGTGCCGCCCGGTGTGAACTACGGCACACGCATAGAAGTAAACGTACGCAAGCCGACCAGTAAGGAGGACTGACATGAAACGGATGCTACGCAAGTGGTTGGGTATTAACTATGAGGAACCCATACCAACAGTAGAAGCACGAGATATGCTGCATGGCACGGAGATGGCATTCGTCGCTTACCGCATTGACAACGGCTACCTGCTGCGTATGGGCGGTGGTCTTACGCTACAGAATACGATCATCTACTGCGCTGACGAGAAAGACATGATTGAAAAGATCGTGGTGTATCGCAGCAAGATAAAACTTACCGGGCCAATGGCTATGACTGGTTCCGAGTACGCCGCACAGAAGTCCAACAAATACTAACGCTCATTACAGGAGAACAACATGAGCAATATCGTCCCGACTAACATCAAGGTTCCGGCTCACCTCGCTGGCCGTATCGGTCAGCCCTCCGCTCTGGCACAGGCGCTGGGTGGCGGCATCGGTTCCGGTGAGAGCATCCCCCGCATCTCGCTCAAGGGTGCCCGCTTCCGCATCAAGGAAGGCGAGAACGAGACCGTGCTCGACAGCACCACACTGGATATCGTGATCGTCGGTGCCAACCCCCGTCTGTCCAAGACGTGGTATGCCAAGGCATGGACCCCTGACGCTGAGCCGTCTGCCCCGGACTGCTTCTCGCTTGACGGTATCAGTCCCAGCACGGACAGCACTGACCCGCAGAACGATCTCTGCGCAACCTGCCCGCACAACGCATGGGGTTCCAAGGTCACGCCGATGGGCCAGAAGGTCAAGGCTTGCTCTGACCTGAAGCGTCTTGCCGTGGTGGCTGCCGATGATCCGACCGGCCCGATCTACCTGCTGCAGGTGACGCCCGCTGCACTCAAGGGGCTGAACCAGTACCAGCGTGAACTGGCCATGCGTGGTATCGCTCCGGAGATCGTGAAGACCCGCATCTCGTTTGACACTGATGCCTCGTTCCCCAAGCTCAACTTCGGGTTCGGTGGCTTCCTTGACGAGGCTGCAATGGAAGCAGTCGATGCGCTGTTTGGTTCCATGGAAGTGAAGACAATCACAGGAGAAGAAGCTGCTACGCCTGTGGCCAAGCTGGAAGTCGAGAAGCCCAAGCCCCTGCTGGTAAAGCCCAAGGCTATCCCTGCCCCGGCTCCGGTCGAGGAGGAAGAGGCTCCGGTTGACATCCAAGAGCCGCCCCGTGCTGAGCCCAAGCGTGGGTTCGGTGCCAAGACTGCGGCTCCTGCCGCTGCTCCGGCTCCGGCTCCTGCCCCCAAGCCCAAGGCTGCTGCCCCCAAGGTAGCCGCGCCGACCACTGACATTGCGGACGAGATCGCCGCGCTGCTGGGTGAGACCAACGCGGATGACGCATAATCAGCCCGTAGACTTTGCCAAGGTCGAGGTGCTGCGGCGTCATATGCTGCTGTCAACTTCCGACATGGCCAAGGTTCTCGGCGTCTCCCGCATGACCTACTACCTCTGGGTTCGTGGTAAACCAATGCGTTCTACCAACGTTCCAAAGATGAAGGCTATGCTGAAAAAGCTGTTAACCATCCTGACTGAACATGGATGGCCGACAGCGGAGGTGCTTGAGATGGAACAGCCGCAACGAGTGCAGCGGCTGCTTGAACTGCTCGGTCAGGAGCAGTAGCATCATCGGTTGGGGGTGCTTCATCCCCAACCCCCACTCTACCAACAGGGAGAATTACATGGATACGCCGGGCTTTCTTCGGCATGTGCTACCGTCGAGTGGTATGTACTGCGCCTTCACACTTGTTGGCGAGTACCCCCGACAAAAGTTTTTCGATGACATAGATAAGTTAGCTTTGCATCTGCAGCAGATGAGCGACAAGGGCTACAATACTTACTATGCTGTGTCATCATTCACTAAGGAACATCGTAAGCAGGAACACACAGCGTTCACAAAGGCGCTGTATCTGGACGTAGACTGCGGCGAAGATAAACCATATGACACGTGGAAAGACGGGCTCAAGGCGCTCGGTGATTTCCTCGCAACAACTAAGTTACCTAAGCCAATGATCGTGCACAGCGGCAACGGCCTGCATGTGTACTGGGTGCTCGATGAAGACCTCACACAAGATAGATGGAAGCCGCTGGCACAGGCGCTGAAAGATGCCACCAAGCAGCACGATTTCAATGTCGATCCGGTCGTCATTACCGACAGTGCTCGTGTCCTGAGAGCAACTGGTACTGTGAACTACAAAGGAAATAACACTGTAAAACTCCTGCTCAACGCACCAGAAGTTACTGTCACAGACATGACGGCGGCGCTGCAGAAATATATAACCGCGCCAGTTACAGTTCATGCACCCAAGCGAACAACCACCCTTCTCGACAACCTAGCCGTCAAGCAAGACTACCCCCCGGCCAACGCAACGATACTGGTTGCGAAGTGCGCACAGATCGCATGGGCTGTGAACAACCAAGCAGATGTGCCGGAGCCGTTCTGGTATGGCCTGATGGGTATCGCAGCCTACTGTGAAACACCTGAAGAGGTAGCCGTCGAGTGGTCCAAGGATCACCCCGACTTCGATGAGACCAAGACGCTGAAGAAGCTGACCCACTGGCAGCGAGCTGCTACCGGGCCGACAACGTGCAGTAAGTTTGAGAGCGAACGCGAAGACGGTTGCAAGAAGTGCCGGTTCAAGGGACGTATCGGTTCGCCTGCCAGACTGGGGCTGCAGTACCAAGAGGTGGAGATTGCGCGGGATGCACCGGACAAGGAAGCGTTCGAGGTGCCGATCCCCAAGCCGTATAAGCGCACAGCCGATGGCATCAAGGTTGCCACTGACGGAACCGATATCGACATATGCAAGTTTGACATCTACCCGGTTGGCTACGGCTACGATGAGACGTTGGGTTTCGAGACTGTACGATACCACTGGAAGCGCCCACATGTGGGCTGGACAGAACTGGCATTCCGCCAAGCATTCCTCGCTGAGCACAGCGGCAGAGAGTTCGCCACTGCTGTGGCAGACAAGGGCATTGTGCTTGCGGGTAAGAAGCAGACAGAGGGTTTTCAGACAATGCTTCGCACGTACATGGACAGCCTGAGACAGATCAGGTCAGTCACGAACCTGTACTCCACGATGGGGTGGAAAGACGACAACTCCAGCTTCTTGCTGGGTGAGAAGTTATTTAAGACAGACGAGCAGGGATCAGTACGAACAGAGAACATCAGCCTTGCTGCGCATTCGCAGCGGGTGGGTGAGCAGTTATACGGAACGGCTGGCACCGTGGACGAGTGGTCCAAGTTTACATCGCTGCTGACCAAAGCCAACATGCCTGTACATATGTTTGTGCTGGGGCTGGGCTTTGCCGCGCCGTTGTTCCAGTTCACTGGGCTCAAGGGCCTGACAGTAAATCTCTGCGGGCCGACCGGATGCGGTAAGACGCTGGCCCAGATGATGCAGCAGTCGATCTATGGCGACCCTACCAAGCTGCACTTCTCTGCCAAGTTTACACAGAACGCTGCCTTCTCCCGCTTCGGCTTGTATAATAACCTGCCTGTCACGATTGACGAAGCCACCATGATGCCGGACAAGGAAGTCGGTGACTTCACGTACTGGGTATCACAGGGCCGCGACAAGGCGCGGCTGACCAAGAACTCGGAAGAGAAGGACGCCAAGACATGGGCAACGATCTGCACCATGAGCGCCAACAGGTCGATGGCATCCAAGCTCTACTCATCTGGTATGGATACGGACGCACAGATGGCGCGTCTGCTGGAAATCCATATGATGCCGCATCCGCTCTTCACTCGTTCGACTGAGGCCGGGCGCAAGATGTACAACTTCACCACGACTTGTTATGGTGTGGTTGGCGAAGTTTATATAAAACATCTCGTATCGTTAGGCGACACGGCCATCAGGGCAATGATTGCAGAACATATTGCTACGTTCAAGCAGTCATATAATCCGAACTTCTCAGGACAAGAACGCTTCTGGGAGCAGGCTATCATTCTCGCTGACCTCGGCAACAGGCTGGCCCAGTCGCTTGGATTGATCCAGTACGACCCGGAAGTTCCGACCCGGTACATCCTTGGCCAGCTCAGTCCGCTCCGCGCTGCAGCCACATCCACCAAGATGGATTGCTTCGATGTGCTTGCCCAGTACATGAACGACAACGCCGGGGCTCAGCTTACGGTGATGCACACGGCTGGACAGAAGCCCACCTATGACTACACGCGACTGCCTCGGAGCGGCATTCGTATCCGTGTCGATGTGTACCGCAGCTCACCCGGTGGTAACTTTACACATGGTACTCTCATGCTGGACCAGACGCACTTCCGCACATGGCTGGTTGCCAACCGCCATGACATCGACAAGGTGCGTGATGATCTCGCCAAGGAAGGTATTGAGGCTACGCCCAAGTCGAAGAAGTTCTCCATCGGCAAGGACACGCCGATCAAGGTGGGGCAGATTTACGTGCTCGGTCTGTCCCTGAACCATGACAGGTTGCAGGGTATCCTGAACGATGCCGATGACACCGTGGATAACCTGACCTACGGCCAGCTTCAGGCAGTGGTGTAGTTACTGGATCAACAAGTCCATGATGCGGGCCGTATCTTCGCGGCCCGCAGTTGACGTAGAGCGGAGCGTTCGCTGTGTAGCACTGAGCCGTGCTTCCTTGAGCGCCCGCTGCGAGTTACGTACGAAGTCCTTGATCTCCAGAGAGGTGCCCTTGGCACCCTTGTTCCACTCGGCCACTGACTGCTCGATGTCACGTGCGTAAGCACGGTTGCCAGTCTGCATGGCCTTGACCCATGCATAGCGGTACGAAGCGACAACATCTTTCTGGTAGTTGCCGACACGCTTGGCTACGCGGATGGCCTCGTATTCCTTGGCTGCCGCCTCGGGGTAGAACCCAAGCAGGCGGGTAATGATCGTGCCCGCATTCATATCCGGCGTGATGACGTAGCCACGCTTGTCAACGACTGCGCCGTTGTCCCAATAAGTATATGCGTCAGAGGCCATACGGAATGCAGTGATAGGCGCTCCGCGCAGGGTATCAGCAAAGGTCTGCCGCTCGGAGAACGGCGTTGCGACGAGATCACGGGCGAAGGTAGCAAGCCCAATTGCCATGGACGGCATGGGACCAGCGATATCCTTGAACTCCTGCGAAACCGTAGCGCCAGCAAGCAGGATGCCCGTGCCGGGCAGGAAGTCGCCTTGGCTGAAGCGGCCAGCCACATCGGCAGGCACACCAAGATATCCGTTGATGAAGCCCTTGAGGATCGCGGGCGACAGGCCGGGAGCCACGCTGTCAATGGTCTTGGCGAACTCGGCGCGTACGCTGCCCATCTGGAGCCCCAGCATCTGGGCGATGGTATCCACGAGGTCTTCGATATCCTCGGCAAACGGGAAGCCCGCTACACCAGCCACCAGCCAGAGAGAACCCAGCATAATCATCTGCCCCTTCTTGTCGAGGCGGCGGAACAACTGGATCGTGGTAGTCGGGTAAACCTTGTACATGTAGAGGAATGACTGGATGCCATCGCGCCACGCAGGCGGACGGTTCAGCACGGAATACTCGCCCAGCGTCAGGTCGAGCGATTGAATAGCGAAGTCACGGGCTGCATCCACATCACCATTGTTGCGGCGCAGGGCCAGACGGAACGCAGCGAGACCAGCCGCACGGCGGGATGCCTGCTCCGTACGGTTGAACGGAGCCATGAACACGTCGATACCGCGCAGCACCAGCGAGTTGGAGATACCGGCTCGGGCCGTACCAAGCAGGGCGTTCGCCTGTGCAGGGATAAGTTTACCTTCGCGGATTTCCAGCGAGAGGAACATTGCCTCATCACGGGTGAGCCCGGACGCAGCCAGTTCCGTTGGGTTGTTGATCAGCCCCTCGTAATACTCGGCGGAGTTATACTTGGAGATCGCTATGCCGGGTGCGCCCACTTGCGTCAGCGCCTTGTGATATTCAGAAACAACTGCGCCAGTGCCGAAGCCGCCGCCAAACCCATTACGGGAATTGTGCGACATCATGTAGGGCATCCAGTTGGTATAGGGCGAGGACATGTTCATCACGCCCTGCGCGATGGAACCACCAAGCTGGAAGATACTGGTCGCAGCGCGAAGCGCCGCAACGGTACGGCCTGCACCGAAGTTGCTTTCGGATACGAGCTGGTTGCCCTCCAAGAAGTCCAGTGTGCGCTGCGCCTGATTGTAGAACCGGTTGGAGTTGACTTCCTGCAGCTTGCCCTTGATCGCGTCGAACCCAGCCTTCGAGCCATCCCAGCCCTTCGCTTCAGGATATGTTTCAGTGAACATATACAGGGCATGGTTCAGGAGCTGACGGTACTCGCGCTTGAGGTCAGGGTTCGCAGCCTTGGACCAACGGTCGTGCAGATCGAAGATGCCCTTGCGGTTGCCAGCCCAGAGGTCGTAGCTGTCCTCGTTACCAAGGTCCATGAGATCGCGCGTGCGTGGGCGCGTCACAGTCTTGGCAATGGTTGCAGCACGCATTTGGATGTGACGTGCCATGGCAAAGATACCCGTGCTCTTGTCGTAGCCGGGGGTGTTGCTGAACTCCAGACGCTTACGGATCGGATCGCCAGCCTCGGTGAGGGTCTGGATGATCTTCGTCATCTTGTCAGGGGTCAGGTTGATCTTGAACAACCGCAGGCCGTGCATGAACTCATCAAGGTTCAGTGCCGGATCGGCAGTTACCTGCGACAGGGCCTCGCCGTACTTCACGCGCAGGCGAACCGGCTGGGTCTTATAGCTGCCATCATCCTGCATGACGAGGGCTTCATAGGTATTGTCGCCCAGCTCAGAGGTAATGATGTCAGCGTTCTGCTTTGCCAGCGAGGCGCTATCGAACTGGCTGTACACCAGCAACTTCTTGTGCTCCTCGTGGAGACGCACCGGGTTGCCCTTATCATCCACGGCTTCCAGCCGCATCTCGAACGCCTTGTCACGGATGACCGGGACGTAGCCTGCAACCATGGATCGCTTGGCACGATCCTCTTCAACGCCAAGGCTGACATCATCAAGGATGATGCGCTTCATTTCGTTCTGGAACAGGAACGTCAGTTCGCCATCAGGTATCTTGCGGTCAGAACGGAACGCCTCAAGGTTGGCAAGGAAGTCATCGGCCTGCTTCTGCTGATCGAAGAAGGCACTAACGTCGGGGTCGTTCTTAGTATCGGCGCTGATCAACGCCCGGTTAACTGCCGCAAGGAAGTCGTCGGCCAGATTGATCTGCTCAACACCGGGAGTGATGTTGCCACGTGCATCGACAGTGTAGCCGGACACGTAGATTTCTTTGTACTTCTTGAGCGTCTTGTCTACGAGCTTGGCCGCATCTCCTTCCAGATTTGCGGACTTGAGCAGACGCGATATGGCCTTGCGGGATACGCGCTCGGTATGCAGTGCGTTGGAATACTTAGCTTCCAGCAGTTCCAGCTCGACATCTGCCACGGTGCGGCGGGCCATGACGTAATCGTCGTACTGCTCCTGCGTCAGCCCTTGGATACCTTCGAACGGGACTTCGCGCTTGACCGTATTGCCGCGCTCGTCAACATCTTCACGGGTATAGGTACCGCCGATACGCAGCTCGTCAAAGCTCAAGATGCCGCGCTCTACGAAGTCTTCGATAGCCTTGGTATTGCGGATGATATTGCCATCGGGACCGACACTGAACAGGGCCTTCTTGCGGTCAGCAGGAGACAGCGGGTTCTGGACCAAGCGATAGACTGAAACGGCACGACCGATCAGCAGCATACGGCTGACAGTATCCTTGTACGCTTCGCTCTTGTAGAGCAGGCCAGTCAGACGCTCGTTGTACTTGTTATGGATGTACTGTTCACGCTGGCGGGTCTCGTCCATCAGCTTCTCGAACTCGTAGAGCCCCGGATTACGCAGGGCTTGGTAGTTCATCAGGCTGAAGAACTTTTCCTTGAACTTATCCCACGATCCGCCGAAGTCCTTCACGCGACCAGCGGCTTCCTTCAGGTCCATCGGGAACAGGTTGGCACCGTAGCGCAGTGCCTGTGCGACACGTTCGTTATCGTCGGAGATACCAACCATGGAGAAGCGGCCCATCTGGCCGCTCTCGACAGCCCACAGCCGCTGCATGACAGAGCTGGTCTCAAACGCGCCAGACTTCTGGCCAGTGCGAACGTAACGCTTGGACTGATCCAGCAGATAGCGGGTGGCCTCGTCACCGAACTTGATGCCGAACCGGTTGAGCGTGCTCTTGACGCCCTTCCAGAAACGCGACAGCAACCGGACATCCAGACGCCCGGCGTAGTCAGCAAGATATTCTTCTACGGCTTCCGACTTGCTCATGCCAGTAGCACGCATCGCGGCGTCAGCGGCAACCTTTACTCGCGGATCGCTATCGTACAGCTTCTCCATGAGGATGTTGAAGTCGTTGTTCCCCATGAGACCACGGAAGCCGAAGTGGCCCAGTGTTTCGTGGGCCAGCACAAAGGCCAGATGGTCTTCGCTGCCGATACGATCCGAGAAGATGATAACCGTATCATCAAGCGAGTAGCCCGCAGCCACTGCCGTGTCGAAGTCAGCAGCCGCACGACCAGCACGCATCTTGGTGTAGAGCTTGGGGTCGCTGGCCTTGAGGTCCGCCTGATTACGGAACACATAGACCTTGGGCTTGACCGCCAGCTTGGACGTAAACTTATTAATGATGAGCTTGATGCGCCCAGCGGACATGGGATTGTCCGGATTGTCGAACTGGGACAGCGAGTATTTGCCTTCGCCCTTCGGCGTAACTTTACCCTTGACGATGTTAAAGAACTGCGGCCCGCCCTTGATGTAGTCATCAAGCGGATAGACCCCGTACTTCATCTTCTTGGACTTGATACGCTTCCACGCGGATACGAGCGCACCGACAATCTTGGGGATCAGCTTGATCTCGCCGTTGTTGAACTGCTCCATCGCGGTGGTGATCGTATTGAAATCGAGCGCGTCCTGATCGACTTCACCAGACAGCTTGCGCTCGGCCAACTTGATGTCGTTCTCGTCTACCTCATAGGCAAGGTAGTCCTGAGCGCGAGTGCGTGCGCCCCGGCCAATCGAGTTGTCGTTGGCATATTCAATCAGCGCGACCAGCGCGTCATCGCTCTCGACAGAACCCGGCTCGGCTTCGTTGTATGCCACGATCATGGCTTCGACTTCGGCCACATCGCTTCCGGCACGCTCGGCCAGCGCAGCAGTTTCCTCTGCCTCGGCCTGTGCCTTGGCAACCTTGCGCTTGGCCTCGACATCCTCGACGGGCTTCTTCGGTTCGACAACTGCTACCGCAGTGCCGGGTTCTTCAGCCTTTTTTGATGGGGCGGCTACCCCTTCGGCTTTTGGGCTTACCGGCTCCGGCTTTGCGGCTTCTGCTTTCGCCCTGCTTTCTGCAAGGAAATTGCGACGGCCTGCCTGACCGCCTGCTTCTTGGACTTGGGCCGGGACGTTCCGATCTTCCCGTCCTTCTGCCAGTCGTCCACGATCTTTTGGACGTTTGAGCTGACGACCTTGTTCGACTTGCCCGACTTGAGTGGCACTGGCGGTCTCCTTGTTAGCTGCGATGAGGCTGGTGGCAAGCGGCGCGATATCGTCCGCTGTCATGTCCCTGTCTTTGAACGCGATATCCAGTTCTTTGGTATCACGCTCGGTAAGAACACCGGCTTTGATAGCACGCTTGACAATGGCCTTCAGCTTTAGCTTGCTGGCGTCATTCATTCGCGCGTCATCGAACTCTTCGATAAACGTATCGTGCTGTGTCACCACGGGGGCGGGCGCAGCCTCGGCCACCTGAAGCGCGGGCTCAGCCGTCTGCGTCACGGCAGGCGATATCTCCACAGGCTGAGCGGCTGGAGCCGCAGCCTTCTTGCCGCGCTTGAGCTTGGCTTTGCCGGTCGGTGCAGCAAGGGGCAGTTCCAACTGTCCGATAACGGGGGCGGGTGCTGCCGGAGGAATACCACCGATAGCCTCACCACGACCGATGCGGGCGAGAGCAGAGCCACTGGTGGCTTCAAGCTGAGCCTGAACGGCGCGAGTACGTGCATCTGCCGCCTGCTGCTGCAAGCGATTGGCAAGCGGACCAGTCGGCGCAGCCTGCGGCAAACCGCCAGCGGCTGCCTGCTCAAGGGCAGAGCCAAAACGCTCGGGCCCGCCCATGGGGATTACCGCAGGAGGCTGAGCTGCCGCAGGCTGCGGCGCAGGGCCCGTAAGCATGGTTGTGGGTGCAGGTGCACCACCATAAATTGTCGTAGCTGAAGGCAGGGCACCAGCAGCCGGAGCCGCACCGACTTGCGGCTGGGCAAAGCTAACACCGGTCACATCCGGTGTAGGTGCCGGGGTCGGGCCCGGCAGAGCGCCAACCGTGGGACCACCCAGCAGCGGAACAGAACCGTCAGGTACAGGAACACCACGTGGAGCCGGGCCCTGCGGAGGAATAACTTCACCAGTCAGTGCCGTGCCGCCCTGCTCAGCAGGCTTGGCTCCGCCGGAGAGAAGGTCCGTGGCCTTGCCCGTGTTGAGGCTGGATGCACCACCGATGAAGCCGCCGATGGCGGCACCGGCAGCGAAGGCATTCAGCAGGCGGGAGATACCCTCGGGGCTGTCCACGTCCACATCGGCGTTCATGCCAATGCCAAGCGTTTCTTGGAACGCTTCGGTCGTACCCTCAAGGATAGCGCCTGCGCCAGTGCCGACGCCCACGTTCGTGGCAATCGTACCGGCTCGGCCACCACGGGCACCCGTCTTGGCAGCTTTGAGGCCGATGCCTTTGAACAGCCGAAGCGCAGCAATATATTCAGGGATAGTCTCGGCAGCAGCGTACGGGATACCACCAAGGGCAGCCAGCCCACGGCTGGGATCGCCCCCTTCGACGCTCTCACCGTACAGGTCAGCGACACCCGTGGCATAGTTCTGCAGGCCAGTGGCAAGAGCCGCACCACCGATCTGGGCCTGAGCAGCACCGCCAGCAGCAACACGCGAAGCAGCCGGACCAAGCAGCGCCTTGGCCGCATCATCAGCAGTAAAGAGCGTTGCCTTGCCAGTGCTATCGACAGCGACCGTTCCGATCTTGTCGAACAGTTCCTTGCGGGCAGCGACCGTGATGCCAGCGGCTTCACGCAGGAGCTTGCTCTCGGCAGCGTCCAGTACTTCACCGGCTGTATATTTCTTGGCGGCGGCGAGGACCGCCTGCTTGAATGCCTGCTTGCCCACCATGGCAGTGACAGCACCGCCGACAGCCGTGACAGGGTTAGCACCACCACCGGCAGCCGCGCCACCGGCTGCACCGATAGCAGCCGTCACAACGCTTTCGATCAGGTTCGGACCCTGCTGGGCAAGGTTGGCGACGAACCATTCCATCACGCCGCGCTCGGGCACATCCTCCAGACTGCGCTGGTACGGAGCGTTCTTGCGGATATCCTCAAGCTGCTGGCGGACAACGCCCTGACCAAACTCCTCGGCCCCAAGAAACTGTGCGCCGTAACCGGCGAGCATCTGAGACGTATCGACACCAGTACCAAAGTTCTTGGCTGCCAGCGTGGTCAGGCTGGGGTTCTTGATCTGGCCGATATACTGGGCATACGCCTCCTCGGACAGGGGTTCCCAGTCAGTGGCAACAGCGGCAGGTGCAGGCTGCGGCGGACCACCAAGATACTGCTCACTCTCAATCGCGCCCTGCGCGTCATCCAGCGAGAACATCTTACC
>TARA_R110000868_G_scaffold225999_2_pt1 | contig 14326 bp, 15 predicted proteins | sample TARA_R110000868 | Tara Oceans TARA_R110000868 (sample SAMEA4397489) | marine metagenome | biome: Polar Biome; feature: [SRF] surface water layer (ENVO:00010504); material: water (ENVO:00002006), including particulate matter (ENVO:01000060) such as... | depth 5 m | reverse complement strand
GACCAGCGTCGATGCCTATCGCAAGCTGCGCAATACGATGCGCTACATGCTCGGCGCCCTCGACGGCTTTACCGAACAGGAAGTGGTGACGGCCGAGCGCATGCCGTCGCTGGAGCGCTGGGTGCTGCATCGCCTGCACGAGCTCGATCACATCGTCCGCGAGGGCTATGCCGCCTACGACTTCAAGAAAGTCTATTCGGCCCTGTTCAATTTCTGCGTCGTCGATCTGTCGGCCTTCTATCTCGATGTCCGCAAGGACAGCCTCTATTGTGATCGCCCTGACAGTCTTCGTCGCCGGGCCGTGCGCACGGTGATCCATGAGGTCATCGACCGCTTGACGGCCTGGATGGCGCCGATCATGCCCTTCACCATGGAAGAGGTCTGGCTCAGCCTGCACCCCTCGGAAACCGGCAGCGTGCATCTGCGTCATTTCCCCTCGACCCCGTCGGACTGGCAAGATGGCAGCCGTGCCGAGCGCTGGCAGACGATCCGGCGCCTGCGCCGCGTGGTCAATGGCGCGCTGGAAGTGGAACGCCGCGAGAAGCGGATCGGCTCCAGCCTCGAAGCGGCACCGGATGTCTATGTCAATGATCCCTCCTATCGCGAGGCCCTGGCCGAGGAAGCCGGCGGCGATGTCGACGCCTATCTCGCCGAGATCGCCATCACCAGCCAGGCCAAACTGATCGATGGCGAGGCGCCGACGGGCGCCTTCCGTCTCGATGATGTCGCCGATGTCGCGGTCATGCCCGGCCGTGCGACCGGCCGCAAATGCGCCCGCTCGTGGAAGTATGGCGATGATGTCGGTGCCGACCCGCGCTATCCGGACCTGACCGCCCGCGACGCCGACGCCGTGGCGTATTGGGATACGCTCAATGCTTGATCGGCTGCGCGATCACCTGCGCTCTGCAACTGTCACCGGCCAGACCCGTATCGGGCTTATCCTGGCCGGTGCGGTGCTGTTGCTGGATCAGCTGACCAAATGGCTGGTGCTCGACCGTCTCGCCTTTTCGCCGCCCGGATGTCTGGAATTCCAGCGGGCCGATATGGTGGAACGTGCCGGCATGGCCAATACATGCGGCCATCTGGACGTGAGCAGTTTCTTCGACCTCACCATGGTGTGGAATAAGGGCGTCAGCTTCGGGATGCTGGAAGCCGATAACTGGATCGGCCGGACGATGCTGGTCACGTTTTCGGTCGCGATTGCCCTGACACTCATTGCCGGCCTGTTCTCGGTCGGCCCCTTGCAGGTCAAACGACTGTGGCAGGCGGTCGCTTTCGGGCTTATCATTGGCGGCGCATTGGGAAATGCGGTTGACCGGGTCCTGTATGGCGCGGTCGCCGACTTTCTGAATTTCTCGGGGCTGATGTTCCCCTGGGTGTTCAATATCGCCGATGTCGGCATCAATCTTGGCGTCGCGGCGATCGTGCTGGATGTGTTTGTGCTCGACCGCGCGAAGGCGGATAACAAGTTGTAATGGTCTGCGGGCTGGAGATCGGCGTGACTCTTCGGTACACAGGTTCACAAGAATGACTGGAGCTTAGTCGAGATGCGTTTGCGATCCGTAGTTTTTGCCGCTGCAGCGGCCTCGTTCGCCCTCACGGGGTGCGCCGCTGTTGAACGTGGTTTCGGTGGTGGCAAGGTCACGCCGGACGAGTTCCGCACTGTGACGATTGCACCGCTCACCGTGCCGCCGGAATACAATCTTCGTCCGCCAGAGCCCGGTGCCCCGCGCCCGGAAGAGATCTATCCTGACCAGATGGCGCGCGCTGCGCTGCTCGGTGCCCAGGGTCAGTTTGAAGGCAGTGATGCGGAAGCCCTGCTGGTCGCCCATGCCGGCGGTGGTGCAGCCGATCCTTTCATCCGCTCGATCATCGATGGCGAGACGGCGGCCGTGGTCCACAAATCCCGTGGCTTTGCCGACCAGGTCATGTTCTGGCGCAATGGCGAGTATCAGCCACCGGTTGATGCGACCCCGCTCGATTCCTCTGCCGAGGCAGAGCGTCAGGAACAAATCCTCAACGTCACCGGTGGTGGCGAAGTCGAGATCGAACGTGATCGCAGCCTTCTGCCCAAGCTTCCGGGCCTTTGATTGAGCGCGGTGCCGGCTTCTGCCGGTCCCATCTCTTGACCGACTCAGGGCCAGCCGCAAGGTTGGCCCTATGTCTTTGACCATGACCCAGCCCACAATCCGCCGCCTGCCGCCGCAGACCGTCAACCGCATCGCGGCTGGCGAGGTCGTCGAGCGTCCCGCCTCTGTCGTCAAGGAGTTGGTCGAGAACGCACTCGATGCCGGGGCCACGCGGATTGACATCACTGCCGATGCCGGCGGCCTCTCGCGCCTGCTGATCGAGGATAATGGCCGCGGCATGTCAGCCGATGAGCTTGCCTTGTGTATCGAGCGCCACGCCACATCCAAGCTGCCGCTCGGCGAGGATGGCCAGGACGACCTTCTCAATATCGCGACCATGGGTTTTCGCGGCGAAGCCCTGCCATCGATCGGCTCGATCGCCCGCCTTGCCATTGTCAGCCAGGCGCGCGGTGAGGGTGATGCCTGGACCGTCAGCGTCGAGGGCGGCACGGCGAGCGGGGTCGCGCCAGCAGCCCCGCTGGGCCGCGGCGGCACGCGGATCGAGGTGCGTGACCTCTTCTACGCCACGCCGGCACGCCTGAAATTCCTCAAGAGCGAACGCTCGGAAAATCTCGGGATTTCCGATGTCGTCAAACGTCTTGCCCTGTCGCGCCCGGATGTTGGTTTCTTCCTTACCCAGGATGGCCGCAAAAAGCTGTCCATCCCCGCCGAGGCCGGTGAGGCGGGCGAGAGCCACAAGGCGCGCATGACGGCCGTGATCGGCGCAGACTTCGGGGCCAATGCGCTTGAGGTTGATCAGGAACGCGAGGGCGTGCGCGTGACGGGCTATGCCAGCCTGCCGACCTATTCGCGCGGCAATGCCCTGCACCAGTATCTCTTCGTCAACGGCCGGCCGGTGCGCGATAAACTGCTCGGCGGTGCCGTTCGCGGGGCCTATCAGGACTTCCTCGCCCGCGACCGGCATCCGGTCGTGGCGCTCAATGTCGAGCTGCCGACCAGCCAGGTTGATGTCAATGTTCACCCGGCCAAGGCGGAAGTGCGCTTTCGCGATTCCGGCCTGGTGCGTGGTTTGATCGTCGGCGCGCTACGTCACGCGCTGGCCGGCGCCGGTCACCGGGCCTCGACGACCGTGGCCGGTCAGGCGCTCGGTGCAGCACGCCCGGATGGTTATCGGCCAGGCGTGGCTTATCAGTCGGCTACGCACTCGCCGCTCTGGGGGCGCTTGCCCGAGGCACGCCATGCGCCGCAACCCGGCGTTTTCGAGCCTGGCATGTCGGCCCGTTTCGAACCGGATCCTGCTGCGACCCCGATTGCCGACGGTCAGGAGACGCCGCCGGCGCCGGACTGGCCGCTGGGTGTGGCGCGGGCGCAATTGCACGAGACCTATGTCATCGCCCAGACCGCGGACGGCATCGTCATTGTCGATCAGCACGCCGCGCATGAGCGCCTTGTCTATGAGCGCATGAAAGCAATGATTGCCGCAACCGGTGTGCAGCGGCAACGCCTCCTCGTTCCGGAAATCGTCGATCTCGATGAGGCCGAGGCGCAACGCCTGCTGGATCGCAGCCATGAGCTGGCCGAGCTGGGCCTGGTGATCGAGAGTTTCGGGCAGGGCGCCATCGCGGTGCGCGAGACGCCGGCCTTGCTCAAGAAGCTCGATATCCAGGGGCTGATGCGCGATCTCGCCGATGACCTGGCCGAGTATGACCAGGCGCTGTCACTCAAGGAAAAGCTCGAGGATGTGGTCGGCACCATGGCCTGTCATAGCTCGGTGCGTGCCGGGCGCCGGCTGACGGGCGAGGAGATGAATGCACTTCTGCGCGAGATGGAGGCCACGCCCCATTCCGGCCAGTGCAATCATGGCCGCCCGACCTATGTCGAACTCAAGCTGGGCGATATCGAACGCTTGTTCGGGCGTCGCTAGACATCCAGCTCGGCGTCGTATTGCAGGCCGAGTGCATGGGCGAGTTCGCCGATAATCTCGTGCGCGGTCTCGACATCAATGCGGCCGGAAGCGTCGACGGCGCGGCGATAGGACCAGAAATCGCTGGCGTGCGAGATCTCGCCGATCGCCCGTCCGATTTCATTGAAGGACTGGCTGGCCTGGTCGAGGAAAGCCTGGAAGGGCTTGGGCTGGTTATTATTGACCAGGGCCGAGAAGGCCAGATCATAGCCATCAATGTGTTTCTTGACGGTCGCGAAATTGTCCTCGAGATGGTCGAGGATGCGTTTGATCAGGCCGAAGAGATAGACCTTGTCCTCGTCCGTCGCCTTGCTCATGCGCAGACTTGCCAGCTGGCGCGCAATGTCGGGGAAGTCCTGGCGCAGGCGCTGGTGTGACCATTTGTAATAGAGCACGCCCTTCCAGCCCTTGAGCGCGATCTCGAAATCGAGTGCGTCAAATTTCAGCGCATTGCGCAGCGGGTTCAGAGCAGCATTGGTGGGGTCGTCCAGCATCATCTGGCTCAGGCGGCTGGCGAGCAGGGTCGTGTTGGCATTGCCGTTGGCGAAGGCGCGCGCCACCAGGGCCTGCATGTCGTGCAGCAGGAATTCCTGCACCGCCCGGATGTCGGATTCCGAAATATTGAAATAGCAATCGGCGACCTCGCGGCCGAGCAGGCTCGTCGCATCGCGCAGGAGATAGGGATCGAGGCTGGGCAGCCTGGCGATTTCGCGCAGAAGCTCGAGATCCTGGGCGATATGCGGCTGAGGGGCTTCATTGCCGATGGCCTCGTTGAAGACGCGAACCAGATCGCCTTGCTCGACGAAGAAGCTGTAGCCGCCAAGCCGGAGGTCGGCGCGGCTGATCGGGAAGATGACTTTTGTCGCTGTTGCGCGGCGCGTGTGCACATAGGCGCGGTCATGCGCGCGCAAGGCATGCTTGAGAATGATGGCCTGGTTCATTCGCCGGCAGAGAAACAAGGGGGAGCGCATATGCTCCTGCGTCTTGCCGAAACTGGCTTCGACCTCGTGCAGGTTGAGCACACGCGAGGAGGCTGCCGTGCTGGCGAGCCGGCTAAGACTTCTGGCCTGATTCATTCCCGACACGGCGCATACCTTCGGCAGTTACCCGAACGCGATAGCGCCAATTTAATGCAAATTGAAGCGAAACCCGGGGTTATGGTTAACCCCGCTTTACCAAGCCCTGCAGGCGGGCCCGGGACTAGTTGTCGCGTTCCAGGAAGAGAATTTTGGCGGCGCCGTATTCGCGCTCGGTGGCGCAATTCCAGCCCGGGGTCACGGGTTTCTCGTCAATGCCCACTTCCAGAATGGCCACAGCGTCTTCACTCACCCAATTGCCGGCGAGCAGCTTGCCGAGCGCCTTCTCTCCGAGCCCGGTCGCATAGGGCGGGTCGAGGAAGACCAGGTCGAAGGGTTCGCCCAGCGCTGCGGGACGTGAGCCCATCGCCGTGGCATCCTTGCGGTGCAGCCCGGTCTGGGAGAAGAGCTTGAGGGCCTGGATATTGTCATGGATGGCGGCGCGGGCAGCCGGATCGGAATCGACAAAGAGGCAATAGGCGGCACCGCGAGATACGGCCTCCAGGCCGAGCCCGCCGGTGCCGGCAAACAGGTCGAGTACGCGCGCGCCCAGCATGTCCGGTGCCCACTCGGCGTGCGCGAGCACGTTGAAGATGGCTTCACGGGCACGGTCCGATGTGGGGCGGGTGGTCTTGCCCTTGGGGGCGGTGAGAGAGCGGCCCTTATACAGGCCTCCGACAATTCTCATGACCTAGCCGCGTCCCCGTGGTTTGCGGTCAGGGCTGGAGCCGGCACCCGGTCTGCGTCCCGCAGCGGGGCCCGTCTCTGACCGGTTCTGGCCAGCCAGCTTGAAGCCGGTCTTGGGCTTGCCGGCCGTGGCGGATGCGCCGCCCGGCTTGCGCGCAGCGAAGGATTTGCCGTCGCTGGCGCGGCCGCCTTCGGCCGGCTTGGATCCGGCACGTTTGGTATCGGGCCGTTTGCCGCCCTCATTTCTGGCTTCACCGCGTTGCGGCGCGGCGCGGCCGCGCGGTGCACGGGTCTGGGAATCTTCCAGAAATTGCACCGGCTTGGCGTGGCCGGGCTGGCCGGGGCCGCCAAAGGCACCCTTGACCGGTTTGCGGACCGGTGGCTTGCGCCCGGGTGCGGAGAGCTCCTCGAAGACATGGCCCTTCTCCATCAGATGGCCGCACTGGTCGCGCAGGATGCGCGCGCCGATGGATTTGACCTCGCCGCGATCAATCGTGCCCAGCTGGAAGGGGCCATAGGCGATCCTGATCAGGCGGTTGACGCGCAGGCCGACGGCATCGAGGGCGCGGCGCACTTCGCGGTTCTTGCCCTCCTTGATGCCAATGGTGAGCCAGATATTCGATCCGGTCTCGCGCTCGACCTCGACTTCCATCGGGCCGTATTTGATGCCTTCAACCGTGATGCCGGCCTGCAGCTTGGCGACCGCGGCATTGTCGATCGTGCCGAAGGCGCGGGCGCGATAGCGCCGTGTCCAGCCGGTCGAGGGGAGTTCCAGGGCGCGCGCGAGGGCACCGTCATTGGTCAGCAGCAACAGGCCTTCCGAGGTCAGATCAAGCCGGCCGATCGAGATCACCCGGCCGATTTCCTTCGGCAGTTTGTCGAACACGGTTTCGCGGCCTTCCGGGTCGCTATGGGTCGTCACAAGGCCGGCGGGCTTGTGATAGAGCCACAGGCGGGTCGCTTCCGGCGTTTCCACGGTCACGCCGTCAACAATGATGGTTTCCTGGCCTGTTACCTTGAAGGCAGGTGTGTCGAGCACCTTGCCATTCACCTTCACCCGGCCACCCTCGATCATGCGCTCGATTTCGCGGCGCGAGGCCACTCCGGCCCGGGCAAGGTATTTGGCGATGCGTTCACCGGTCTGGACTGCGTCGGTCAAGCTTGACCCTTTCCCATCGGCGCTCTACCCCGCCTGAATGACGAAAGCGCGAGATACCGGGTTCATGGAGGCGGCACTGCGGCTGGCACAAGCGGCAGCAGAAGCCGGCGAGACACCAATCGGCGCGATCATCGTCGATCCGGCCACGGACGAGATCATCGCTACGGCGCATAATAGCCCGATTGCGGGCCATGATCCAACCGGGCACGCAGAAATTCTCGCCTTGCGTGCTGCCGGGGCAGCGCGCGGCAATTATCGCCTCACCGGACTGGAGCTGTTTGTCACGCTGGAACCCTGCGCCATGTGCGCCGGGGCGATCAGCCATGCCCGTATCGGGCGGCTGGTCTATGGCGCGCCGGACGCAAAGGGCGGGGCTGTCGAGCATGGCCCTGTCTTCTTCCGGCAACCCACCTGCCATTCCCGGCCGGAGGTCGTTTCGGGCGTGCTGGCCGAGGAAAGCGCGGACTTGTTGCGCGGCTTTTTCCGGGCGCGGCGCAAGGGCGCGTCGCCGCCCGAATAGCCCGAAGTTTGTGACAGTTTCGCGAAGCTCCGTAAGGGTCACAAAAGCTTGGTTTGAGTTGGCGGGTGGAGAGGCCGATCAGGTTTCGCAACGTATGCGGAGCGAAACATGAGCCTTGTCCGGACCTGCCTTGCCGTTGTCACACTGGCAGCCAGCCTCGCTGTGCCGGCGTTCGCGGCCGACATGACCTGCCCGAATGCACCACTGCTCCTGCGCCATGTCACCATTATCGACGCCTCAGGCCAGTGGGATGACCAGGATATCCTGATCGAGGATGGCCGTATTTCCGCGCTCGGGTCCGAGCTCGAAGTCGACAGCTCAGAGCACATGATTGAACTCGACGGGCAGGGCGCCATTGTCAGCCCGCGCCGCGACGAGACGGTTCGGCTCTTTGTGCGCACCTCCACCGCCACCCCGCGGGACGATGCTGGTGTCATGCTGATGCCGGGTGTCGCTGCCGATCTGGTGATCCGGGCCCGCCTTGCCGGAAATGGCCCGTTCGGTGCCGGCGAAACCGAGATGCGCAATGGCCGCCTCGCCGGTGCCGAAACCTGCCTGGCTGGCTAGGCTTTGAGGCGGGCATCCAGCCCGTCCCTGGCCGCTGGCCATTCCTCCCGCAGAACAGAGAAGAACACCGAGTCCCGCCACTCGCCGGTCCAGCACAGGATATGGTGGCGCAGCGTGCCTTCGCGGGTGGCACCCATTTTGAGCATGGCGTTCTGCGAGCGCAGATTCCTGTGATGGGTTTTGAGCTCGACCCGTTCGGCACCGCTCTCGAAAGCATTGCCGAGCAGAAGACGTTTGCAGGCCGGGTTGATCTTGCTGCCGCGTGCCTGCGCGCAATACCAGGTCCAGCCAATCTCGAGGCGGCGATGCGCCGGGGTGATGACGAGATAGGCGCTATGCCCGAGGGCCTTGCCGGTCTGCTGGCTGCGGACAAGATGCGAGATCTGGTCACCGCGCGCCTGTCCGGCCAGCATCAGGTCGAACCAGGCATCGAAATGCTCGCCATCGCCGCGCAGCGAGGTCAGCGCCCATAACTCGGCCTCACTGGCCAAGGGCCGCAATTCCTCGCGATGCGCCCCTGTGAGCGGTTCCAGCCGCACAATGTCGTTTTCCAGTATGCGCGGCGCGATCTGCATGGCTCAGCTTCCGGTCAGGAGGAGTGCGCCGCGTAGCACATAGATCAGGCCGATTCCCGTCACGATCCATTTCGTCCAGTTACGGAATTGCACATCGCTCATCACCTCGAGCAGGCGCGCGCCGAGCGTGGTGCCGGCAATGGCGAGCGGGCCGGCGATGAGCAGCCAGTGGAGCTGGGGCAGGGCACCCGCTGCGATGGCGGGGGCGATGTAATAGGCCACTTTCACCAGGTGGGAGACGACCTGGGTTGCTGCCTTGGTCGCGACAATGGTGCGCCGGTCGCGCGAGCCGGAGAGAAAGAAAACATCGACCAGCGGGCCGGACACGCCAGCCACGGTATTGAGCCCGGTAACGAGAAAACCGCAGGCGATGGCCTGGAGTGGGTTTCCCGCATCAAGCTTCAGCCAGTCTTTCGGGATCCACATCACGGCTGGTACCAGGCCGAGCGCGATGAAAAGCCAGGGCTTGGGAAGTTGAAACGCGGCGAAGAAGAGCACCGCCGCCGCGCTCGCGGAGCCGGCGAGGTAGATGCCAAGAATGCGCCAGTCGACCCATTCGCGAAGCAGGATGGCGCGCCAGCCATTCGACACGGTCTGCACCACGCCATGCACCACCATCGCCGCAGACACTGGCAGGATCAGCGCCAGCACCCCCATCAGGATCAGCCCGCCCGCCATGCCGAATATGCCCGAGATCAGGGCCGTGACGAAGACGGAGATGATGAGGATGGCGATGGTCATGGAGTGGAGGTCAGCCGGACTGGCGGAAGGGCTCGCGCTTGCGGAACGCAACGGGAACGTGTAGTGTTCCGCTCATGTTGTCGAAGGTCGTCGAGAAGCTCAGGCTTGCCCTCCGATGGGCGCAGCGCAGCGCGGTGGGCTTTGTGCTTCCTCTGCGTCGGCCCAACATATCGGTCTGGCGGAATTGGGAGATACTGACCCGCACAGCGGGGCTGGGCGCGATCGGAGTGTCGATCTTCGCCCAAGGTGGACAGGTCGAACCAGGCAGCGTTATTCTCGGCATCAGCGCGCTCACGGCCAGCATGCACTGCGCTCATATCGTCGGCGAATTGGAGGCGCAGGATGATCGGTTCGATTGAAATCAATCTCTGGCCCTTGGCGGTGGTAATTCTGCCCATGGTCGCGCTTATCGCCTTTGCGGGCTACAATGAATCGCTCGCCAGGCGGGACAAGCACGCCAAAGACGACAAGACGCCCTAGGCCCCGGCCTTCTTCGCAAACCCCCATGCACCCTCGGCCAGCGGCTTCACGGCCTGACCGGTTTCCAGCGCCTTGGAATTGGACGCATTGCCCTGCAGTGCGCGGGCATAGACGCCCTGGCAGATCGAGGCGAGGCGGAAGAGATTATAGGCGAAGTAGAAATCCAGCGCCGGAATGCCGGTCCGGTCCGTGCGGGCGCAATAGGCCGCCGTATAGGCCTCGACCGTCGGAATGCCGAGCGGCTCCAGATCAACACCGAGGAAGCCGCTGCGGATTGCCGGCGGCACCATCCAGCCCATCAGCTGATAGGTGAAATCGGCCATCGGATCGCCCAGCGTCGATAATTCCCAGTCGAGCACGGCGATGACGCGCGGTTCGGTCGGGTGGAAGACCATATTGTCGAGCCGGTAATCGCCATGCACGACGCTGACGCGTTCCTGCTCCGGCGCCGCAGTCGGCAGCCACTCGATCAGCTTGTCCATCGCCTCGATCGTCTCGGTCTCGGCAGCGCGGTATTGCTTTGACCAGCGGCCAATCTGGCGCTCGAAATAATTGCCCGGCTTGCCGTAATCCGACAGGCCCGCAGCCTCGACATCGATGGAGTGGAGCTGGGCCAGCGTCGCGTTCGACGCGTCATAGATCGCGGCGCGCTCGGCTGCTTCCATGCCGGGCAGAAGCGGGTCCCAGAAGATCCGCCCCTCGATGAATTGCATGACGTAGAATTCAGTGCCGATGACCTCGCGGTCCATGCACAGCCCGTACATGACCGGGCAGGGAAAGCCCGCCTCGCCAAGCGCCTTCATGACACGAAATTCGCGGTCGACAGCGTGGGCCGAGGGCAGGAGCTTGCCCGGCGGCTTGCGGCGCAGGACATAGGCACGGCCCGGCGTTTCCAGCTTGTAGGTCGGGTTGGACTGCCCGCCCTTGAACTGGCTCACCTTCAGTGGGCCGGCATAGCCCTCGACATGGGCTTCCATCCAGCCGGCCAGCGCCGCCTCGTCGAAACTCAGCGCCGAGGCGACAGCCTTGGTGCCGGAAAAGCTTTCATCAACATTGCTCATTCGCTCTTATACACCGTCCCGCCTTGCATAACAAAACCAACACTCATCAGCGCCGCGACATCATCCAGCGGGCTGGAGGCGACGGCGATGATGTCGGCATATTTGCCTGGCTCGATGGTCCCGATGTCGTCGCTCATCTGAAGGTGGGCGGCCGCATTGACCGTCGCCGTGGTGATGGCTTCCATCGGCGTCAGACCGGCCTCGACGAGCAGTTCAAATTCGCGGGCATTGATGCCATGACGCGAGACGCCGCTATCGGTGCCGAAGGCGATCATCACACCGCCCTCATGGGCCCGGCGCGCCATGTCGAGCATGATCGGCCCGACGGAGAGCGATTTCTCGCGCACGGCGGGCGTCATCCAGTCGGCGGTCGAGGCTATCTCGGCGACGGTGGCGCCGGCCAGCAGGGTCGGGACGAGATAGGCGTTATTGCTGCGGAAAAGACGGATCGATGCCGCATCGAGATAAGTGCCGTGTTCGATGGAATCGCCACCGGCCTCAAGGAAGGAATTGACGCCCGTCACACCATGGGCGTGGGCGGTGACCTGGCGGCCCATCATGTGAGCCGCACCGACGATGGAATCGAGCTCGTCGTCGAAGAATTGCTGCTCGACGCCAGCGGCTGTGTTGGACAGCACGCCGCCGGTCGCGGTGATCTTGATGACATCGACCCCGGCCCGGATCAGTTCGCGCACGACGCGGCGGCAATCGGCCGGGCCGTTGCAGGCGGAGCGGCTGGTCAGCGCGTCCATGACAGCGGTCGAGAAACCATTGACGTCGGCATGGCCACCGGTCGGCGTGACAGCCGGGCCGGAAACGCGCATGCGCGGCCCGACCACATCGCCGTCGCGGATGGCGTCGCGCAGGCCGGTCGAGGCCTCCAGATCGCCGCCGACATCCTGCACAGTCGTAAAGCCGGCCATCAGGGTGGTGCGGCCGTGATGGGCAGCATTGAGGGCGAGGTCGGCGCTGTTTTCGGTGACTTCCAGCAAGCGGCCTTCCGGGCTGAGCTCGCCCTGAAGGTGGACATGGCTGTCGATCAGGCCCGGCAGGACGAACTGGTCGGAAAGGTCGATGATCGTCGCGCCCTCTGGTGTCACGAAGCCAGCCTCGACCGCTTCGATACGGCCATCGCGGATCAGGATGGATTGATTGTCTGCGGGGGCCCGTCCGGGCACGGCCAGCAGATGGCCGGCATGGATCACGGTGAGCTCTGAAGGCCCGGCAGATTGCGCGAAGCTGGCGCCGCCCGCGGCCAATACGGCAATCGCCGCGATCATCGAACGAAACATTCTGGTCTCCCCACCTGGACTGTTTTGCGGATATGTCTGCGGTCAAACTTGCCTCGCCAGACCGCGAAGTCAAATCTTCGTCGCTTCGGTATGCTGACTAATGTGTGCGCAGGGCCCGCCAGGCGATGTCGTGTCGGCAAAACCCCTCTGGCCAGTCGATCAGTTCGATGGCCGAGTAGGCCCGGTCGGCGGCGTCGTAGAGGGTGTCACCGGTTGCAGTGACATTGAGCACGCGACCGCCCGCAGCCGTGCGCTCGCCCGCCGCATTCCGGCCCGTGCCCGCCTCGAACACTTCGACGCCGTCCATCGCATTGGCCGCATCGACGCCCTTGATCACTGATCCCTTGGCATAATCGCCCGGATAGCCCTTGGCCGCCATGACGACGGTAATGGCAGGCTCGGAGCTCCACTCGAGCGGTGTCATGCCGGCAAGCTCGCCGCGCGCGGCATCGCGCAGATAGGGCAGGATATCGCTCGCCATGCGCATCATCAGAACCTGGCATTCCGGATCGCCGAAGCGGATATTGAACTCCACCGTCTTTGGCCCTTCGGCCGTCACCATGATCCCGGCGAACAGCACGCCGCGGAAAGGTGTGCCCTCGGCCGCAAGGCCCGCCGCAGTCGGCGCAATGATCGTGTCCATGACGGTCTTGACCAGAGCGGGTGTCGCGATCGGGGCGGGCGAATAGGCACCCATGCCGCCGGTATTGGGGCCGGTATCGCCCTCGCCGACACGCTTGTGATCCTGGGCGGCGCCGCAGAACATCACGGTTTCGCCATCACACAGCGCGAAGATCGAGACTTCCTCGCCGCGCATGAATTCCTCGATCACCAGCGTGCGTGAGGCATCGCCAAACTTGCCCGAGAGGAAGGCATCGATTTCGGCCTCGGCCTCTTTGCGCGTTTCCGGAATGACCACGCCCTTGCCGGCTGCCAGCCCGTCGGCTTTCAGCACATAGGGTGGTTCGAACCCGTCGAGGAAGGCCTTCGCCTTGGCCGCATCGTCAAACACGCCATAGCGCGCGGTCGGGACATTGTGACGGGCATAGAAATCCTTGGCGAAAGCCTTGGAGGTTTCCAACATGGCCGCGCCCTTGGACGGGCCGAAACAATCAATGCCGGCCGCGATCAGCCTGTCCGCCAGCCCGTCACAGAGCGGATTCTCCGGACCGACCACCACCAGATCCACGGCCCGCTCCACCGCCAGCGCGACGAGCGCATCGAGGTCGGAGACAGCGATATCGACACACTCCGCATGCGCCGCGATGGCGGCGCTGCCCGGGGCGGCGATCAGCTGATCCAGCAAGGGGCTCTGGGCGATTTTCCAGGCCAGGGCGTGTTCGCGCCCGCCGGAGCCGATAAGGAGAATTTTCATCGCGATCTCGTGTCTGTCCTGCGCAGCCTTCAGTCTAGACCACCCGTGCACACATGTCCTTCCCGCCGTTGCAGCAATCACCGTTCCGCCTTACCAATCGGGGCATGGACACTCCTGCCGGCAATATCCACGAATTCACCGTTTCCGAGCTCGCCGGATCGCTCAAGCGCACGGTCGAGGACGCGTTCGGCCATGTCCGAGTGCGCGGCGAGCTGGGCCGTGTCGTGGTCGCCAAGTCAGGCCATGTCTATTTCGACCTCAAGGACGATAAATCCGTCATCACCTCGATTGCCTGGAAGGGCACGGCGGCGCATTTCCGCTTCAAGCCGGAGGAAGGCCTCGAGGTCATCATTGAAGGCCGGATGTCGACCTATCCGGGCCGGTCGCAATACCAGCTGATCGTCGAATCGATGGAGCCCGCCGGGGCTGGCGCCCTGATGGCGCTGCTCGATGAGCGCCGCCGCAAGCTTGCCGCCGAAGGCCTGTTCGACGCCGAACGCAAACAGCCCATCCCCTTCCTGCCGCGCACCATCGGTGTTGTCACCTCGCCGACCGGCGCTGTCATCCGCGATATCCTGCACCGGCTGCAGGACCGTTTCCCCTGCCATGTCCTGCTCTGGCCGGTCCTCGTCCAGGGCGAGGCGGCCGCCGGCCAGATCGCCGAGGCGATCCGCGGCTTCAATGCGCTCGAGGCGGGTGGCACGGTTCCGCGCCCGGACGTCATTATCGTCGCCCGCGGC
>TARA_R110000868_G_scaffold216416_4_pt1 | contig 14345 bp, 16 predicted proteins | sample TARA_R110000868 | Tara Oceans TARA_R110000868 (sample SAMEA4397489) | marine metagenome | biome: Polar Biome; feature: [SRF] surface water layer (ENVO:00010504); material: water (ENVO:00002006), including particulate matter (ENVO:01000060) such as... | depth 5 m | reverse complement strand
ATCATTATGTTTTCAGACTTATGACAAATTACGGACATTCAAAAATAAATTTAATCTATTATGCCATTTTGTTTAAGATAGTATTAAATGTTTTACTAGGTCGCATAGCTTCACTGACCAGTTTTTCATTAGGGATATAATATCCGCCAATATCTACTGGTAATCCTTGTGCCTTATTTAATTCCTTAATAATTTTCGCTTCGCTATCAGCAAGTGATTTTGCTACTTTTGAAAAAGTGTCTTTTAATTCAGTATTATCATTTTGTTTGGCTAATGCTTCGGCCCAATACATGGCTAAGTAAAAATGACTTCCCCTATTATCCAATTCTCCAACAATACGGGATGGGGATTTTTTATTATCTAAAAATTTATCTGTTGCTTGGTCTAAAGTGTCAGCTAATACAAGTGCTTTTTTATTATTATGGTGTTCACCTAAAAATTCAAGTGAAACAGCCAATGCTAAAAACTCACCAAGAGAATCCCAGCGTAAATGACCTTCGTGTAAAAACTGTTCTACGTGTTTAGGGGCAGAGCCACCAGCACCAGTTTCAAATAATCCACCACCATTCATCAATGGAACAATAGATAACATTTTAGCACTGGTGCCAACTTCTAAAATAGGGAACAAATCAGTTAAATAATCACGTAAAACATTTCCAGTGACAGAAATGGTGTCTTTACCTTCTTTAAGTCTTTTGCAAGTATAAGCAGTTGCTTCAATAGGTGATAAAATTTTAATATCCAGACCCGTTATATTTTGATTTGGAAGGTACTTATTTACTTTTTTAATCAACTCTCTATCATGTGCTCTGCTTTTATCTAACCAAAAAACGGCAGGGGTATTAGTTGCTCGTGCTCTACTTACAGCTAATTTTATCCAATCTTGAATAGGCACATCTTTTGCTTGACATCCTCTCCAAATATCTCCTGCTTCAACATTGTGTTCCATTAAAACTTTTCCAGAAGCATCATCAATCACTCTCACAATCCCATCCGTTTTTATTTCAAAGGTTTTATCATGAGAGCCATATTCTTCGGCTTTTTGAGCCATCAAACCAACGTTTGGAACCGTCCCCATTGTTGTTGGGTCAAAAGCACCATTCTCTTTACAAAAATCAATAGTTGCTTGAAAGACACCAGCATAACTGCTATCTGGAATTACTGCTTTTGTATCTTGTAGTTTTCCTTGCGCATTCCACATTTGTCCAGATGTACGAATCATGGCTGGCATAGACGCATCTACAATAACATCACTTGGAACATTTAAGTTTGTAATTCCTTTTTCAGTATTAACCATGGCTAAACTAGGGCCGTTTTTGTATGCTAATTCAATATCAGCTAAAATTTCCTCTCTCTTAACTTCTGGCAGCTCTTGAATTTTGGATAACAAATTCCCAAAACCATTGTTAACATCAACGTGTAAGCTTTTTAAAACCGTTTCATGTTTTTCAAAAACAGATGAAAAAAAGACTTTTACTGCATAGCCAAACATGATTGGGTCCGAAACTTTCATCATGGTAGCTTTCATATGTAATGAAAACAAGACCTTTTTTGCTTTGGCATCAGCAACTTGTTCTTTATAAAATGCGATTAAAGCCTTTTTACTCATGACAGTTGCATCAATAATTTCATCTTTTTGAATGGATAAATTATTTTTCAAAACCGTTTTGTTGCCACTTGTGTCTTGATGCTCAATAGTAATAGTCTTGGCAGCTTTAAGGGTTAAGGATTTTTCATTGTGCGCAAAGTCACCTTGCGTCATTGTAGCGACATGAGTCTTTGACTCTTTGTTCCAAGCACCCATACTGTGCGGATTTTTTCGAGCATAGTTTTTAATGGCTTTTGGAGCACGTCTATCAGAATTCCCCTCGCGAAGCACCGGATTTACGGCACTACCTTTAACTTTGTCATAAGTTGCTCTTATAGCTTGTTCTTCATCATTGCTTGGATTATCGGGATAGTCTGGTAAGGCATATCCTTTTGATTGTAATTCTTCGATGGCATCTTTTAATTGAGGTGTCGATGCGCTTATATTTGGTAATTTAATAATATTTGTGTCCGTTTTTTTAACAAGTTCACTTAATTCCGTCAACGAATCTGATACTTTTTGGTTGTCAGTTAACAAATCGGGAAAATTAGATAAAATTCTTCCAGCTAGAGAGATGTCTTTGGTTTCAATGGTTATACCAGAAGAATTAGTGAATGCTTTTATTATTGGTAAAAATGAATGGGTTGCTAATGCAGGAGCTTCGTCTGTTTTTGTGTAAATGATTTTTGACATTGTTGTCTCTCTTGTTTAATTAATATTCTATGGGAAAATGGTTAGAAAAATCAATTGATTTTTTTGCTCTGCGAAGATACAAAATTTGGAATTTTAAATTGGGGTTATTGCACGACGAAGTACAATAAAAAAGCACATTTTTTTCAAAATAATAGTAAGTTTATTGTTTTAAACCTATTGATGAATGGACGAAGAGGAAAAATCATAAAAAACAAAAGCCATATCACTATAGAACTTAATCTACTTTGACATGGCTTTCTTTGAAATAACATCCCGTGATCTATTAGTATTGCTACTAAATCAATTTACACTTTCGTACAAATCTTTTCAATTCAAGTTCAATTATTTCAATGAAACATTTCGTGATGTAATTTTCAATATGCATTGACTTATTACCAAAATGTTTCAGTTTAACTGTTTTTTTTGATGCCGTTTGTTTTCCTTTCGTTTTCACGTTGGGTTATCGCCCTGCATTGTTTTTAGAATAGCATTCACTTTCGATTCTGCTACATTTCAAAACTTTCAATCGCACTAGTTGCCATCTGCTTGCACATCTGGGACTTTTTACGATGTCATGGTCTTTTTGCTCTCGCACGCTTACACGCGGCGCATCAAAACCTCAAAAAACAATTAGTATAAAGAACGTTACTTCATATAGAATTTAATATTAATTCACTTTAACATGAAAACAACTTAGAGCTGTTATTAAATTCTTACGCTAAGATAAGTTATCAATTCAAAAAAGCAAAATTTTTAAGGGGTTAGATATCAACTATTTATAAACCATGGTTATTAACATTTGTTAATAAAAAAAGCCTTGATTATCAAGGCTCTTTTGTGTCTGCTAATGCAGAAATGATTTTTATTAATGTCTACTTTCTTTAATTCTAGCTTTTTTACCAGTAAGGTCCCTAAAGTAGAAAATACGTGCTCTACGCACTTTACCTCTTTTATTAACCTCAATTTTTTGCAATGCTGGTAAGTTAACTGGGAATATACGTTCTACTCCAACAGTTCCGGACATTTTTCTAATGGTAAACGTTTCAGTAGATCCTGATCCTCTTCTTTGAATGACTACACCTCTAAAAAACTGAGTACGCACTTTTTCGCCCTCTCTAATTTCATAATATACTGTAATTGTGTCTCCAGCCCCAAACTCTGGAAAATCCTTTTTTGCTACAAATTCGTTTTGTACAAATTTCACTAAAGATTCCATATCTTTAAATTATAATAGTTAATTCAGAACAACATTCACGATTTTCGCCAGAGGTTAACCCGAAATTGGGTGCAAAGATAGTTAAAAAGTTAAAAGTTAAAAGTTAAAAGTTAAAAGTTTTTTTAAAATCAAGAATTTACTCTTCTACTCTTCCAATAAATCTGGGCGTCGTTCTTTAGTTCTTAAGTAAGCTTGTTCTTCACGCCATTTTTCAATCTCTGGAAAATTTCCACCAAATAGTAGTTCAGGCACTTTCATTCCTTTGTACTCTCGTGGTTTCGTATAAATAGGTGGTGCCAATAAATTATCTTGAAATGAGTCGGTTAGGGCAGAGGTTTCATTACCCAAAACCCCTGGTATTAAACGAATTACTGTATCACAAAGTACCGCAGCAGCCAATTCACCACCAGATAGCACATAATCCCCAATCGATATTTCACGGGTTATAAAATGGTCACGAACTCGCTGGTCAACACCTTTATAATGTCCGCAAAGAATAATAATATTTTCTTTAAGGGATAGCTGGTTGGCAATGCCTTGTTTTAAGGTGTTGCCATCTGGTGTCATATAAATTACCTCGTCATATGTTCGTTCTGCTTTTAGTGCAGATATGCATTTATCAATGGGTTCAATCATCATGACCATACCGGCACCACCACCAAACTGTGTGTCATCAACCGACTTGTAATTATCTGAAGTATAATCGCGTAAATTATGAAAATGGACTTCTACCAATTTAGCGTCAATAGCACGTTTTAAAATGGATGCTTCAAACGGACTTTTTAGTAATTCTGGTAAAACAGTAATAATATCTATGCGCATAGTTAGTTAACTAGAGTGCAAAGATAAATTAATTCATTTTACAGGTTTATAAATTAAAATGATTTTAATCGTTTATATCTAATGAATTGCAAAAAGCTATCAAAATAATGATTAAAAACGATTGACAATAAAAATTCATGTTTAACAAACACGATTATTAATCATACTATGTTACATGTTCTGCATAATTAAACTTATAAATCTTTTCAATAAATTTTGTGTTAAATGAAGAGAGGTCTTCAGCATTTCTACTGGTAATCAATCTTTCATTATCCACGATGTCTTTATCTATCCAAAAGGCTCCGGTATTTTCTGTATCTTTTATCAGTGAATTATATAAGGTTACATTTAAACCTCTTAAAACATCGGCATCAACTAATAACCATATACCATAACAAATTGCAGCTAATGGTTTATTGTTATCAAAAAATGACCTTACAAATGCAATTGCAGTTTTATTTCGTCTTAAGTAATCTGCACTCATCACGCCTCCAGGCAATAATAAAGCACTATAATTGTCTTGTGTTACATGACCTAAAGTTTGGTCCACATTATAAGCCTTGCCCCAATGTCCATAGGTCCAAGATGTTATGGTTCCTTGGTTTTCTGAAATGATATCGACTTGAAACCCCGCTTTTTCTAAAGCTTTTTTAGGTTCTCTTAATTCACTTTCTTCAAAACCATGTGTGGCAAGAATGGCAACACGATCTTTACTCAAACTTACCATATTAAACAGGGCTTAATTAATTACTTGTTTTACTTAAAGATACGGAAAATAAAAGTCTGTAAAGAATTTATAAAGGGCTTTAACTTGAATTTAATATCTTGTGTTAAAGGAAAGAAGTTAAAGGTAACGTTGTTGGAATTGAAATCGAGCGGCCTGTTCAATTAATTTTGACAATCTTCCGAACCCCATTTATCCAAACTCCTTAAAATATTCTCAAGCGATTTCCCTCTATTACTTAATCTGTATTCCACTTTAGGAGGAACTACAGGAAAAATTTTTCTGGAAATAAGCCCATCTTTTTCTAACTCTCTTACTGTTTGAGTAAACATTTTATTTGAAATGCCCGGAATTTTCTTTTGTAATGTTCCAGAACGCAAGTCGCCTTCTAATAAATGAAACAAAATTAAAGGCTTCCATTTTGTTCCTATTAAATTCATTGTATAATTTAAAGGACAACTATTATCTTTATTCAAAATTATAACTTTATATTATTGATATTCATTATTTTACTCGTTTTAGTAACTATGCTACTTTTTGGTAAGTTATTGCTTAATAGACAAATATAAACTAAATTTGTAATCTAAATTATAGTATATGACAACTATTAAAAATTACCCTAAATCATTTTCACATATAGGAATCACAGTACCTGACATTATTAAAGCAGTCGAGTTTTATCAAGAGGTGATGGGGTGGTATGTAATTATGCCTCCTTCAAAAGTTTCAAAAGAAAGAGATACTGCTATTGGTCAAATGTGCATTGACGTTTTCGGAAACGATTGGACTGAATTTGAGATTGCTCATTTAGCAACTTCAGATGGCATTGGAATCGAGTTATTTTCATTTCCGCATGGGATTAAAGAAGCTCCAGAATTCAACCCTTTCAATACTGGACTTTTTCACTTTTGCGTTCAAGACCCAAACATTGAAACTTTAACAAAAAAAATAGTTGAATATGGAGGAAAACAACGAATGCCAATACGAGAGTATTACCCGAATGAGAAACCTTATAAAATGGTATATGTTGAAGACCCTTTCGGGATAGTCTTCGAGATTTATACTCACAGTTATGAATTAACTTATTCTTCTGGAGCATATCAAAAATAAAAACTGTATATAAGCCGTATATAATTTATTGCTAGTTCGAGATTGCTTACGAAAATACTCGCGGATTTTCTATTTGGTTTTTATTTGACACAGAGTTATCTGAATTAAAATTTCTGTTGTGCCCATTCTTCTTTTAAAATGCCATAACAACAGGTGCTGCGTTTAAAACCATCAACCATTAAAGTGTCTTTCCGCAGAATACCTTCAAGAATACCTCCAATTTTTTCAACGGCTTTTCTAGAAGGTATGTTACGTTCATCAATTCTAAATTCAACTTTATCAAAATCCAAGGTTTCAAAAGCATACGTAAGCATTAAATTCTTCATTTGGGTATTTAAACCGGTTCCTTGAAACTCTTTGCCTATCCAAGTCCAACCTATATGGAGGACTTTATTTTTCCAATTGATAAGTCCATAACGCGTGCTACCAGCATATGCCTTTTTAATTTTATCATACACTATAAAAGGAATAATTGTTTTATTATAGTAACCGTCTACAGCAACTTCAACATAGTCTTTTAGTTTTTCGGGAGAAGAAATATCACTGGGAGAATATTGCAGCAATCCGTCTTGGGTTGCAATGGGAAGTAAATGTTTGTAATTACTTAAATCTAGCAAAGATAGTTTTACGCGATCATTTTCTAAAGTTGGTGCTTTCATATATTAATATAATGTCATTGCTGTAATCCTGACATTTAAGTCAGGATGTGGCAATCTGTGTGTTGTTTGTTTGAGAAATTTCATAAGATTACTTAGTCCTGTGTCCTTGTAATGACGTTTTTTATACTAAACCATTAATCAATTCAACATTCACAACATGCTTACCTTCAAAAGGTAGAATATTTGCATTGTTTCCAAATAATTCCTTTACACGATGGGTTTCATATTGTATGCGTTCCTCGTTGAGATATTCGTCTTGTGTTCCATAAATCATGGTGATTTTAGTTTTTCCTGTTAAAAATTTAAAATCATTAGCAATAAGTTCTTTTGGGATGCCGCCAGACATTAATATAAGTTGATTACATGATAATTGTCTTTTTGCAACATATCGCATGGCAACAGATACTCCTTGCGAATAGCCTAAAATAATAAGTTTACAATTATTAGGAAGTTTTTCACTTTCAAAAACAGCATCAAAATAACGCATAACGTTTTTAGTCTCAGAAATGGTTTGTTCCTTGGTAAGCCAGCTAGCCCCTACATATTTAAACTTTGGTGGCACATAATATTTACTGGATGCTTGCGGTGCAATAATATAGTTTTCTTCAGGGTTTAGGTCTTTAAAATAGTTTAAAAAATAACGACTTAAATACCCCATGCCATGACAAACAAACCAAATATGTTTTGTTTTACTACTCAACACATTTAATATTGAATAGGTATTGGTAATTTGAAAAGATATTTCCTTTTCTCTTGAATTCATTTTAAGCTTTGGTTTTGTACTTTTACATTCGACTTTAAAAATACATTATTTCTATGCAATTATCTAAAGAAGCTATTTTGGCTGAATGTAATTTAGTAAGCAAAAACACCTTAATGGAAACCTTGAATATTGAAATCATTGACTATGGAAGTGATTTTTTAGTTGCAAGGATGCCAGTAAATTCAAAAGTTTATCAACCAGATGGTGTGCTTCATGGTGGTGCTACAGTGGCATTAGCCGAAAGTGTTGGGAGTTTTGCATCACATATTTTTATAGATAAGGATAAATTTTTTGTTCGTGGAATAGAAATTACTGCCAATCATTTAAAACCTGTTACTAAAGGATTTGTATATGCAAAAGCGACCTTTTTACATAAAGGACGAACCACCCAATTACTGGATATTAAAATTACGGATGATAACGATAATTTAATAGCTGTTTGTAGGCTATCAACCATTTCATTACCAAAAAACAAATAGATTTGTGTACTCCAGAAATGTTTTTTGAAAGAATCCAAAAACAATATACTAATCAATTCCCTTTTGTAGCTTACAGACAGCCTAATGCTTCAAAGGTTTTGGCGCTCTTACAATCTGATGATAAGGTTTATTTTGTTGAAGATTTTATGGAGTCTGGCTTTGTTTTTGCGCCGTTTGATGATACTGAAAAAAGTATTTTAATTCCGTTTAAAGAAGCAGATAAAATTGAATGTAGCTATACAAGTCAAAGCAAAGAACCAAATAAAAAAGAAGGGGCCTCTGTTAGCGAGAACAAAGAGCGGCACATTAACCTTGTAGAAAATGGGATTAAAGCTATTAACAACGAGGAATTTAAAAAAGTTGTGTTATCACGACAAGAAGCTGTAACGCTTTCAGAATTTAATCTCATTCAATTATTTAAAAAACTTTTAAATAAGTATCCATTGGCTTTTGTGTATTGTTGGTACCATCCTAAAATTGGTCTATGGCTGGGAGCAACACCAGAAACCTTAATGAAAATCGAAGGAAATCGATTTTCCATGATGGCATTGGCAGGAACTCAAGAGGATAAAGGAAATCTTAATGTTATTTGGAACAACAAAGAACAAGAAGAACAGCAAATAGTCACAGATTTTATTATTGAAAACTTAAAACAGTATGTCGACAATATAAAAACATCAAAAACTGAAACTGTAAAAGCCGGTAATTTGTTACACTTAAAAACCATGATTTCAGCTAATCTTAGACCAGAATTATTTAAACTAAAAGACCTTATTTTATCATTACATCCAACACCTGCGGTTTGTGGGCTGCCAAAAAATTCAGCAAAAGATTTTATTTTAGAACACGAGCAATATGATCGCGAGTTTTATACTGGTTATTTAGGTGAACTTAATTTTGAATCGACTTTAAGTCCTCGATTTAGTAGACGAAATATTGAAAACAGAGCCTATACCATAACAAAAAAAAGCACAAGGCTTTATGTGAATTTGCGCTGTGTGCAAATTAAAAACAACAAAGCGCTTATTTATGTTGGTGGCGGGATTACTAAATCATCCAATGCAGAAAAGGAATGGGAGGAAACCGTTTCAAAATCCAAGGTTATTAAAAGCATTTTGTAATAGGTTTGTATAACCTCTATTTCTTATTTTTGTTATAGAAAAAACAGCTATGGTTCACCCTAAAATTCCCCTTGCACAAACGGTTGTTCAACTTTGTAAGACCAAAAACATTCAACATATTGTCATTTCACCAGGAAGCAGAAACGCACCATTAACAATTGGTTTTACTGCAGATAAATTTTTTAAATGTTATAGCATCGTGGACGAACGATGTGCTGCCTTTTTTGCTTTAGGAATTGCGCAACAAATAAAACATCCTGTTGCTGTTTTATGTACATCGGGCAGTGCGCTGTTAAATTATTACCCAGCGATTTCAGAAGCTTTTTATAGCGATATTCCTTTAATAGTATTATCTGCAGATAGACCCAAACATTTAATTGATATAGGTGATGGACAAACCATAAACCAAAAACAGGTATTCCAAAATCATATTTTATATTCTGCTAATCTAAAGCTTGACTTAAAAGACGAAAAGAATATTCCTTTGAATGAAGAGTTGCCCATTATGAAGAATTTGGAGGATAAGTTAGAACGTTTTTTAGGATTTCAAAAGGACATTCAAACGCATAACGAAATAGAAATAAATGAAGCTATCAATTATGCAATGGTAAACAAGGGGCCAGTTCATATTAATATTCCTTTTGATGAACCTCTTTACGAAACAGTAAGCAAACTAACTGTTGAGCCAAAGACGATTGATGTTAGGTTTAAACCAGATCAAATTGACGCTTATACCTTACAAGAGTGTTTGGGGTATTGGAACACTTACTCAAAAAAAATGATTCTCGTTGGTGTCAACCAACCAAATACAATGGAACAAAAGTGGTTGGATGCAATATCAAAAGATGATAGTGTTATTGTATTAACAGAAACCACATCAAATATTCATGATGATAGTTTTTTTCCTAGTATTGATCAGCTAATTGCACCCTTAACAGTAGAAGAGCAGAAACAATTACAACCCGACGTGCTTATAACGTTTGGTGGATTGATTGTTTCGAAAAAAATAAAGGCTTTTCTAAGAAAATTTCAACCAAAACACCATATTCATATTGACAAGAAAAAGGCAAATGACACTTTTTTTTGTTTAAACATTCATGTCGAAACAACGCCCAATCAGTTTTTTGAATCGTTACTTCCAAAACTAACACATTACGTAAAAAGTGATTATAAAGAGACTTGGACTTTAATTAAAAAGCATCGATTGGTTCAACATGAGTTGTATTTAAAAACGATTCCTTATTCCGATTTTAAAGTTTTTGATTTAATATTGAAATCAATTCCCAACCACAGTATTTTACAGATAGGAAATAGTTCAGCGATTCGCTATTCGCAATTATTCAATTTAAATAATACACTAGACGTTTATTGCAATAGAGGCACAAGTGGCATAGATGGAAGTACGAGTACTGCCGTTGGTTGTGCTGTTGTGAATAAAAAACCAACGGTTTTAATTACTGGTGATTTAAGTTTTTTATATGATAGCAATGGCTTATGGAACAATTACATTCCGAAGAATTTTAGGATTATAGTGGTAAATAACAAAGGAGGGGGAATCTTTAGAATTCTTCCTGGACAAAAAGACACGAAAAACTTTGATGAATTCTTTGAAACCAAGCATGACCTTAACGCAAAGTATCTCAGTAAAATGTACGGTTTTGACTATTTAAGTGCGACCGGTGAAGGTCAATTAAAAAGCAAATTAACAAACTTTTATTCAGAATCAGAAACCCCCAAATTACTTGAAATACTGACGCCTAGAACTATAAATGACGAAATTCTATTAAAATATTTTGATTTTATTGCCTAATTAACGAAAAGACCTTTGATCTTATTAAGATATTCATTCTAAAATCAGTGACTTTACGGAAATAAAATTTGAATGTCCGTAATTTGTCATAAGTCTGAAAACATAATGATTTTGTCATTCCGACAAAGGAGGAATCCCATTGATTTTCAATAGATTGTTCATTTCGTTTCACTCCATTCTGAATGACAAAAATGGTATTATGAATCAATACGGGCATTCAATAAATAAAATTATTAATACATTAAAAAGTTTAATCATGAGTAAAAGAATTTATTGCTAATATCAGTCTTAATGTAAACTTTAAAAGTATTGCAATATAGCAGCGCTTTTTTATTTATAAAACATGAATATCCTTACCTTTGCCGTATGATACATTTGGGACAAACAAACACATTAGATATAATTCGTGAATCGGTTCAAGGATTGTATATTGGAGATGGGCAAGGGAATGAGGTTTTATTACCGAATAGATATGTCCCAGAAACTTTTAAAATATGGGATAAGATTGAAGTTTTTGTGTATTTGGATAATGAGGAGCGTCCCGTTGCCACGACAGATAAACCATATATTCAATTAAACGATTTTGCTTTATTGCGTTGCAATCAAGTCACAGATTACGGTGCTTTCTTGGATTGGGGTTTAGTGAAAGAATTATTTTGCCCATTTAAAGAACAAGCCTTTAAAATGAAACCAGGTGGATGGTATTTTGTGCATTGTTATATAGATGGACAAACCAATAGGCTAGTGGCATCAAGTAAAACCAATAGGTTTTTAGATAATAAAATACTTACTGTAAGCGAGTTTGATGAAGTGGATTTAATTGTATCTCATCCATCAGAAATAGGCATGAATGTTATTGTTAATAAAACGCATTCTGGATTAATTTATAAAGATGCGATTTTTAAAGATTTAAGCATTGGAGATAAACTAAAAGGCATTGTAAAAAAAATTCGTCCTGGCAATAAATTGGATATTTCTTTGGGTCAAATAGGTTACAGAAATATAGAACCCAATGCCGAAGCTATTATGCAGGTACTGGATGATAATAGTGGTTTTCTAAAACTTACAGATAAGTCGGATCCTGAAGCTATAAAGGAGCAACTTCAAATGAGCAAAAAAAATTTTAAAAAGGCAATTGGATCTTTATATAGGCAGCACTTAATAGAGATTAAACCTGACGGAATTTATTTAGTATAATCCTACACATGATATATAATGATACCATAGTTGCGCTTGCCACACCTTCTGGTGCCGGAGCGATTGCTATTATTAGACTGTCAGGAAATGATGCTTTAACATTTGCCGAAAAGAACTTCAAGTCTGTCTCTGGAAAATTAGTATCTAAACAGAAAACACATACCATTCATCTTGGGCATATTGTTGATGGTGATAAAATTATTGATGAAGTATTGGTTTCGGTTTTTAAAAACCCAAATTCGTATACTGGTGAAGATGTCATTGAAATTTCTTGTCATGGCTCACACTATATTCAGCAGGAAATTATACAACTTTTTCTTCGTAAAGGTTGTAGAATGGCGACTCCGGGAGAATTTACACTACGTGCTTTTTTAAATGGAAAACTGGATTTAAGTCAGGCCGAAGCTGTGGCCGATTTAATTGCCAGTGATAACGAGGCATCACATCAAATTGCCATGCAGCAAATGCGTGGCGGTTTTTCATCTGAAATTGCTAAACTTCGTGAAGAACTATTAAACTTTGCATCTCTTATAGAATTAGAACTTGATTTTGCCGAAGAAGATGTTGAGTTTGCCGATAGAACACAATTTAAAGCTTTGGTTGAACGTATTTCTTTTGTTTTAAAGCGATTGATGGATTCGTTTGCTGTAGGAAATGTTCTTAAAAACGGTATTCCAGTTGCTATTGTAGGACAACCAAATGTTGGTAAATCTACACTACTTAACGCCCTTTTAAATGAGGAACGAGCTATTGTTTCTGAAATTGCTGGAACTACCAGAGATGCGATTGAAGATGAAATTTCAATTGGAGGCATAGGGTTTCGATTTATCGATACTGCGGGTATTAGAGACACAAAAGATATAGTAGAAAGTATTGGAATTAAAAAAACCTTTGAGAAGATTGAAAAGGCACAAGTTGTTATTTATTTATTTGATAGTACAGGCTTTAATATACATAGCTCAGAATTTAAAGTCGAATTAGAAAAAATTAAAACTAGATACCCTCAAAAACTACTCATAGTGATTGCAAATAAAATTGATCTTGTTGATGATTCGCAGATTGCCATTATGCAAGATGAAATTCCTGAAATACAGTTGTTATCGGCTAAAACGGGTTTTGGTGTTGCTCCATTGACCAACAAACTTCTTAATTTAATTAATATAGGAGCCTTGCGAAATAATGAGACAATTATTACCAATTCAAGACATTATGATGCACTGATAAAGGCATTTGAAGAAATTCAAAAAGTTAAAAACGGATTGGAAACAGGTCTTTCAGGAGATTTAATGGCCATTGATATCCGTCAGGCTTTGTATCACTTTGGAGAAATAACTGGAGAAATAACCAATGACGACTTGTTGGGAAATATTTTTGCTAATTTCTGTATCGGGAAGTAATTTTGTATATTGTAATTTTATTTTGTAATTCAAAATTTGGTATTATCTTTGCTTTACATTAATTGAAGTTTAATTTATGCGAATAGTTACCTATAAAAGAATACTGGAGTTTTTAAAAAAGTATGCAGATGCCGAAAACCCTTTAAACTTTTGGTATCATACTGTAACAGCAAAAGAGTGGAAAAACCTCAACGAGATTAAACAAACCTTTAATAGTGTGTATTATGTGGGTAATAACCGTTATGTATTCAATATTAAAGGAAACGATTATAGATTGATTGCCATTATTTCGTTCAATGCCAAAAAGGTTTACATTCGGTTTATAGGTACGCATTCAGAATATGACAAGATTAAGGACATTAAAAACATTTAGTTATGATACAGACAGAAAAAGAATATAACGCCATTGTAGAACGTATCGAAATACTTTTACAAGATACTGATAACATCGAGAACACCGATGCTAAAGGCTATATTGAGTTAAACCTACTATTTGACCTTGTAGCCGATTATGAGGAGCGTACTTATCCAGTTAAAAAACCCCCATTAGTTGAGGTTATCAAACTGCGTATGGCTGAAATGGGCTTAAACCAAAAACGTTTATCTGAACTTTTAGGCGTGAGTACGTCAAGGGTAAGTGAGTATTTAACTGGAAAAAGCGAACCACCTTTAAAAGTTGCAAGAGAAATTAGTGCAAAACTGGATATAGATGCTTCTATTGTTTTGGGGGTTTAAGTATTAAAACCACTATTGTCCGAGAAAAGAG
>TARA_R110000868_G_scaffold105774_10_pt1 | contig 14350 bp, 20 predicted proteins | sample TARA_R110000868 | Tara Oceans TARA_R110000868 (sample SAMEA4397489) | marine metagenome | biome: Polar Biome; feature: [SRF] surface water layer (ENVO:00010504); material: water (ENVO:00002006), including particulate matter (ENVO:01000060) such as... | depth 5 m | reverse complement strand
GTTTCCTGCCGTATCTCTATTGTCATAAACAATTGTATGAGGTAACACATAAATTGTATCTCCAGATGTTGATGCTGACTTAGCAGCATAAATATTAGCATATGGACGAAGAGAATCGCCCTTAACAGCAGTAGAATCATCCCCGTCAGAAGATACATATAAGATAGTCCCAGCAGTTGCTGTATTAAGACTTGCTATATCAGTTCCATTGAACTCTAAAATTTGATTTGCTACTAATCCAGTGAAGTCGTGGTCTGACATTCCTGTGAAGCTATGATTTTTATTATGACCCATTATGTTATTTTATTATAAATATTATTCTTTAAGTTAATTCCACGCTTTTAGTTGTCCCAGTTACTTGATAGTTCAGAGTAGTTGTTCCTCCTGAAGTGGTAAACCACATTGAACCGTCTGCTGGCGCTGCAACATTAACTGGCTGCATTATAACTTGAGCCATAGTGGTAGACTCAAGACTTATTGTGTTTGCAGAAACAGAGTTTAATGAAATGTCATCATCTAGACTTACGGTATATAGTGGAATGCCCATAGTAGAGCCAGATACAACATTTATGTTAGTGCCACCCTCAGTAATTGAGTGCCCACTTAATACTCCATGTATAGCTTCTCCGAAAACTTCTTCTATAAGGTCAAAGTTATAGTTTATTTTAACTCTACCTTCATTAGGGTTGTCTGAAGGTAATATATCTAATATTGTATCTCCTGTAAAAAAATGTGACATTTTATATAAATTTATTTAATAATAAATAGAAATTAAAAATTCTTATAAAACTAAAATTACTATTTACAGAAAAGATTTTTTTGTTTTTATTTGTATAATGTATTATTTTGAATATGATAAAAAAGGATTTTTGTTTAAATACAAAGAATCTACCAATAGTGAAATTGAATTATTAATAGAGAAAAAAAACAATTCCTACAATGAGGGTAGTGTTTTGTCATATTATTTTTTAACTGGTTCTACGGTATATAGAGTGGAAAATTATGGTATAGATAAAAGTGTTGTAAAATATGATGCCCCAATAATGTTTAGACACAGATTTGAGGCTGGGGAAAGTTGGATGTCTGTTGTTAGTAAAGAAAATGCTATTAATTTCAACCACCCAAAAGAAAAAGAAAAAGAAAAAGAAAAGGAAGATGATAACATAGAAAGGAAGTATCCTGAATATTATTATGATAAAAAAAGCGACTTAGAATTAGTAGGTGAAATTTACGGAGATAACCATTATAGTGTTCCAAAAGTAAAAAAGCAATTATTTTTAGAAAATGATAAATTATATAATTTTAAAATACAAATAGATAATAATAATTTAATGAAATGGAAAAGTCTAATTGATTTTATAAATTAACATCTATTTATTTAAAAACAATAAACTAGATGTATAGTAAAGGAAAAGAGCTAAGAAACATTCTTATTGAAAGCTTTAATGATAGAGATGAATCTTTTTATTATTTAGCTCCTGACATTGTTGGCTCTGTAGCAAATGCAAATATGGATGTAGATAAAGATATATTCATAATAGATTTTTCAACTACAGACGGAAGAGACATGAATTTGAAAGTAAAAAATGATTGTATAAACAATTGGATGGGCGATGAAGTTAATCAAAATTCTAATATAATAGATTTTGTAAAAGAGTTTATACAAAAGTCTAAATCTGAAGATGAATTTAGCGAAAACACTTTAGACGAGATTGTTGATGAGTATGGAGATATAATGCCAAATGATGATATGCCAAACAATTCAAATAATTCTATGGTAGGAAAGTCTAAATTCGGCTCAGAAAAAGCAATTAAACAAACTATAGCTAAGAGTAAGCGTTACTATGGAGATTTAGGATTAGGAGTCGTTACTTGGTAAGTAAATTGTTTTTATAAACTATTTATTATAAAATATTAAAAAAATGTATAAGCTATCAGAAATGTTTGATTTTTCTCCTGAAGAAAATGGAAAGAATAATATTCAAGAGAATACTCAACTTGAAAGGATGAAAGAACTTAATGAAACTTATCAAAAAAGAGGTGAGTTTGTAAAGAATAAAAAAGAAAAAGAAGTTGATAGCATTAAATTGGCCGAAGAGTCTGAAAGGTTAAAAAAATTATCAAAACATAGACTAATAAAAGAGTATGGAAATGATGGAATTCCTTTTCAAGGAATGAAACAGGCTGGTCAAGGTGAAACTGTAAGTACATTTTTACCAACCATACCAGACTCTGCAAGAAATAACTCTTTTTCATACATAAAACCAGAAGAAGCTCTTGAAATATCGATTAAAAGAACATTAGAATCTGGGACTCCTATTAATAATATGGGATTTTATGATGAGGTAAATTGGACGCTTAATAATTTAGGTTTTGAATCAAAATTACCATTAGACATAAAAAGTGCTTTAGTTAAAGTTGTTGGTGGAGACATAGAGACATCAGTTGATTAACTATAATCTAATGAATGAAATTAGGAAAATTATACGAGAGGAATTTAAAAGTCTTTTAAAAGAAGATTTTAGATATATGTATGATGGTGAATTTATCCCAACAGATGAAATGGTATCTATATCTAAAATGGCTTTAGAAATAATCTCATCTAACAACTTGATAGACAATAACAATCCAAATGAAGGTTCTGGTAAAAATAAAGCAAAATCTATTTGCGATAAAGAATCTATGACTCATGCTCAAGTTAAAAGAATGAAAGCTTATTTTGATAATCATTGTGATGAGGTAAATTCAGAAAAAGTAAAAGGTAAAAATGTAGAAAATTCAGGAATATTACAATCTTGGAATTTGTGGGGAGGAGATGTTGGCAAAAGTTGGGCTGAAAAAATCATCTCTCAAAAACACAGCAAAAATAACACTAGCAAAAAGGTTAGGGGCGCTTCTGGCATCAGGACTAAAAATTTAATGAATCCATTAAATACAAGAATTCACAAATAAATTTGATTATTTAAAGTTTTATTTATATTTTTGTTCAAAATAATTGAATAATAAACAAATAAATAAACTATGTCAGAAGAAATTATTGAAAAAACAGAAGAATTAAGCGAAAACACAAATTTCGAAAACACACCAGTACTACCTTCAGATTTTGAAGGATATATGGATGCTGACGAAGAGATGGCGCCTATAGCAAGGTTAATAAAAGATACAACAGTACATAATGCTGATATCGAAACTAATAGAATTAAATTTTTATATTGCACAAAAAATCCCAGAAAAGAAGGGGGAAGATTTATACTAGCCTCTCTTATCAAGAGAAGTGAAGTTGAAAAGATGGTAAATGATGAATATGACTATATAATTACTGTTTTTTATGATGTGTGGAAAGATTTGGATAAAAAAAATAAAATTATTCAATTAGATAAATCTCTTTGCGGAATAGATATGGGAACTTTAGAAAGTCCAAATTTAAGTAAAAAATCACCAGATACTAGAGAGTTTAATGATAACTTAAGGTTTTATGGAGCAGAAAAAGTGTTGGACAGTTCTGAAATGATAGATTTGGCCTGTCAAAGAATTTTGGAAGAAAGAAAAGAGAAGAAAAAACAAGATAAAAAACAATTTAAAGAAATTGTTTAATAATATTAACTTTACTTTTTTAAAAAAAATATATATATTTGTAATATAAAATAAACTATGGAAGATATAAAAATACAATTAACGCCAACAGTTACGGCAGCAATATCACATTATCAAGCTCTTAAAGATAGAGCTTTATCAGATTTGGAGATATTTCTAAATAGACCCGTTGGAGTAGGTGGGCACGCAACTACGACAGATGACATAATTAAACTTTTTGAAGAACTAGAGAGAGCTGACAGTATGGTAAAGAGCATAAAGTCTATTATTCTTGTTGAAGAAAAAACAGAAAAATAAAAAATGATAATCACACTTAAGATAATATTGGTAATAATAACTTTAAGTTGTCTATTTTTTGGGAGATTGTTATTTAGAGAATACAAACTTTTCAATAAAAACATAGAGACTAAATCAACTTCTTTAGCGGAAAGAGTTTTAGTAAATGGTTTAATATTAATAGTTGCTATATTTTTAATTTTCCTTATATTATTCAACTCTCTTATTGTTTCGTCAAGCGTTCAAATAGAAACTTGGATTTAATTTAATGATGTTATAATGATTTTTTGGAAAAATTCGAAATTAAGATTTTATATAAAAAATATAATATGGAACTACTCCTTTTGGATTAGGTGCAAAAGAACTTATGTTGATTATTCTTTTGTTAAGACAAATCCTATAAATGGTAAGCGTGAAAAAGTGATAAAAAGAAGATTTATAGGATATAACTATAAAGGCAAATTATATCAGGACAACCCAGGCATGCCAATATCATCAAAAAATGATTGGAAATTTTTAAAAAAAAATTATATAAACAAGACCCACTAACTCAGTGGGTTTTTTTGTATAGCAATATATTCTGTTTTTTAATTTTTAAGTATATTTATATGAAAAACAAAACATAAATAGGTTTAAGATGGCCGAAAAGATAAATATAAATAACGGAGAAGAAAAAAGAGAGGAAGATTTCTCTAAAGAGCTCGAAAAGACTCATGATACTTTAAGTATGATGAAAGAAATCCTTAATGATACTACATCTAAAGTAATTGAAGAAAAGCTAGGCTTTAAAAGAAATGAAAAAGTTGCTGGAGTATATGGTGACGGAACAACTTACGGAGCTGGTGTTGAAGAAGGTGAATATAACGTTATAGTAACTGGAAGACCCAGAAAATATGATAGCTCAGAAAATATGGACCACGGACCTAATTCTGGAACTATTGAGAAGCAAATATTTATTGGAGCCAAGAGAGTAGAATCTCAAATTGACTATGAAATAATAGGAAACAAAACATTACATTTACAATACAAAAGCCCAGAGGCTGGATTTTTTAGAGGTGTAGATGAGGATGGAAAAACTTATATGGTAAACGAAAGGCTAACTGTACCGTTGAGCAAGGCAAAAAAATCACTTACAGATTTATTTGCAAACGCTGCTACAAGAGAGGTTGGATTTTTAACAAACACGAAATTAGGCGTTGAAGACAGACTTGACGCAAGCACAACATCAATAGTTGAAACTTTAGATATGAAAAATTTAACACTTAAAAATCTTTTTAAAGATGATTTAAACTTCGAAAACATTAATGAAGGAGAAAATTATGAAAGATTACCAGATGACGAAAGAAACATACCAGCTCAAGAGAAGCTAAATAAGATTCCTTTAAAAGATGATAAGTTTTTATTATTTGATGACGAAGAGTCTAGAAGAGATTTTGATGATGTTATATATGACATTCAAGATGAAGAGTCTTTTAAGGAAAAGTGTCAAAATATGTTTGGTACTGATAATATTAATGATTTAACACCAGCTGAAGTTACGGAGCTTTATGAAGAGTTAAAAAATGAAGTTATTGAAGAGATAAGTATGGCTGGTCCTGCAGGTTCTGGCGCTGGAAGGTACGATACTAAACTATTTTCAAAAGCTGTAAAAAGAAAATATTCTAAAAAAGCAAACAAATATAAAGGTGACAAAAAAATACAAGCTGGTGCCCCTTGGAATATCCCAGTAAATGACCCAATTTATGAAGAAGGTGAACTTAGTGAGTCAAAAAGTAATAAAAAGTCTATTAAAAACACCTCTTATTCTAAACTAAAAAACTCTAGCAGACCAAAATTAGATAAGGATTATAATGTAATTCCAGAAGATGTAAGTTCAAATGCAAGTAAACCATATACTCAAGTTGTTAAGGTTGACCCAAATACTCATCCGATAGGAATGCCTTTTGTTAAGCCTAACAGTAAAGAGGAGTGGGAAAGAACGAGTGGAGTAGGTAAAGACCATGACAAAATGAAAAGAATGGGACTTGCTGAAAGCGTCAAAAAAGAAAGACTTAATAAAAGAAAGTTCTCATCTTCATTAGAAAATAAAAGCAAAGGAATAAATAAGAGATATATTGTTACAGAAAAAACAAATTCTGAATACGAAAAAGAAAGATGGAGTAAGCTTGCTTTGTTTAATAAGTTTGAAACAATAAAAGAATCTGAAGAATTAAATGAAGTTTTTGACAACATAGAAGGTTCTGGTAATTTTTATATTGAAGACAACAAAAAAACAATTAATGAATCTGTTTATAAATCTAAAGAAAATAAGTCAGAAAAAACAGTAGAAGTAGAAAGACCAGGTAGTGTATTTGGTATAGTTCAAAAATTTTATGAAAAAGATTTTTTAAATGAAAGCAAGAATTTTATATTAGATTTAAATTCTATGGTTTTTGTAAAAAATCCTAATTGTAAATAAATAAACAAATCACTTCATAATACTTTATTTTTTGTTTTTATTTGTTATATTGCATAATAAATAAAAACATTATGAAAGTAACAAATGTCACAAATGAAACTGACTCAATATCTCAGGATGTAAGGTTGCCTTTTTTAAAAAAAGATGGTAGCAATATCAATTTAACCCTAAAATCTGGAGAGTACACCTATATAGAACATAAAGGTAACAATAGTATATTAAGATTATACGAAAAAAAAAGAATACTAAAAATAACTCAAGAAGACCTTCCTGAAAATTATTCTTATTATAAAGTTTATAACAATATTAGTATTGTTGAAAAAGTAAAGAAAACACTTAAAACTGTTGTGAAGATTTTCACAACAGAAGAAGATGTTTCTGCGATTGAAGAAATTCATGACATCTCATTAAAAGAAGAGTTAACTAGTATATTAACAGAAGAGTCAAGTGCTGATGAGCCTATAGAAGTGGAAATTATAGTCCCAGAAGATTCTGTGGAAATTAAAAATAAAGGCGGTAGACCAAAAGGTTCAAAAAACAAATCTAAAAGAGGTAGACCAAAAGCTAAAAAGCAAAAAAAAAGAACTAAAAAGTAAAAGTTAACCTTTGACTACAAGAAGTTTTGAAATATCTAACAGAAGTGCTGAAAGAAGGCTGTCTTCTACTTTACAACATAAGTTAAGAGTTGTAATGAAATGTTATACAATAACAAATTTTCAAATAAATGAAGATAGTTATACTTTTTGTTTTAATAAAACAAATAAAATAAGAGGTATTACACTAAAAGACTCTAAAGACTATTCTGGTTCTTATTCTTTAGAAAAAAATACTAACATTAAGGAAGATAAAGAATATATTTTAACAATAAACATTTTTTAATGTCAAAAAATAAAGCCACAAAAAGAGAAAAGGAAATAATGAAAAGTATGGGATTAGACCATCATACTACGAAATTAGTTTCTGAAATAGGTAGAATTTGTGGCTCACACAAATATGATGTATGGATTGGTAGAGAAGTTTCTAAAAATTTAGACTTATTAGATAGAGCTCATGATTTTCAGTATATAATAGATTGGGCAACAAAAGAAAGGCCTGACATATTTTCTTTATCATTTAATGAAGCTTTTAAAAATTCTAGAGATTGGCATAATAGCCTAGAATTTAAAGATATAAAAAAGCATCCAAGTAAAAATGTAGATGAAGAAACAATAATATATACAACTAAAAACAAAAAGTATTTCTTTAAATTATTAAACTCTTCTGAATTGGCTCTAGAAGGAAGTGTTATGAAAAATTGCATTTCAAGTTATGGGCATAAAATATTAAAAGGTCACTCTTTAATAATATCTATGAGAGACATGAAAAATCAACCACATGTAACTATAGAGGTTGATATAAAAACAAGTTCTGTAACTCAGGTTAGAGGGAAAGCAAATGAAAGCCCATCAAATGAATATATGAAAGCAATAACTGAGTTTGCAATATACGCAAGTGGATTTGAAGAGGATTTTGATGAAGATATTTTAAATGTTATAAATCTTAATTTTCAATAAAAACATAAATCTTTTTTATAATAAAAAAAATTTTATAAATTTGTATTAAATAAATCAAATCTTGTAAAATGGGAAATATAAAAACTTACAACATTACAAAGTCAATAAGAGAAAAAATGAATAGAAATATTCATAATACAAAAAATCACCCTATTGAGATTATTAAAAAAAGAATTTATAAATACTTCGGACAAGAATTTAAAACTTTTGATGACTTAAACCCTAAGGTAGATGTTGTTGAAAATTTTGATAAATTATTAATCCCCCCAAACCACCCAGCAAGAAGTCTTTCTGACACATATTATTTTGATGAAGACACATGTTTAAGAACTCATACTTCAGCTCATCAAAATGAACTTTTGATAAAAGGCTATAGTAAGTTTCTTGTTACTGGTGATGTTTATAGAAAAGATGAAATAGATAATTGTCATTATCCTGTTTTTCACCAAATGGAAGGAGTTTGTATAGTTGAAGATGGTGAAGATGTAGAAGAAGAGTTTAAAAAAAAACTAATAGGCCTAGTAGAGTATTTGTTTCCTGGGTGTGAATATAGATTTAATGAAGATTATTTCCCATTTACAGACCCATCTTTAGAGATTGAAGTTAAATTCAATGGTAATTGGCTAGAAGTAATGGGAGGAGGAATTGTTCAGAGTAAAATTATGGAAAATTGTGGTCTTAAAAATAAAAAAGCATGGGCTTTTGGCTTAGGGCTTGAAAGGCTTGCTATGATTTTGTTTAATATACCAGACATTAGATATTTCTGGACAACGGATGAAAGGTTTTTAAAGCAATTTTATTCTGGTGACATTGTAGAATTTCAAGAATATTCAAAATATCCTCCTTGCCATAAAGATATTGCATTTTGGTTAAATGAAAGTTATAACTATAATAATTTTTGTGAAATAGTTAGAGAGTATGGTGAAGATATAATTGAGGAAATTCAAAAGATAGATGAGTTTAGTCATCCAAAAACAAATAAAACTTCTCACTGCTATAGAATCACATATAGGTCTAATGATAGAAGTTTAACAAATGAAGAAGTTGACAATATTCAAATTAAAATAAGAAATACAATAGAATCTGAGTTAGACTTAGAGATAAGATAATAAAATTACATCCTACATTAAAGCCTTTATCGTAATAGAAAAGGCTTTTTTTTTTAAAAAATCATACTATTTATTGTTAATAATAATATAACAATAAATATGAAACTTTCAATAAGAGAAAATTTATCAAAATTCAACTTAATAAACGAAGGTTGGATGGAATCTTTGTTCAACAAATATGATGAAGATATATTATATTTTGTTGGAATAATGTTGCAAAAAGCATTTTCTGATGAAGATATATCAAATCACCCTATGGCAGAGTGGATTGCTAAATCTACAAAAGGATTTTTAAGAGGGGGTAGCATGCCGATGAAAGAGCCATATAAAACTCAAATAGAAAACTCTTTTCAAGATATTTTAAACTTTATAAAAGAAAGTGAAAATCAAAAAGAAGATATTAAAGAAATATTATCAAAAAACCCAAAAGATGCATTAAAGTATGTGAAAGAAAAAGAAGAGGCAAGACTCAAGTCAGAAGAACTAAGTGGAGAAGAAGAGTTAAAAAAGTGGATAGATGATGGTATTTTAAAAATCATAGGAAGAGGCCCTAAAGGTAGTTTTTGGGTACAGCCGTTAAAACCAGAGTTTTTTGGCATAGCTCAATGCGGAACTTTAAAAGGCATGTCTAGTCACAATAGTGGGGAGTTTGGTATTGGATGTCAAAAAGGTTCTGAAGGCGGTGGTGGAGCTGTAGGGTTTCCCTCAAGCTCTTACGCAGGAGTAACCTATACATTGCTGGGAAAATCCAAAGATGGTCATTATACTGGGATTATTTCAACTGGCGCTAACCCGCAAAATAAGACGTTTGTATATCACACTCTTCAGTTTGGGAATAAAACGATTGGCTCTGAGGGTTGGAATAACTTTAGCGCAAAAGATTTCATGAATGCTTTTACTGAATTTATAGCTAAAAATGAATATGGTAAAAAAATATATAAACCAGAATCTTATAAAATTTATCAATCTTATGATGGAGATAAATTTCCTTCGCCATTTAGTTATTTAAATGAAAAAGATAATGAAGGTTACCTCATCAAACTTTTGGAAAATAATGATGATTTCGCTCTTTTTTACGAAAAACCTTTAAGAGAAATTCTTGGAGACAGATATGATAGCATTTTGATAGGAGCAAGAGAAATGTATGAGAAAGACCCAGAAGAATTTATGAAAAGATTATCTTCTTATTTGTCTAGTGAAGGTGAAGAGGTTAAAAAAATATTAGGTGAAATAAACTTAAAAGATTTTATTGAAAATTATGGAAGTGAAATTATTGAAGATAATTTAAAAGACATACTATCAACAATGCAATATAAAGATTTTAAAAGCATATTGCAGGATAACATAAATTTTGAAAGGTTTATAAAAAATTCAAAGCTTGAAGATTTAGAAGAGATAATTAGAGAGTTCAGTGAGAGAGAGAATAATGCTGATAAATTTTTAGAAATATTAAATGAACTAACTGAAGAAAAGGCTATTATAAAAAAGCTTGGAGGCGGAAATGAAAGTAAAGGAATTATTAAATTGATGACCTTGTTAAAAAGGCCGAGACTATCAAAGCATCAAAATTACAGAACAGAAAAAGATGGAAAAACAATTGCCACAGTCAAAGAAGTTAAGCGTGACGAAGATAATAATCTAGTTGACTATCAAGGGAGGGTGATAATGAAAACTGTTAACGGAGATTCAATAGTTTATGATGAGGAAGGTAATGAAATAACATTTGAAAGTGCTGCTAGAAAGATAGAGTATATTAATAGAAGAAAGGTTATGAAAGATGTTGAGAGAGAAGTTTTACCCTCACTTTCAATATTACAACCTAAGCAATTAAGAAAGTTTTTAAAAAATAATGAAGATTATATTAAAAAAGTAATAAACTTCAATGGAGACAAAGAAAAGTCAGAAATTAACTTTATTAGACTATTTTTAAAAAATTCTAACGAAAAAGATAGAGAAAAAGGCTTTAGAAAGGAAAAGGATACATTTATATCTTATTATGATAAAAAAAGCGAAGGATTACCAGGTATATTAGAATATAGTAATATTTTATACCCAGGAGATATATTGGGTGCTGGTGATGGTTTTGTTGATGGCGTTAAGATATTTAAACTAGACAAAGCTGACATAAAAATGGATGAAAGCAATCCTTATTTTAAAACAATATTTAACTATTATTTAAATTCTGCACTTGGAAGTAAAAAAGAAAAACTACCTAAAGCGCTTGGAGCCATTCTTGAGACTGCAAAACGCTCTGGCTTACATGAATCTGAAATTAAAAAATATGCAGATAAATTTTTGAAAAACATAGAAAGTTATAGCGGAATAGATGGGTTGGTATATTTTATGGAAAATTATTTATTAGAAGATGAAATATTTTCAAAAGAGGATGCTGTAGATTATTTTAAAAATAAAGATATAAAAGAAAGTGATTCTTATAAGAGTTTTATAGAAAGGTTAGAGTTAGATATAAATCTTAAAAAGAATAGTGATGAAACTTTAAATAAAATAAAAAACATTAAAAACTTTGCAATTATAGGACTAAATAATCTTTGGAACAGAACGTCAGCCGACGAAAATGGAAAAGAAGAATTTTTAAAAATAATTAAAAAGGATAAATATAGTGGTACACTTCAGTTGAGACAAAACGATAAGGTTGCAGTATATAGTATAAAATCCAAAAATGTCATCAGAGATGAGAATATTAAAAATAACGGACTTAACGAACAAAAAATAAGAAAATATATTCAAAACTTATTATATGATAATGTTAAAAAATATTAAAACATGGATAAAGATAATTTAAAAGTTGTTATAGAAAACAAAATGAATAATAGTATGTATACAAAGCTAATAATGGTTGCAATTATTGTTGTTTTAATCTTTATGAATTGGACTTCTTGCGAAAGTAAAAAAGAAGATAAAAGGATTTATGAGCAGAATCAAGAAGCAATGAAAAAAGAGGTTGTTGTAGAAAAAAATAAAAATGGAGAACTGCAATCGTCTGTTGTTGCATTTGAAGGAAATTCAAAAGATATAAAGAAATATAGTGAAAGCCTAAGTCAAGAGTTGAAAAATTTAAAAAATAGGAAGCCATCAGTTATAACAAAAATAAAAATTGTATATAAAGTAGATACACAATATGTATATAATAATACTATAGATACAGTAGGGCTAGATAATGATGAATATAGATTGTCTTGGAAATATAATGATAATGACTCTACAAGATTTTTAGAAGGAAATAGTATTTTTAAAGCAATTATTAATGGTAACAACTTAAGTGTTACGCCAATATTTACAACTCTGACTAGAGATGAGATGCAATTAGATTTCGTTGTAGGTGTTGTAAAAAATAAAAAAACCAAATTTAATGAAATATTTATAACTCCAAAAAATGAGAACATAACAATAGGAAGTATGGAAGGAGCTATACTTGGTAGGTCAAAATTAGGAATAAATATTTCTTTTTCTGCTGGATATGGCGTTTATTATGGAGATAGTAAATTTGGCTTAGCACCATTTGTTGGAATATCTATTTCTAAGCCAATACTAAAATTTTAAATGAGTTCAGACTTATATTCTAAAGAGTATAATATAAGATTTTTTCATTGTCCAAAACGTGCAATGACTTAATAATGTTTGAGGATGTTGATGGTTATTTGTTAAGTTTAGGTATTGAAAAAAAGAAAAATTAAATACCAACAAACACCCAGAAAAAGAAGAGGCTTTAGAGTTTTTTAAAACAAAATCAAAAGAAATTAACTATTTATATAAAGACGACTTAGTTTTAAAAAAAATATTAAATGAAATCTAGAAAAAGGCTAATGAAATTAGCAGGCATACAAAAAAAAGAACCTGTAGTAGATAAGACAGCTTCTGAAGTGGCTGCGGATGACTATTATGGAATGAATGATGAAGTTCAGTATGATAGCATAGTAAAAGGGTTTGGCCACCTTATAAAGACAGCTAGAGAGTCTGATGAAAATGTAGAATCAATAGAAAGTATAAACAAGAGAGCTGCAAACTTATATCCAGGCAAAAAATATTATGGCATGCATGCTGGAGAGCGTATGATGGAGTCAGTAAATATTATAGAAGAGATGAAAGATAAAGATATTATAGATTTATCTTTCATCTTAGATTAATCTTTTAAATCTCCCTTGTCTATTATAACTTCTGAATCCACTTCAGTTATTCCAATTTGCTTTAATGTATGGTTTATGCATTCTTTTATCAAATCTATAGAAACGTGCTTAAGACCCTCAGAGCTAGTATCTTCATTATGCCATTCGGCAATCTTATTATAAACAAACTTAATTAAATTATCTATATCAATTTCATTAAGTTTTTTTTCACTTCTTATTGTTTTTTTTTCTGATTTTTCCATTTGTTTATTTTTATAAAATTTATTTTTCTAATTTAACTTCATCTATTTCGCTGCAGTTTGGCACTTCTAACACTTCACTATACTGGCCAACCGTGTTTTCTCTAATGAAAATTTCTATATTATTAAAAAAGTTTTTCCCATTAATTTTTTTTATAAAGTCTTTGTAATTTTCAATAAACAAATTAAAGCTAATATTATTATTAATATCAAAAAAAGCATTTAAATATTTTTTACTTTGATTTACTTTATATGGCAAAGTTTCAATAGGTCTCAAATTCATATCTCTATACGGTATAAATAAGTGAGAACTGTTTTTACAAAGATTTGGACATTGATTTTTTAAATCATTAAAATAATTAATAGAATGAGAAAAAAAATTATTACATTTATTTTCTAACAATAAATTAAGGTTAATTTTATTGAAATTAGTTTCTGGACTTATATTTATGTAATGAATTAAAACGTTTTTCATTTTGCTAATATATAAAATAATATGATAATAATCAAGCTTTGTTTTTGATTTTATCTAAATCTACTTTAAATATTATGTTCCTGCTTTTATTATATTCTTCTACCCATATCATTGGGGCGCCAAAACTGTTTCTAAAAGTTATTTTTTTATATTCTGTATTTCTTTTTTTGTTTATCCTTTTTAACTCTGATTCTTGACCTAAATTATCATACGCTATTTCTACATTATATATATCACCTTCTTGAATTGTCTTATTATCTATGTATTCATTTTCTTTCGTTAAACTTTGAAATAAAACAGTTTTATAATTAGACTTATTATTTTTAGAGTAAATTTTACAAACTCTAGTATCATCATCATTATATTTATAAAAATATTTCATTTCTACACTTTTTATGTGCACAAATAAAACTCTTCCAATTTTGTCATATTCTATTATATCGCAATATTTATTCATATATACATAAATATTAAACTTTTAAAGTATTCACTTTTACTTAG
>TARA_R110000868_G_scaffold258137_10_pt1 | contig 14352 bp, 19 predicted proteins | sample TARA_R110000868 | Tara Oceans TARA_R110000868 (sample SAMEA4397489) | marine metagenome | biome: Polar Biome; feature: [SRF] surface water layer (ENVO:00010504); material: water (ENVO:00002006), including particulate matter (ENVO:01000060) such as... | depth 5 m | reverse complement strand
TTCAAGAACAAGGCAAGCGTGTTGGTAGCTCTTTTTATCACTCCACAAATGAGTCTTGCGTTGAAGTTAAATCGTCGGATGGCAAAGTTGAATATTATCTAGGGCCAAGTTCTTCCGATGATCTCAGTCAATATCGCTTGATCACGGACACATTTAAAAAAATGGAAGGTGACTTTGAAGTTGAGCAAAGTCGACTTTCTAGACTGCCAGTGAATAGACAGACTTTGGACATTTATAAACTTGGAAATGGTGAATACATCTATTTTGATAAAGATGTTAATCACCCAAGCGCAGATGCTGGCGCTAGGGCTTATCAAGGCACTCCTGGAAATATGCGTGAAATCGAGATCGATCGATTTATCCCAAGGCCTAAAGTAAGATGTCCTGCCCCCAATACTTATATTCTTGGCGATGGACGAAAAGTTGTGGCCGGTGGGATGAAAAACTATATTGAACAAGTATCCGCTGTGGAACAGACAGAGGAGCCCGCCAATTCAAGACGTCTCGCAAGAGGCGGTGGCTGTCATGGAGAACCAGCTCCCGACTCCAGTCCGATCGAGCCAGCTGAGCGAGGCATCGATGCTAAGAAATTAGGAATCACTGGTCTTGCAAGTGAGGGTCAGCCAATCGACTATCCAAGTCCTTGTAGCATGGGCGGTCTCGGTGTTGCGATTAATGAAATGAACTCGCAAGGATCACGTGGAATCACACTCGATTCTAATAGACGTGAATATGATATCGATCCTCCTGGATCTAGCACTAGTGAGTCAGTCACAAGTGAACCAAGCAGTGGTAGTTCTTCCGAACGCTAGCGAAAGTTAGAGCGAGCGACTTAAAAAATAATGATTTACCGTCTTCTTGTTGAGTGGCTTTAACAGCAATAATTCATTGAAAACTTCATGAGAATACTGATAGCAAGATAAAAAGAGCATGATCTCGTCATCGCTAATTATTCTTCGACCATTTTCCATATGATCAATGATCTTGGCCTTGAGACCAACCTTAGCCGCTACCGCAACTAGGGATAACTGGCGCTTCTCACGCATATAGCGCAGGACTAAACTTTGTGGGCTAAGAGTGTTGTTACTAAACATATGAAAAAATAGCACTGCATATAACTAGTGTAAATCATCATCGTTATAGGCTATTCTTAGCTCAAGCTGACAAGAGGGACCTATGGCAAGCTTTCAAGAGAGATTAATCGACACGATCACGACTGATTATGAGAAAATCATGTCTCTCGATCCTGGAAAAATTCAACGAAATGAATGCAATTTATTATTAAAACGAATTGAAAGCGCCAAGAAACTCTTTGCCTCATCGTCTGAGTTAATCGATAGACTTTTGAAAATTGAAAAACTCGTCAACGATTGCCGGCAAAACTCTTTAAATTAGAAATCAACCTTGCCACGAAGCTTCTTTTTAACGCTCTCAACACGCTTAGTATTTAAACGCTTAAGCACGGCCGAGTATTTGGGCTTTGTTTTCTTTCGCGACTTCGGAGCATGCAAAACCGACTCAATCATGCGATGTAATTTCTTAATGCAAATATCTTGATTGGCCCCCTGTGAGCGGGATTCCTGAGAGGTGACTTGGACGATGCCATCGTTATTAACTAAATTTCCAAAGCGTGATTTAAAGCGTGCCTTCACTTCAGACGAAATGGCCGCGGACTGATCAATGGCCCACTCCAATGTTGCCTTGGAATTTACTTTGTTCACATTCTGTCCGCCGGCACCGGAGGAGCGAGAAAAAGAAAATTTGAATTCAGAATATGGAATCATGGGAGGAAGTATACAGAATGTACTTGCAAAATGCCATAACTTGTTAAAATTACGTGTTCGATACTAAGCTCGCTAAAGCTAATTCTTTCGCTTTAAATGCGCTATAATTTCTGCATATAAAATGACTAAACTACTTCTTATCTACTTTATCCTATTCTTAGAATCGTCTTTGGCGGTTGATTTTGAACCTTGTGTTTATGGTCTAGAAAATCAATGTCCCCGTGGATCTTTTTGTATTAACTTTGATGAAAACAAATCCGCTTGCTATCCAAAAGCCGCGTCTATCAAAACGATAGGCTTCCCTTTTAAGTCAGGTATAAATGTTAGCTGCGATCAAGGAGCGCTTTCTCCTGCAGGTAACAGTCACACATGGCTTAATACAGCCTTTGCGCTAGATCTACATTCTGACAGGTCGAAAAAGGTAAAAGCCGAAATCGTAGCTGTTATAGATGGCCAGGTAGTAGCATTTGCTGATTGCAAAGATGTTAATGACCAGTGCGGCCTTGGTTTTGGTAATCAGGTTAAAATTTTCTCGAACGATGGGTCCCTCGCTTTTTACGCTCACCTAAGTGAGGTCAAAGTTAAAACTGGTGACCAAGTGAAAGTGGGTGATGTTATAGGTGTTGAAGGGATGAGCGGTTGGACTGGGAAAGATAATCCACATCTACACTTTAGTATGCATGAAAACTGGAAAAATGCCGGACTTGATTATTGGAAGACTATTGGATACTTGCCAGCGGCGATCCCATTTCGATTCAAAGCTTGTAAAAATAATTGTAAAGCTGATTGTAAAGAAGTATTGATCGAGTCTCAAAAAGTAAATTGTAAACGAACTTCTTCCAAAGCTGACTTGCTTTGTCTCAATATTACAGATTCTAGAAAATGAGAAACCTGCAGGATTACCTACTACACAAGAAGAAGCTCAAGGCGCAAGAATTCATCCCGCGAGAAAATTGCGGTGTTTGCGGTTTTTCTAAAAGAACTTGTTATTGTCACAAAATAAAAAGCTTCGATTCCAAGGTGACCTTCGCAATACTTATTCATAGACTCGAGATTGAACGGAAAATAGCAACTGGCACCATGTCCCACCTCATCTTACAAAACTCCTACCTGCTTCCTGGTTGTGATTATAGTGAGGATGAAACTTTAAATGGACTTATTAACAATCCGGATAATCACTGCGTCGTCCTCTATCCGGGAAAGAAGTCACTCAATCTATCGAAGCTATCAAGCGATCAAAAGAAGGCCATTGTTCCAGCAGGCAAGCAGCTTGTGGTTATCGTTATCGATGGCACCTGGAGCACGGCCCGCCATACCATGCGCCTTAGTCAAAACTTAAAAGATCTCCCGAAAATTTCTTTTGATACTTCGCCTTCGAATTTCAGAATCAGAAAACAACCCTCAATTGAATGTTGTGCCAGTATCGAGGCTATCCATAAAACAATTGAACTTCTTGGTGACTCTCAAGGCTTTGATCTAAATTCAAGGGCCCATGATAACTTGTTAGAGGTTTTCAACTTCATGGTAGAAACACAGATTGCGATGGAAAATGGCAAATTGTAGTTGATACTTTCTTAATCGAAGCGACTAAAGATAATATTCACATTGCCTAACATATCCACACTAACGAAATAGTAACCATATTCAGTCTTAACAAAGCAGATTCGCGAAGTGTCGTATTTGTCATCAATGTTTCGACATTCAGTCGAATAAATCCTGTCCAGTAAATCACCTTCAAGCTCGCATCCCAGCTTTGCTTCTAGTTGCATAACTGCATCACTGGCATATTGCGCAGAGCCAGCCTGTGCCTCAGATACGATGTCAAACTCGCTTAAGGCGTAGGCTGCGGAGTCTCTTGTGTAGTTTTGTGTCACAAGTCTATAACAGTCATCATATGCAGCGACTGGCTGGATTAATAGAAGCAGGATCGAAAGAAGAGTAATTTTCATATTTTGTCCTAATGTTGATGAATCAGACTTATATCAGGCCAAATGCGAATAAAACCTGATCTAAATCATGTCTTTAACCGTTCTTTATTAGGTTCTTTGTGGAGCAAGTGTGCAAAAAATAGGCAACACAAACTAAGGATTAAAAATGAAGAATTTACTGCTAAGCTCACTACTCGTATTTATCACTGGGACGGCCCAAGCACAGACTCCAATTATCTCTTTGGTGCCCGTTTCAAAAGTGTTCATTCCTAAGGGTTTTGACAGTAATGACATGGCGGAAATTGTAATAACAGGTTTTCTTCCAAATCTCTGCTACAAATCACCAATCGTTAAAACCAAGGTCGAAGGACGAAAAATTACACTTTCCGTCTATGCGATTAATTCAGAAGCCTCTGCCGGGCTCGAATGTACGCGTATGATTGTTCCTTTTCTTATTCCGGTAGATGTCGGTGTACTTGATCGTGGTCAGTACCAAGTAAGTGTTAACCATGAAGAAAAAGGACAAATGAAGATCACTGAGGCGCTAAGCCCTGCGGTTGATGAGCATGTATACGCTTATGTTGAAAATATTCTTATCAAGCCTGGTTCAAGATCAATTATTCTAAAAGGACATAATCCTAGTGACTGTTACGTTTTTGATCGAGTTGAATATTTCCACAACGATAAGGACGTCTATTCTGTATTGCCAAAGATGAAGCAAGTTTCTCACGATTGTCCCATGAAGATGATACCATTTTCTATCGTTACAGAAGTACCTGAAGATTTAGACGAAGAGCGAGTACTGTTGCATGTAAGATCAATGCATGGGAAGTCTGTGAATGCAGTGTTTGAAAAGTGAATAGAAACAGCTCAGTAATTTCTTAGGCTAGCCTCTAGTGAAGACTGGCTCCAGCTCACTAGAGAGCTTGGCATTATAATGATATCCATCCACATCAAACTCAAGCAGTTTGGCTGGATCTTTTAAACGGTGATCAATGATATATCGAGACATCATGCCGCGCGCGCGTTTGGCAAAAAATCCAACCATCTTAAACTCATTGCCTTTTTTCTCTTTGAAAGCAGGGGTAATAACTTTGGCATCGAGGTTTTTGACATTCACGGCGCTAAAATATTCTTTGCTAGCAAGATTTACGAGTACTTTCTCTTTTTCAAGCAGGCTAGAGAGCTTTGTTGTGATGGTGTCTTGCCAAAACTCATATAAATTTTTCTTGCCCATGCAGGAAAATCTTGTCCCCATCTCAAGTCGATATGGCTGGATCAAATCAAGTGGACTGACTAAACCATATAGGCCTGAGAGAATGCGTAGATGACTTTGCGCATACTCGATATCAGCCTCTTTCATCGTCTCGGCATCGAGCCCAATATAAGTATCGCCCTTGAAGGCGAAGAGGGCTTGCTTGGCATTAGTTAGGCTGAAGGGAGTTTTGAATTCTTTATAACGTTTGATATTAAGTTCAGCTAAAGAATCACTTAATTTCATCAAGTTTTTGATCGTTTTAGTATCACATTTTTTCAACTCACCAATTAGCTGCATAGATTTCTCTAGTTCACTTGGTTGAGTGAATCTCTTTGTTGGAGCAGAGGCTTCAAAATCAAGTTTTTTAGCAGGTGAGACAACGACCAGCATAATCTTTTTCCCAGTTCAAAATAAATTGAGCTTAGCATACCTAGGGACAGAGTCCATAATTATGCTATTGTTTATAAAAAACTTATATTTGAATGAGATCAATTATGAAATGGATTTTTCCACTTTTAATAGCTTTTCCTGTCTTTGCAGCAAATATCTATCCAGGTAATTTCGAATCCAAAATCCATAATGAAAATGTCGAGATCGTAACGAACTCAATTTTTGAAGAGTTGATTGCTGTTACCAAAGGGCTAAAGCCTCCAAAGGAATTGGAGCCTAAAAAAGAATCAGTTAATAATATGAGTCGCGGCAAGCAAATGATTGAACAGATGAAGCGTCGAAATCGAGAGGAGCTAGCCAAGAAAAATGGCATCAATCCCGACGAGGTTAAATCAGGTGCTGACCTAGTTAAGGCGGCTAAAGAAGATAATAAACAATTGGTGAAACAGGTCCACGCAGCAATTAAAGATGCTGGTCAGTGGCAGGATTTGGCCGACTCTGAAATTGATGCGCTCAAAGTAAAAATCATTTCAGATTGGAAAGAAAAGCACGCACAAAAAATAAAGCGCTGGGAGCAAGAAAAGAGAAAGTTTAGTAAGGAAAAAGACAAATATATTGATACCACGTTTAATCTTCCGCTGGTTCTCCCAGTCTCTGAAAGTGAAAAAGCGAAGAATTTGGAAGTAAAAATAGAGAGAGATTTTTATATTGTGCCAGCTGCAATGGAGGTACCGATTAGGGATCAAAAATATCGACCAACTTGTGCAGCCTTCGCTGGAGTTCGTGCTATCGAAGTCATGTTGGCTCAGCATGGGAAAAATTACGACTTAAGTGAGCAGTATTTTTACTGGGCATCTAAGGAGGACTGTCAAGATCGTCCTTGTGCCAAGCCAGGTTCATGGGTTGGATATGGTCTTGAGTTTTCCCGTGAAAAACCAGCCAGAGATATTCCCCTAGAAAATAATTGCCCTTATGTCAGTAGTTCAAAGCAAGGTAATGAAACGCAGATTCCATTAAAAAATTCATGCCAAAATGGCGCAGTAAAAATAGGTGACTTTAATTATCTGAAAACTTTAGACGAAGTCATCAAGGCGTTAGATTCAAAAAAAGCCGTTGTGGCCGGCATGAAGTTGACTCCAAATTTTTATACTTCGCGTTCATTAATTTTATATAAAGATCGCAATCGCGGCGGAAAGATGGACGCTCACTCTGGTGGCCATGCCATGACCATGATTGGTTACGTCAAGCTACCCAAAGTACTAGATGAAGGTAATGTATGCTTTATCGTGGCCAATTCCTGGGGTGAGGGATGGGGCAAAGGGGGCTATTCCTGTATTTCTGAAAAGTGGATCCTGAATCAACGACAGAATAATCCCTTTGTCGCACTAGCCTATATAAAAGAGTAAGCTGCTTGGGTTTTACCCGCTGGATCATTCCCTTTCTCCCTTATCAAGACTATAGTTTTATCCTCAGCAAACAGCTTAAGGAGCGTTATGAATATTGATGTAAATACCGACCATAATATTGAGGGTAGCGAAGAGCTTAACACTTATGTTGCTTCAAGTTTGGCCTCTACTTTTGAAAGATATAACAATGCGATCACTCGTATTGTCGTCCATCTTTCTGATGAAAATGCCGGTAAAGTAGCTGCTAAAGATAAAAAATGCCTACTCGAAGCCCGTGTCGCTAATCACCAACCAATTGTTGTTACTCATCACGCTGATACTATCCACCAGGCTATCGATACCGCTTCAGACAAGCTTCTTCGTGCGCTTGGAACAATGGCCGGCAAGATGACAAACCACGATAGCCCTAAAGATTTCTTAGCAGAATCACCAATGGGTTCTGACGAAGAAGAATGAGATCTTAAGTAAAAGTTTCTGATGCTTAAAAAGTTTTCCTATTTATTAGGCTTACTAATTGTTTCAGCTCTTTTGACTGAACTTCTACTTTATTCTCAAAATACACTATTAAATAATGATCAATGGCGATCGACAAAACGATCGCTAAATCTTGGTCTCGTTGGAAGTGATGAATTCATCATCGACAGATCTGTCTTGGCGATGAATCGTCTCGATCTTTCTAAGTACTTCGATTTTCAAGAGATTTATACAAAAGATGAGTTGAGTGCGACTAGTATTTCTTTCGACCTTCTCGTCCCCGAAGAATCTTATTTAGACTTTTCCATCGGACAAATTAATCAACTGCAATACGGTATTCGCTTCAATAAACAGCCTAGTAAAAACTCTTTTTTCTTTATTAAAAAAAGTGATGGCGAATTCATCGAGAAAAGAGATTTCAGTGTTACAGCAGACCTAACGGCATGGAATAGAGTTGATATATTGAAATCTGGTGAAGAAGTAGCGCTTAAGTTTAACTCAGGTGAAAAACTCCAGTTGCCAATTGCAGTGCCAATGGTCGGACGAGTTGCTTTCAAAGGCGGAGGCAAAGGGGCTTTACTCGACTCTATTGAAATTGAACAAGAAAATGGGGACGTATTTTATGAGAGCTTTCGAAATACGACTGACTGGCTTAAAGTGGTATTCATTCACTTCGTATTGATTCTCCTTTCGATAGAGGGATTACATTTATTTCTAAAACTAATTGATAGAAAGAAATATAATTTTAGAAATTTCATTGTTTATCAGTTTGCTATCTGTTTACTCATTTTATTCATTGGGGATTATTTCTTTTGGTCGCTGCGCCCGTATTCTACACAGTCGCGGTTACTATTTAGCGATCAGTCGGTTTCTACTCCGGCACTAGAAATGGCAAGATTTACTTTATTTAAAGAGTGGGCCGAGGCCGTGGGAGTTTACAAAGATCCAAAAATTGAGATTGATAGCAGAGGATATCCAAGTGAACGAATTTGGAAAGGGCCTATTCTTTGTACATCAAATCCTTTGCTGTGCTCACACACCTCAGTGGTACCACAAAACTCCCAATGCAAGCGGCTATTGTTTCTGGGGTCTTCACAGACAATTGGCGCAGGTGCGAGTGACCTAGATAAAACATTCTTTGTCAGAACTCATCATAATCTAGCGGGGCGTGGATTTACTGAATGTTTAGTTTCACTAAACCTTTCAATCTCTGGCGCTAAGGCAGCCGAAGTCGCTGAGAATTTTGAAAGTAATTTTTTAGACTTTAAGCCTGATTTAGTAATTGTGAATCTTTCAAGTAATGACGACTATCTTAGCCTAAGGACTGGGTTAACTAAATTATTAGACTTGAATCAAAAATATGGTTTTAAGACCATCTTTTTGGAAGAGGCTAATTCGTCAATCGCAAATAAGGACGAGAAGGGCATCGTCGCAAAGCACGGTATTATGAGAGATGTTGCCGCCAAGTATGCGGTCCCCACGCTGCATCTTCATGAAATGATTAAGGCAAATCAAAATAGTGAGCTTGGGGTTTTATGGTGGGACTTTGTGCACTATACAGACTATGGTCATAGGATTGTTGCTGACTGGCTCACAGATAAATTGATGGATAGCAGCTTTTGAATATTAAAATTAGTGGGAAGTAAATGAAACACAAAGAGATTAGCTACTACCCACCACTTGAAGAGAAGATTAATATCTGTTCCCACGCCTTGGGTGCGATACTTGGTTTTGTTGCTCTAATCATGTTTGCATTCAAAGCCGCAGATCATGGTTCCCCATTAGATATGATGAGTAACTTCATCTTCAGCTCGAGCATGATTATCCTTTATTGTGTCTCGGCAATGTACCATAGCCAGACCGATGCTAAAAAAAGATATCGCTGGAAGATATTCGATCATAGCGCCATTTATGTTTTGATCGCTGGCTCTTATACGCCCTATGCTTTAAGTGTCGTGAAGGGGGCTGATGGTTGGATTCTTTTTACCATCGCTTGGTCACTGGCCCTGATCGGTATAACCCTGAAAATTTTCTTCACCGGACGCTTTAATGTCGTCTCGACACTTATGTACCTCTTTATGGGATGGATCATTGTTTTTTATATCAAGCCGATCATCGCCTCTATGTCGCAAGACGGGTTTACATGGCTTTTAATGGGCGGGATTTCTTATACGACTGGTGCGCTTCTTTATTCTATTGAACGAATTCCTTATAATCACGCCATCTTTCACGTCTTCGTGTTACTTGGAAGTGCCTGCCACTTTGTTTCGATCTATTTCTTTATCTAAGTTATTAAAAAGACGTATGTTTTTTATTGTTTAGAGAAAATTGATTTATTCCGATAAGTACCCGATTTGAATACTTCACTTGGGAGCATTATCTGTGAAAAAACTTTTTAGCCTGTCCTTAATCAAATGTTTACTCATATTAAGTTTTAATCCTCTCGCAGTGGCCAGCTCAGCAATGAATGAAGCAAACTTAACTGCAATTGCATCAAAGCTAAATTCATATGCAACTTCAGCAGACCTTCTTAAAGATATTAAAAAAGCTTCACCACCTCTAGAGAAGGAACTACGAACATATTTCAGAGCGAATGATCTAATGGATAAAAAACTTCCTAAATTCGTTGCGACTAAAAAGAATACAGTTGTGTTTAAAGACCACCCTGAAAGTACCCTCGAACTCGATCCAACTGCTGGCACAATGATTGTTACTTGGAAGGGGAAGCAGGTAACTCTTAAAGATACGATGAGTCTTAAAGATATTGAGAGCGCGATCAATACCTTTGGCGAAAGCACTAAATCATCATTTCTGAGCCTATTTATGAATGAAGCTCATGCCCTAATATTTATCCCATATTTACTCTTTGGCGCTGTCTCAGCTTATGGACTCTTTGGCGTCGCTAAGAAATCTGCCTTTGAAAAAGAAATGAAGCATCTCAAGGATTCTTGTGACAGCTTTGATGGCGGCAATATCTCAGAGATCGTTGAACATTATAACAAACTGTCCGAAGCCAATATGAAAGTCTGTCTAGCTGGTGATAGTTTCATCTTCAAAGGCTATTCAAAAGAGGGATGTAGTACCTTGAAAGTAGCAAAACAGTGCTTTAAAAATTATATAGACTCGGAATTAGCTACTAATGATAGCTCTCGATCAGGCTCTAGCACTTGGATCTATACACGTAGTACAGATGAATATGTACCAAGTAGTAGTGCTAGATAAATTAAGAGATGGGTGGCAGCTCAAAGCTAATAAGGCCTAGAGCACCACTTCTAAAGTCGGCAAGAATAATCTTATAGATATGATCGTAATCATAATTGCCACCGTGTCGCAGGCAACCTCTGCGCTTGCCAATATGATTAACGGCAGTAATGAGATCGATATCTAAGGACTCGAATTCGTAATGTTCTTGAAAAACACTCGAACGTTTCTTCAAAAAATATTCAACCAAAAAACAGGCAGAGTAATCTGGCGTTGTAATATGGTCTGGGATGGCATGAATAGCGGATAGCCACATACCGTGAACTTCTTTTTCAATCTTGGGTGGCATCACACCCGGTGTATCAAGAATACTTAAATGCGGATCGACTTTGACCCAAAGCTTTTGCTTCGTTTGCCCCGGCGTGGCGGCAGCTTTAGACGCATTCCTATTGGAGAGTTTGTTAATGATGGTCGACTTACCTGTATTAGGGAGGCCGATGATCATCATTTTCATATCTTCTTTATCAGTTGCGTCGGGATTAGACTTCAAACGATGAGCCAGCAATATTTCTTTGGCACGTTTAATAATGGTTTTAATCGAGCTCTTATCCAAGGCATTAATAAAAATGAAAGATTCATTCTGCTTAGTGAACCAATCTTGCCATAGCTTAACCGCTTCTGGGTCAGCCAGATTAGTTTTATTAAGAATGATTAGATAAGGTTTATCGCCGGCATGGGAGTAATTACCTTTATTGCCAGAGACCAGCGGTGCGCGTGCATCTCGAACTTCAAGGATTATATTAACGGATTTAATATGCGATTTGATTTCCTGAACGGCCTTATTCATATGGCCAGGAAACCAATTAATCGGATTGTTTTCTAAATGCTCAATACCAGTTTTTTTCTTTTGCTTGGCCACGTGTCCAACTAAAGCAGGATATCGATATAAGTCGTACCGCTATTGATGGGAGACTTTGCCTTTGCATTTTGACCTTTGATCAAAACTTTCTTGTCTGTGAAGAGCTTTTTAAACTGAGCCTTAGAGATCTGTTTAAGAGCCTCATTCTCAGATTGATTCTTAAGCGCCTCAAGCAAAACATAGTCTAAGCGCTCGGCCTTGGCCTCAAGCTCTAGAGTTACACGAAATGAGTTTTCTGGTGGGGTAGGGATTGTATAAGTCATGGCCATTCTTAGCCTTGAGTGTGCGGAGAGTCAAGACACAAAAGGTGCATGGCACCTTTTGTGCTAAAAGCTATTGCTTAGGACAAACGTAGTACTGAGCGACGCCATTGCATTCGTTCACGTAGTCTCTTGAGGGAACGGTATTACTCTCAAGCGGGCAATACATCGCCCGCAGTCCACTGTGCCACTTAAGAGGCGCAAACTGAACTTCTTCAATATAGATATTGTCCTGATCCTCTCTTGAGAATAACTTAGTTTCCCTTTGCTTCTCTCTTCCAAAATCATTCGCAACCATTAGTAACGAACCATTCTCGCCAATGGTCGCCGTAACATCCACACTGACATCATTTGAGAAAGCTACTTCGCCTTCCCAAAGCCCGTCGAATTCCTCAATCAGATTAAAGCGACTGTTGTGGCGTTCGAATCGACCTTGCATTGCCAAATAAGTTTTACAGTTTTTCAGGCTACCATCTTTCAAAGCCTGCAAACTAACTGTTGGCTTGGCCTTATAATATTTTTCACGAATGAGCTTGATGATAGAGTCTTCTCTGGGAAGCCCCTCTGCTTGAGTCGAGATACCGATATGTCCCAACATCATTATTGCTAGAAATAGCTTCTTCATACTTCTCTCCTATGTTTTCTAAAGCGGTTTGTATGAAACAAACTTTACTCAGCCATAGGATCGAGTAGGAAAAAAAAATATCCCCTAAAAAGGGGATATAAGTATCTATTTTTATTTAAGTGCCTAGAACAGCCCCATCGCCTTAGCTTGTTCCATCATCTTCTGCTTTTCTTCTTCGCTCATATTGGCGACTTGCTCTTGCAACTTTTGCATCTCTTCCGAGCCCATATTCCTCATCATCTCTTGAGCCTTAGCGAAAGCATCTGGTCCAAGATTAGGCATGGCACTTTTAAAGATGATTTTATCAGTTGTTTTGTCGTGATCAATTCCTTCAAGCTTTAGCTCATCGAGAATCTTATTAAGGTTTTCACCTTTGGTATCTGCCACTTCGTACATTTTCTCTAAAGGCAGTGAAACTTTTTTAGCCGGGAAGCCGTTTGTTTTGAGGTTGGTTAAAATTTGATCTTTTACACTCATGCTTTCTTCCCCTTAACTAATTCGATGCCATCTTTATTAATAACAATCTTCTTTGCTTTATAGAGCATGCCGATGGCGTTTTTAAATGTCTTTTTGCTCATGGCAAGCTCTTGCTTAATATCTTCTGGTGAACTTTTGTCGTGAAGCTTTGATGATCCACCACTAGCTTCTAGCATTTCTAAAATTTTAGTTTGTGAAACGTCGAGGCGTTTGATTCCTTGGATTTGTAGTGCCAGATCAACTAGACCATCTTCACGAATCTTCTTTACGTAACCATCATAAACTTTATCAAGTTCAATATCGGTGAAAATCTCGTTGTGATAGATCATGCCAATATATTTACGGTTAAGAATACAGCGATAACCTAGCTCATGCTCTTCGGCAGGAATGACTTCTACTTTGTCGCCTTCTTGAAAATAGAAGTCGAGAGTTTCAAGCATCGATTCATATTTTGTCGTGCCATAGATCTTGCCACTTTCAGTGTCATAACAAACACGTACTAAATGAAGCTCACCAACTTGCATGGGAACTTTTTGTTTTTTTGTTGGAACGAATAGGTCTTTTTCAAGACCCCATTCTAAAAAGGCACCGAATTGCTGAGTGTCGACCACACGAAGGACAGCAAACTCTTCAACTTCAGCGAGAGGAAGCAGCAAACTGGCGCAAACTTCTTCTTCTTCATTTTGATAAACGAAGGCCTCGACAGTTTGGCCAATGGTTAAGTCATGGGAGCGTAGAGGATCGGTTCTAAGCGTTGGCATAGGCAGTTCTTGAGCTTCCTCACCATCGTGGGTGACAAGACCTACTATATGACCAGCCTCTGTCTTGGATAGAACTATGAACTCTCTGATTTTACCTATTTCCATGGTCGCACTTTAAGGGATTTAGCGGTCGATCGTCTAGAATGCTTGGTTTTGAGTAATTATTACAAGAATAAACAAATAACCCATAGATATGCTACTTGTTGCAAAGCATTATTAATTTAAAAAGGCATATAATATGAAGGCAATCATTCTTCTATCTCTTCTGGTATCGACCCTGCTCTCAACGGCTATGGCTTTTGAGGATGGTACGTATGTCGGCGTTAACGCCAAGACCGGTGGCAAATGCACGATCAAAATTTCTTTTGATGGCGATTACTTAACAAGTAACCGCGCAGACTACCGCTTAACAGTTGCTAGTAAGGGCCCTCGAGTTGATTGTAAAGATGATCAAGGTGTCGAGTTTTATGGCTGTGCCTACGGCAATCAATCAAACGGCAATGAAGAGAGATCTTTATATATGTTGCTTGCAAGAAATGGCGATATTGAAGCCATCTATTTCTATGATAGTGACTTTGACAGTACTAACGATAGAGTGTGCACAGATTTTATCAAGCAAAACTAGTACTCAGTGGTGAAACTTGAAAGGCAAATTGCCAATTTCTATGTAGAGCAGTTTCTTGCCTCAACTTCGCTAACTCGAAGAAATATCAATTCAGAAATTTTACAAGATAAGATGTCGCGCATTTGGAAGCATGCGCACGTAAAAGAGTATCTTGAAAAAGATGGGCTTAGAGCCTTCATGGCGATTATAAAAGTTCCAAGAATAGATACAGATAAAAAAAAATGTGACTATCTCATTTATGGCT
>TARA_R110000868_G_scaffold7117_16_pt1 | contig 14354 bp, 8 predicted proteins | sample TARA_R110000868 | Tara Oceans TARA_R110000868 (sample SAMEA4397489) | marine metagenome | biome: Polar Biome; feature: [SRF] surface water layer (ENVO:00010504); material: water (ENVO:00002006), including particulate matter (ENVO:01000060) such as... | depth 5 m | reverse complement strand
AGGAGCTGCAGCGAATGGCGCCGCTGTATTTTCAGCGAACAGTAATATTACTAGTGGGGGTATTGACGCTGCAATTAATGTTACATCAATAGGTAACTCTGTAGGTGGAGATGTAAAGGAAACAATAGAGTCAATTCGTAAGAATGCTCCTTTCCAATATGCAACTCAAAATAGAATGGTTACAGCTGGAGATTATTCCTCTCTTATTCTAAGAAACTATTCCACTCTAATTAAAGACATTGCATCATGGGGCGGTGAAGATGCTGTAGATCCTGAGTTCGGTGCAGTAAATGTATCTATTAACTTTGAGTCTAATGTATCGCAAGATACCATTACAAGCACTAAAGAATCTATAAGAGAATTATCCGATCAGCTCTCTATTGTCTCTTTTAATTTACGCTTTGTTGATCCTATTACAACTTTTATAGAGTTAGATACGTTCTTCCAGTTTAACCCTAAGCTGACTGATCTTACATTAAATGCTATTCAAGACAATGTAAATAATATTATAGCTCAGTACTTTACTGTAAATACTGGAGGTTTTAAGCAAGCGTTTAGACGCTCAAATTTACTTACAGAGATAGATGAGTCAAGCGCTGCGATTCTTTCTTCTAGATCAGTTGTAAGAATGCAGCAAAGGTTTACACCTTCCGCTCCAGCACTTATCACTGTAATTAACTCTTTGTTAAGCAACCCTCAGACTACAGCGAGTACTCAGATTGATAAGATTGTTGATCTTTTAGTATCTAAAAGATATAATGATGCCGCTAATTTTATGATTAAGTTTGCTCTAACTGGTGAGAACTATACTACTCTTGTTACAAAGCTATCTAGCGTACGAGTGAACTCTAGTCAATCATTATCGTTTCCTGTAAGTATCGCTGCTCCAGATGATAATGATTTTATTATTCAATCAAATGTATTTACATTTAGCGGCAGTACTTGCTCTATTAAAAACAAGCTATCTTCGAATGTCTTACAAGTAGTCGCAGCTGCTGGTAATAGAGTTGTTATCGATAATGTCGGATCGTATGATGCGTCAGGAGGAGTAGTTACTATTAACTACTTTAATCCATCCAATATTGCTGCAGGCCTGACAGAAATTAAACTCTCTGCTGTACCATCTAACCCATCAGCTATTGCACCAGAACGAAACGAATTGCTTGTATTTGATCCTAATAGTTCAACGTCACAAGCCGTAACAGTGGCAGCAATTAACTAATGTCATATAAAGATAAAACTCTTCAAGATAATGGTAGAACCCTAATAAACTTTCAAAAATCGGACGTGGAGAGGGTTCTACCAGAATACTTTACAGAAGAGTACCCGCAACTATTAAAGCTATTTAACGCTTATTACGAGTGGATGGATTCTGATGGCAACCCCGGTGGTCAGATAAAGAAGCTGCAATATAACAGAGACGCTACACAGGTACCAGATAGACTGCTACAGTTCCTAGAAGATGAATTGCTATTGGGACAAGCTTACTTTGGTGGTTTCCAGAATAAAAGAGAAGCTATTAAATTTTCTAATACTCTATACAGATCTAAAGGTACGAAGTATTCTATTGAGCAATTCTTCCGAGGATTCTTTGCTACTGACCCACAAGTAATATATCCTAAAGAAGATATATTTAAAGTAGGTCCCACTATTGATTATGGGCTTGATAGTATAAATGGATCAGGCCAGCAAATTAGAAAAGAAGCGTCTGTTATTGGACCTGAGTCTCGTAAATTTATTACTGATGATAAGTTATATCAAGTTATGTCAATCCTTATTAGAGTTGGTATTCCTGTTAGAGACTGGCTAGATGTATATAAGTTGTTTGTCCATCCAGCAGGTGTGTATGTAGGTTCTGAGCTATTACTTGAATATGTGAACACTAATACATTAAAACTTATACAAGATGAAGTGGGTGATCCAATTACTGAATTGGTATCTAATACATTTGAAGGCCTACTTTCTCCTCAAGGCTTTACTGAAACTACACTTCTTAACTTCACAAATAATGATCACAGCACAATGCAACGTCAAGTTGTAAACCAAGACTTTGGTAAGATCGGTGATAAAGCTATTAACACAATAATGGCTGGACGTGACGACTTCAACGAACTACTTGGCATAGGTACGCTAAGTATGGATGACACTGGCATTGTTATGTCAGAAGATTCAGCAGGTGATGTCTTCTTGAAAGCTACAATGGATAATGCACCCTATAATACATTGTTCGATTCTATTGGAAATAATGCTGATTCAGCACATTATCCCTTACAACACATATAAATACTTTAAAGAAACTTGAGGCTTAAACATGGCAAGAGAGATTATTAATACCGGTACGACCGCTAATGACGGGACTGGAGATACTCTGAGAGGAGCATCTACTAAGATCAATACTAACTTCTCTACACTCTTTGCATTACTAGGCGGAGATAGTGCAGGGGTTGGTGTAGGGAGTACTACTGTTATCCATGATAGTGGGTTTGATATAGTAGGCACTACCTTTAGAACAAAAGTTGGGGCGATAAATCCAGCTTCTGAAGTTAGTATCAATTTTCCAGATTCAGCTGGTGAGGTAGTTGTTGATACAGCTACGCAAACACTTACTAATAAAACTTTTACTGGTGCTACTCTTGCTAGCCCGGTTCTTACAACCCCTCAAATTAATGACACATCTTCTGATCATCAGTACATTGTGGCTGTAAATGAACTGGCTGCAGATAGAACTGTAACACTTCCATTACTTACTGGAGATGATACTCTAGTATTCGAAGGACACTCTCAGACACTTAGTAATAAAACTTTAAGTGTCCCTAGTATACATAGAGCAAAGGTGCAGGAATGGTTAGCTGATTCTATAGGACAGCCTGTTCTATCTTTTACAGCTACAGGTAATGCTAGAAATAGACTTCGTGTTCAAGGTGTTGCTTCAGGTTCAGCTCCTATTCTTTCTGCAGTAGGTAGTTCAGATACTAATATTAACATTAATGTAAACTCTAAAGGCTCAGGTTCAATTAGAGTTACTAAAGCTGCTTACACAACAGCAACAGCAGCAAACAGTACTACAGCTTCTGCAAGTGCAGGTGTAGTATTTTTAACAGGGACATCTACAGGTACAGTAACCTTTGCAAATGGTACTACTCCTGGAGAAACAGTAACATTTATTAGAAGAGCTGGTTCAGGTGCGGTTACATTAACACCTACTACCTTTGCTCAAGGCACTTCTATTAACTTTGATGCGAATGACACAGCAACTGTCGTTTGGGATAATACCACAGGGTGGAATATAACCAGTGGTTATGGATATGCAGTGGTATAATAGGAAAATAAAATGACAGCAATTATTACAGATACAGTTAAAAGAACTTTTATACAGCAGCTACTTGATGAAAATGAAGGTACTAAACTTGGTGACTCAGATAACTACTTCTATATTGGAGTAGCTAGATCACAGCAATGGGACCCTGTAGCTAATACAGATAATTTTACTATTCCGAGTAATACTGAGCGTGAAGAGAAACTACTTAGATATAACCTACAATCTATAAAGTCTGTAGAAGCCTTTTCATTAGTTGTTCCACTAGTAGATTGGACATCAAACACAGTATATTATAACTACAATGATAATGTTGCAAGTCAATCTCAAAGCTTTTACGTAAGAACTAGTGATAATAATGTATATGTGTGCATTAGACAAGGTAAGACTGATGCTGGTGTTGCACTTGTATCTACTGTTAAGCCTATTCAAACAAACTCTTCACTACTTATTGGCGCTGATGGGTATGTATGGAAATATCTATATACTATTTCAACAGCAGATGCAAATAGTTTCTTAACCGCAAACTTTATGCCTGTTAAGCTTGTTGACTCAGCCGCGGCTACTGATCCATATTTCGGTCAATACACAACTCAAAATGCTGCTATAACCGGTCAAATTACAGGGTATAGGGTTGTTAATGGTGGTTCAGGGTTCGCATCTCCTCCTACTCTATCAGTAGTTGGTAACGGAACTGGTGCTAAAGCTCACGCTATTATCGCTGCTAATTCTATTGTTGCTGTAGAGATTGGTGACAGTGTAGGGGATACATATTTAAGTCAAGCCATGGGTAGTAGCTACAATGAAGCGTATGTAAAGATTACTGGATCTGGAACAGGCGCACAGGTCGTTCCAATCTTTAGTAACGACGGTATTGGTAAGGACCCAACCAACGATCTTAGATCTACTTCTATAATGTTTAACATTAAACCAGAAGGTAACGTTCAAAATAAATGGGTAGTTAATAACGATTATCGTCAAGTAGCGCTATTAAAAAATGTTAAACAGTATGACTCGGCAGCTGCCTTCACAGGGACTCAAGGCCTCGCTCTAAGACAGATGACTCTTACTGCTCCAATCGCTGGTGGTATTACTTTTGCTAATGACATTACAGTAACTGGTGAGAGTGATGCATCAGCTTGGATTGACTTCTACGATGACTCATCTACTATTTGGTATCATCAAGATGAAGCGACAGGGTTTAGACACTTTGAAAATGGCGAAACTATAACCATTGAAGGTAAGGCCGGTTCTTTTACTGTTAGCACACTCACGCAGCCAGATGTAGATAAGTATTCAGGAGATCTACTATTTGTGAATAATACTTCGAGCGTTACTAGAGACGCTGACCAAACTGAAGATATCAAATTGGTTATTAAACTTTAAGGGTAAAACATGGCTACCAATCTTACAAGCACTACATTTACAAGCGCATATAATGATGATTATAGGGATAGTGATCACTATCACCGTGTGCTATTTAATAATGGTAGAGCGTTACAAGCTAGAGAATTAACTCAATCTCAGACGATTATTCAATCTGAGTTAGCAAGACTTGCAAGCTTTATTGTATCTCCTGGTGCAATATTTAATAACGCCGGTAGTCTTGCTTCTGGACCTAATGCTTTTTCATTTACATCTTTAAAAATTGATGCTCTACCCAGTGGGTCACCTGCTCTTAGAGGTACAACTATAACTGATGGTGACTTATCTGCTACAGTAAAAGCAGTTATCACAGCAACAGGTGGTGATCCAGATACACTTATTGTAAAAATGACTGGAGGCCAGGCTGGTGGGTCCGCTGCAGGTGCTAATAGTGCAGTACCTAAATCTTATGCCCCTGGTGCAACTTTAACAACAACACTTGGTAACATTAATATACAATCAATTGCTACTGCTGTTGGTAAAGCTTCACTTGTACAGGTACCAGCATTTGACACATACGCAGCAGATCACTTAGTTAATGTAGAAGAGCAGTTACTTGTAATTGATAAGTATTCGGCTACCCCGACTGTTAACATCGGATTTAAAGTAAAAGAAGAAATTATTACTACTGCTGATAATATTGCTCTATTTGATAACTCAGGTTCTACTCCCAATCTTACATCTCCCGGTGCTGATAGATTACGAATTACATTACAGTTAGTAAAAGAAACTGATGTTACATCTAGTGATACATACTTTGAATTATACAAGATTGTAGCTGGTAAAGCTCAATTAACCCGTACACGAGATAAAATTTTGGGGCAAGTTGGCACCCTTATTAACGATAAGCTGTATGCTTCGCTCGGTGATTTTATTGAAAGCAGAACAGATGGTGAGTTTGATCTATCTATTAATGCTGACAGTGCTAGTGAAGATTTTCTTTCTATGAAAATATCTGGAGGAACTGCATTTGTAAAAGGTGCAAAGATTACTAGTGAGTATAACTTACCCATAAGAGTTCAGAAACCTAGAAATCTTGTTTCAGATATTACTACACGTACTAATGAATTTACTTCTGCAAAGTATGGTAACTACTTCCTGCTTGATAGTGCTCGTGGTTTTGTATCTAAGATGGATAGATTACAAACTATAAATCTTTATGACAATACACACCTGTCTGGTACAGTAATAGGTAGCGCAAAGGTCAGACATCTTGATGAATATAATAATCAATATAGACTGCATGTACTTGATGTAAATCTTAACGCTGGTAAATCTCTTTCAAGTATTAGAAGTGTAGGATCAGATACTAAAAACTCTGGTCTCTTAGCAAGTGTTACAGGTCAATTTGATATTTTTGATAGAGAGCAAAATAATCTTCTTTTTGACCTTCCAGCAGATAGAATTCAAGAAATGTCTTCACTTACTATGGTGATAGGTAAGGTAAGAGAAGATACGACCTCAGCTGGAGGCGTAGCTTCAGTCTCTACAGGATCATCTAACACATTCGCAGATGTAGAGCAATGGATTGCGATGGATAGTAGTAATGGCAACTTAATTTCTGATGTTGTAATAGCTTCAGGAGGACAAGGATCTACATCAGCTACTATCTCAGGATTATCTCCTACAACTAAAGTATCTGTACTAACATATGAGAACACTGTTGCAACTTTAAAAACTAAGACATTAATGCCAAGTACATCAACATGGCAATCTACTTCTGTATCAATAAGCGCCGGTGAATTTGTCCTACCCTACTGCGACATTTATGAGTTTAATAAAGTAACAGATAATGCATCAAATGAAGATATTACATATAAATTTAAATTAGATAATGGACAGAGGGATAACTATTACGGGCCTGGTAGAGGTAGATTAATAGCAGGACTAGCTGCACCTACTGCAGTAACTGTAGAATATAGATATCATCAACACTCTACTCCAAGTGGAGTAGGATACTTTGGTGGTAAACCATCTTACCCAGATGTTACCTATGAAAAGGTACCTGTTTATAAAGCATCTTCAGGTAGAAATTATCGCTTAACTGATCACATTGATATGCGAGCTCTTAAGAATCCAGCTACGGAAACGTTTAGTGGTGGAATAGCTAGAATAGAAGCTTTACCTAGAAATGGTGACAACATTACAGTAGGTACTGCTAAATATTGGAATGCCAGAACGGATGTAATTTCTTTAAGTCCAAGCGGTGTACTGGAATATCATCAAGGGGTATCTTCTCGAGATCCTAAAGGCCCAGAATCTGTACCTACTGAAAATCTTATATTACACACGGTGTATTTAAACCCCTATACTCTTACATCTAATGATGTTTCTCAGAGATCAGCAGATAATAGAGGCTTTAAGATGAAAGATCTTAGAGTTATAGAGAGTAGAGTTGATAATCTTGAGAGAACTACTACGCTAAATCTTACTGAACAATCTTTAAATCAGCTTGAAGTGTTTGATCCAACTACTGGGACTAATCTAAGACAAACTCAAGGCCTTACTGGGGATGGTTTTATCTCAGTTGCTCAGTCTGATTGGCAAGATGAAGAATATAGAGCTAGAGTGTTACCGCAATTTGGGGTACTAGCTCCTTTCTCATTTAGACGCTCTCTTGGAATGTCATATGATTCTGACATATCTACTAACACCGTTATTAAAGGTGGAACAGTTTGGCCTAAGTATACAGAAGAGGTGATGTTCAATCAAAATAAAGCTACAGGTGTATCAAATGTAAATCAGTTTGAAATAGCTCAAAGTATAGCTGTAGGGGTATTATCTCCTCAAACAGATACATGGACTGAAAGACGTTTAGTAGATAAGAGCAGAACAGTAGCTTCAAACACATCTCTTGTTAATGACAAGACACTTAAAATAACTTCTAATTCAATAGATGTATAGGAAAATAGGTTAACTGATGGGATATAAGAACGTAACAACTATAGTAGATACAGAAGTGGTGTTGGGCTATGACCCAATTCCGCTTCTTAGACCTAAACTCGTATACTTTGAATTTCAAGGGTTAAGACCTAATATACCTCATTGGATGTTTTTCGATGGAAAAGAAATTACTAGATACTGTAATACATCCTTTGATGAAACTATATGGGATAATGAAGGTAGAAGTTCTAAGTATAAAGAAGTTGGAGATTTATATACAGCTCAAGATCACTTTCCTACTGAGCTAGGAGGTACGTCAGGTACTCCTCTATACTCTAGTGCTGTAGGAGAATTAAGTGGGCTATTTTACATACAGAGTAACACATCAGTGAACTTCCCTACTAATGTAGAAGGTACTAACTTTATAGCTATTGATATATCTAAACTAGATGCTAATGAAGCATTATCATACGGTGCATGTAAGTTTTATGGGTATGGTCAATATGAAAATTATTATCAATATAAGCAGTCTGTTACTACTTCTGTCTACTATCCTGATCCGCCAGTAGTTGTTAAAAGTAATAGTGATAACGGCAGCAACTATGTAAAACCGTGGCACTCATGGACATCTACAGGTACTAATGCGAATGGTGGGACGACTACAGTATATCATAATGTTTATTCTGAGAAACAATATGTTAAGAGTCAAAATAAAAACAAAGGTGCTGCCAGCTGGCAGCAATAATGCTACCAAAACATAAGTGCAAGATAAAGGCTATTTGAATGACTAATCTACTACAACTTACAGAGCAACGCAGTCCCGCGGGCCAAACTTTTATCGTTGATGAAGCTTCAGTCATAACCGGGATTGGTGTATACTTTGCAGCTGCTGATGGGACGTACCCTATTACCTTAGAGATGAGACCCACAGCTGAATCAGGATCTCCTTCAGCAAAAAGATTTATTCCAGGGTCAAGAGTAACTGCGTCTGCAGCTGCTGTGACAGCAAAAGCTAATACTACCTTTGGAGCAGCTACAGAATATAAATTTACATTCCCAGAACCTCAGTACATTCCTGCTAATAGTTTAGTATCATTTGTAATTTATACATCTGCTCCGGTAGGGTCATATAAAATGTTTATTGCAGAGAATGGCGAGTTTAATATTGGGACAACAACTTCTAGATACTCAGCTCCTAATAATACAGTAGACGGTTCATTCTTCTCATCTTCAAATGGGACTAATTGGGAGGGTGATAATAATAAAGATATCGCCTTTAAAATATACAGAGCTAAATTTACTACTGGTATAGTAAATAGAGCTAAGATGTATGTAAATAATCCACCTATGAAAGCTCTTACTGAAAACGACATTGAGAATAACTATACAGATTATACATATGATCCTCTCGTATTTAAAGCAGGCGCAGACTCTATAGGTGTTATCCATCCTAGTCATGGGTTTCAGCCAGGTGATAAAGTTAAGCTTACTAGTACAACAGTTGATTCTAGTGATACAATTAATGGAGTTCTAGGTAGTAGTATATTAGGTACACGAACTATTACTTCTACAGACCCATTTGGGTATAATATATCTATTGACTCTGCTGCTGATTCAAGCGTTAGAGCAGGTGGTACAGGAATGTACGCATCAGAACAGTATAGCTTTAATGAGATGATTTTAGATATCCCCACTACTACTCCTTCTGGAACAATTATTACTCCTAAAGGCAATTTTACATCATCAAAGTCTTTTGGTGGAAGTGAAACAGCTTACGTAGCGAAAAATGGAATATCACTATCACTCGGTGAGTATCAAGTACTGCCAGATCCACATGTAATAACATCTACTGATCAAGAGACGCTTAGACTGTCAGGAGCTGGGTCAACAATAGTTCAGCTAAATCTTGAAACAGAAAATCAATATGTTGCACCGTACTTTAATGTAAATGAAAGTAATATTGTAACAATGTCTAACTTTATTGATTACCAACAGTCAGATGATTCTGCTTTAAGTGGTAGAAATAAAATTACTACATTAAACTATACATCAGAATCAAATGCAAGGGGTGGTACAACAGCTTCTAAACATATTACTATTCCATATCGATTAGTTACTTCCGCTACTTCAATTGTTGTGTTAGTAGATGCGCTTAGACCAGTAGGAGCAGATTTCTCAGTGTGGTATAGGTCATTTAACTCTGCAGATGAAGCTAGTTCTATAGAAAATCAAGGTTGGTTCGAGTTTGATAAAAGTGTAAAAAACACTTCTATTCAAGGTAATGTGTATTCAGAGACTGCTCAAGATGATACTAGATTCGTAGAGTATGAATTTGCTAAGTTTGACATGGTAGCATTTGATACATATCAAATTAAAATTACTATGAATTCAAATAGAAGTTCTTATCCTCCTATCTTTAAAACTCTTAGAACAATAGCAACATCTGACTAGTATGAATAATTACTTAATTCCTGTAAAGGATCACCCAGATTTAGCAAGAGATCAAAGAACTGGGATGATTGTGAATATAAATAAGAATAAGCATCGAAGACATCAAGAAGTGGCTGCTCACGCTAAAAAACGAGATAATGAATTAGAGCAATTAAAAAATGATGTCGACGAAATAAAGGCGATGTTGCAGAAATTATTAGAGAACGGTACAAATGGCTAATTCAAAAATCCCTAACATCAACGCTACTGATACACTAAACACGTTCCGGTTAAGAACTAATCAACTTCTTGACTCTGTTGGAGATGTATCTACATTAACAACTACAGCTACAGATGTAACTGAAGCTATAAAAGAACATGACGCTGAGCTAGGAACGATTTCTGCTGCAGCGATGGGGACTACTGCTTCTACTGTAAGTACTGCGATTAATGAATTAGATGGTCGTTTAGATTCTATTAATAATACCGAGCTTTTATCACTTAGAGCAACACTCAGTGATAGTTCAGCAACTAGCCTTATTAAAGGTAAGTTGCAAATAGATACAGATCTACATGTGGGTGGTAATACTACTCTAGGTGGATCCATCATCGTAGATGGTGAAGTTACTTTTAAAGCTGGAACTAATAGCAATATTAACTTAGGTGATTCCAATGTAGATAACATAGTATTTAACGCGGATGTTAATAGTAATATTATTCCTAATACAAATAACACATTTGACCTAGGCGCTGATAGTCAGCAATGGAGAGATGTGTATGTTGATGGTACAGTTAAGACTGATAATCTTGCAGCTGACTCTGCTACCATAACAGGAGACCTTACTGCATCTGGTCTGATTGTGGCTACCTACATTAAACACGCCGGTGACCTAGACACAGCTATAGATTTTGGCGATAACTCGATTGCTCTCCAGACTGGTGGCACAACTAGAGTATCAATCAACAATAATCGCTTTATGATTCTAGAGGATCTTCTAGTAACTGATAGTGCATACATTACAGGTACAGTCCACGCTGGAAACCTGGTGAGCCTTGATTCTCTTGGGGTTGGTGGGAATATGTCAGTACAAGGTACTTCTCTCCTTAACGGCAATGCTAGTCTTAATGGAGATATGAGCGTAGGAGGTAATGCTAGCATTACTGGTAACCTTACAGGGTCTGCTACAGCTAATGTATTTAATGCTGGATCAACAACTGTTAACCTAGCAGGCGGTGGTACCGCTGTTAATATTGGTGCAGCAACTGGCACAACAACAATTAACCACAACTTAGATGTTAGTGGGATAACTAATCTAGACTCTACTAATGTAGTGGGTGTAATGTCTGTAACTGGAAGCTTATCTGTAACAGAAGGGTTTACGGTAGGAGGATCTTTTACAACTACAGGGGTTCAAAAGTCACAAGCTTCGTATGTTCTATTAAATGAAACTATAGCAGTAAATAATATTAACAGAGCTGGTGTTGCAATTGACAGACCAGGAGTAGATAGTGCATTACTGCAGTGGAATGAGTTAGGTGATTACTGGGAAGCTGGTTTAACATCTGATCTTAAGCAGCTAGCTCTACAAAATGATTCAGCTAACTTTACTAACATATACCAAACAGGTACAGCTGCTACAAGAATTCCAGCTGGTACCACAGGTCAACGTCCTAGCGGCGCTCAAGGACAAATTCGCTACAATACTAGTCAATCTTCTTTCGAAGGCTACAGTGGTACATCGTGGGGATCACTTGGCGGTCTCGTAGATGTAGATGGTGACACTAAAATTATAGCTGAAAGATCTGCTGGTAATGATAGTGATACTTTAACCTTCTTCGCAGGCGGCACTGAAGTCGCTAGAATGAATGATAGTGGTGCACATATAAATGTACCTACAACCCTGACTGACATAAAGTTCACTTCAGGCAAAATTGAGAAACTTGATGGTTCTCAATTGACCCTATCGGCCAGAGGCGGAAGTACTCCAATAGTGCAAATCCAAGCTTTTAATGACAGTGTATCAGAGGGTATAATCAACCTTTTAGCTAATAGTAGCACCGGGTCCAATGCTATAATCCTCAACCCTTTGACTGGGAACATTCAACTAGGCTCCTCCACCCATGGCTTGGTGGTTGATGGCTACGACATCGGCGGACGGGCTATGATATATAGCTCACAAGGTGGCAACCTACATAACATCCGGTTTCCAAATTCGACTAACGGTGAAATAGAATTAAATGCAACACTTTTTGATATTAACGCCGCAGTTGAGATTAGCAGCGATGTAACAGTAGGTGGAGACTTCTATGTAAACGGCAATACGACATATGTAAACACATACCAATTGCAAACAGCTGCTCGTATTATTGATCTTAACCATGATGTTACTGGAAGCCCAACTCAAGATGCAGGGATTGCAGTTAGACGTGGTACATCAGACTCAGCAGTATTGCTCTGGGATGAATCAGAAGATTATTGGGCTGCTGGTTTAGTAGGAGATATGAGTAGAGTCGCTACTGTTGATTATTTAAATGCTTCTGACGGTGTATCTTTTGACAGCGCTTCTGGTAAATTTGCTCACGCTGACACAAGTTCTCAAGCTTCTGTCACATCTAATAATAGCGGTAGTACATTTATCCAAGACATAGCTGCAACGTTGGATACATATGGTCACGTAACCGGATTTACAGTTGGAACAGCTACGGTTCCAGCATCAACTGATACTACATATACAACATCTATTGCAGCTGCGACTACTAAGTTAAGACTTACAGGTTCAGATTCTTCAACAGATGACATAGAATTTGTAGGAAGTGGTGCTACAACTGTTACTAGAACCAGCGATAGTAAGTTTACTATTAGCAGTACTGATACCAACACAGATACAAATACTACATACACAGCAGGTACTGACTTAGATCTAACTGGTACTACTTTCTCTTTAGAGCCTGAAGTATCGATAAGGTCAATTTTGAGCGATCAAGCTATCCATGGCTTCAAAGTCCTCGAGGCATCAGGGAATATTAATATCCTAACCACTGGAGACAGTAGTGAAAATCAAGCTATTACTATTTCAGCAACTGGACATCAAACATTTAACTCGAAGTATCTGACAGATGAGCCAACGTTTGTTTTCGGTCGTGGTAATAATCCAACTGACGGTCCGCAGACTGCAATAACGAATATGATATTGCGGAATGATGGACAAATCGGCGGTGCCAGCGAACTCTACGGTGACATTGCTCGTATAAGATTTAATGGTCGAGATAAGGAAAATAATTACCAGTACACTGACTTTGCATATATTAATGGTTCGATGGAAATCGACGGCAATGATGGCGCTTATACAAGTGGAGGTTTAAAGTTCAAAGTGCTGTCAAAAAATGTACTAAAAACACCTATCTCTATTGTTGGTTCCACTACTGGTACACAGCTTAATATGTTTGCTGATGACATAGGTCTCTACGCGGACGAAGAAACTTCCTCATCGGTGTATGCGGCAGCTAACAGCGACATCTATCTAACTACTGGGAGAAGTAATACCACCGCATCGTCAATCTATTTCCGCGGTGGATCAACCCAAGACGTCCGCGGACGACTGGATCTATACACAGCAAATGAATTGCGGTTTAAAACTGGCTCTAACACTAATAACCTTAGATTGTCAGGTAATGACGCACATATCGACGGTGGGTTAGTAGTGGGTGATTGGACTACAGCAGCTGTGGATAATGAAGTAAGAGCTCTTGGTGATGTTACAGCTTATGTATCTTCTGATATTACTTTGAAGGAAAACATTGTAGAAATTAATAATGCAATGGATAAGATCTCTCAAATTAGAGGTGTGTATTTTGATTGGACTGATGAGCATATAGCTAAACGTGGCGGTGAAGATGGGTATTTCGTACATAAAGCTGATGTAGGTGTTATTGCTCAAGAAGTACAAGCCGTACTACCAGAGATTGTTAAAGAGAGAGTGGATGGTACACTCGCTGTAGAGTATCAAAAGATGGTAGCTCTTCTTATTGAAGGTATGAAAGAATTAAAAGCTGAGATACAAGAGCTAAAATCAGGAGATAAGTAATGGCGTTACCTGCAGTTGGGCCTATATCTATGAATGCAATGCAGATTGAGGCTGGAGGAATCTCTGGTACCCAGGTTTCTTTGTTTGACAATTGGGATTGTAGATTATTAATTAAAGTTGGATTAGGTCCTCAACCAGCCTCGCCCGGTCTTAGTATCCGTGGCAACATCCCTGCCTATGACCCTGATGCTTGGGGTGGAGGAGGAGGTACTAAT
>TARA_R110000868_G_scaffold30668_5_pt1 | contig 14354 bp, 10 predicted proteins | sample TARA_R110000868 | Tara Oceans TARA_R110000868 (sample SAMEA4397489) | marine metagenome | biome: Polar Biome; feature: [SRF] surface water layer (ENVO:00010504); material: water (ENVO:00002006), including particulate matter (ENVO:01000060) such as... | depth 5 m | reverse complement strand
TTCCTTTCGATTAGAGATTTGAGCACCTGCTTGTGCTTTTTGTGCGAAGTGAAGAATTTCTCCATTTGAAGACTGCTTACCTTTGCCCTTATTCATAAACTTAGCGAAAGGGTTAGCGGCAGCTTCTTGTTTTTTAGCCGCTTTTTTCGGACGAAGACCTGAACTACTCGCATTATCTTGAATACTAGCATTGAAGCTAGAGTCCTTGGCCGTAACACTTCCATTAAAGCGAGACTGGATGGCGGCGAGAGATTTTTGAAAGTCTCCCTTAGTTGGCGTGATGGCCATGGCCTTGGCCAGTGTCGGTGGAACACCTTGAGACTCAAGGAAAGCAGCTTCTTTTTTCTCACCGCTATTTAATGAGGACTTTGGTGGTGCGAGTTTTGCCAGTTCTTCATCAGCTTTTCTCATCGCATTTCTAGCGGCCGTAATATTTCGATTGGTAGCATCAGCGTTGAGACTACCAGCCGCCAAACCTGAGGAAAGATCACGAAGATCGCCCACAAAAGCCGGATTGACTTGGCCAGCCAGGCCATCCATTTTAAACAAAGTATCAATTCCTGTATGAAGACAGCTATCATCGCTTAAGCACGCACACTTGGGATCAGCTTCTGCTCTATTAGTGATACAAGCTGTTCGCATAGTGACACCAGGATCTCTAATAGCGCGTTGGTGAGCATAGGGAGCACAGTACTGGGGATGGTGCATCGTGGTTGTTTCGCTACAGTAACAATCGCGGTCTGTATGTGGGTTACAATCACCAGCACCAGGAAGTAGTCCTGCAATTTTCTTGGTCTTATCAGCAGCATCATTAAATCCGTCAACGTGGCCTTTAAACACCACGGTCATAAAGCCTGCCGCACCAAGCTTAAGATAATTTTGCCACGCGCTTTTAGAAACACTTGGTCGCATCATCATGGCACCATAACAAACCGTTGTTGCGCCCCAACCCATAAATTGAGTTTGCGCATTCTTTGAACGCTCTTTATAACCGCGTGATACGCGCATAAGTGCCGCTTTTTGTGCTGAGGCTTCTGCTTCAAGTGGCACGGAATTCATTTGTTGCTGAGATAAAGTCTGTTGAGTCATGGCCACAATCTCTGTGCCCATGGCCACGTAGCGACAATAATCAGTGTCGTCAGCTTCTTCTTCCTCACCAGCATTTTCACTGTTTTCAGCTGTTTCATTTGTGGCTGGAGCTTCAGTTGGTGCAGCAGGGGGTTGTCCATCTGCTGGAGGTTCACCGTTTGTTGCTGGTTGTTCCGTTGGCGTTTTGTTTTCGGCGACTTCATCGAGTGATTTCATCTTGAGCTTTCCGAAAGCTTCTCCACCCATACCAATAACCATTGAGTACATTTTAGAAACAGCGCCGGCCATCTCGGGAGACAAACCTAAGCCTTTGACTTCACCGTTGCCGGCACAAGTTTTCATTCCTTCTGAGATTTTATCGCCAAACTGTTGGTAGGCTTTGGCTTGATCTTCTTGGAATAATTTTGCTTCAGACTCACTTAGTCCGGCACACTCTTGCATCATGACACGTTGAGATTTACCTTCATGAACGAAAGTTTCTGATTCACGTCTTTCGGCGTCACTCAGATTATTAGGGTTATAATTAGGTCTCGCTCGACCGCGATTGTCATTTTGAGCAAAGCTTGGGAGCGAGATCAGAGCTAGGATGAATGTAGTAATGACCAGTTTCATGGTGTTATCCTCTTTCAGTAATTTTACCATGTTGCCCATTATTAGCGTCATTTTGGACCCTCTGAAATTCATTCCGGAGTGAAATAGTCGTTATTTTAGCTATTTAGCCCTAAAAGGGGGCTTAATTCAGCCTAAATCTAAGTGCAATAAATTGTTGGTGTTTGACCCCAAAACGCCTTACTGATAAAAAATGATATGACAAAAAAACACGATCACGATCATGACTCTGCTGACCTATCTCATTCAATGGTGCATTACCTACTGACCATCCATAAACTAAAAGAATCACGTGGTTTTGCACGTGTCACAGATATTGCGAAAGACCTTAACCTAACGAAAGGTTCAGTTTCTACGGCGCTTAATAATCTGAAAAAGAAAGGTTTGGTTGAAGAAGAAGAGGACTGCAAATTCTTGATCCTCACCAGTGTCGGCCACAAAGAAGTTCACCGTATTCTCTCCGCTAGAACGCTGCTCTTTTATTTCTTAAAAGACTTTGTTGGAGTTAATGAAGATGTTGCCGAAAAAGATTCATGCTTAATGGAACATCTCATGAGTTCTCAAACCAGTGAAAAGTTTTTTGATTTTATGAAAAAACTCAGCTGCACTTGTGAAGAGCTCGTTAAATCTGGAGGCAAACTCCCAGACAACTTTAATTTCCAAACAACATTGGATCTGTGCTCGTTCGACTCAGCTAAAGAGTTTATGGGAAGTCAAAAAGGCGATTCTTATTTGCCGGAAGAAAACGCTGAACAGCCTAACTAAGTACCTGTTACTGGTCTTACTTGTTCCTGTGCAAGCTCATGCACAGGACTCTTATTGCATTTCAAAAAAACATGATCTCATGGATACGAGGAGCGCTCTGCTAAAGATATTGAGCCCCGGTGATGAAATAGGTCTTGATCTCCATGGACACTGCCTCGTTGTTACTGCGGACTCGGTAAAAGAGCCGCTCATTTCCGCCTTTTTACAGCAAAAGGTCGGACTCTTTCAAAAGAAGTTTGTTAGAAGATCTGAGTGCAATATTTCTGTTACAGAAATCTCAATGGAGAATGCTGATACTAATCAGGTTAAACTGGGAAAGAGATCAAACATTACTCAAGGAAAGCAGCAGACTGAGAATTCGACACAGTCAACACTTAAGGTGCTAGAGAACAAGTGGGCAGTCATTGAAATGAATGACTCGCGAGTTGATATCAAATGTCTTAAGCGTGGAAGTTTTTTTGAACTTGAAGTTCGGGTTGGATCAGAAGGAAGTTATTTGTCTAACTCCGTTCAAGTTACGCCCGGTCAGCAGATTGATTTAGGGAAAATTGTAAAAGACATTAATGAGAAAAACCGTGAAGTCTCAACTTCAAGCGGGATAAATATAAAAACAAAAACAGGCACTCAAGAAAATACTTTCAAGCTCACTATTCACTAAAAAAACTATTTCGCTTTACCCAGACCGCAATTTGGTATTCACCTGACTTTGACCATGGTTGGTGAAACAAAACGAGTTGAAGCCAATTTTTGAGAGAGAGCTGTCCAAAATTTGGCCACCAATAATGTCTGAGAATGAGGGCCTGTCTCTCATGTGTATTAACTAGCCGTGAAGCTAGGGCAGGATTGAGCATCTGATCAAAGATGAAGTCGTACTGCGAATAAGAAGAGTAATGAGCCTTAAAATCAACACCATCGATGCCCCAAATATACCAAGAAAGAGGCCAGCCGTTATCCTCTAAGACTAGAACTCTTGGCTTAATGGCGTTGTCATCTTGAAAGAGTTGTTCACGAATCTTAAATAAAAAGCTCTCATACTCTTTGGAGGTGTGAACCTGGGAGATAAGCTCTCGCTCACTCCCGGGGACGATATGGTTAATATATATCGTCTTAGATAGACATAAAATTAGACTGGCGTAGATAATATTTGATTGAATTTTTGAAAGCTGTGGCAGCACAAGAGAAATAAAAACGACTGCACAAAGAGTAGGGTAAATTGCAAGCCATGGCACTTTTTCGCCAAGAAATGAGTAGGTGAAAAAGCTTGAAAGAGCGGCGTAAGACCAAAAAGCTAAAGCATACTTTTTATGGTGTAAAAAATAGAAAGTAAATCTAAGGGCAGAGTAGACAGTTGTAATAAAGAGGAAAATATCGACATTATTCTTTATCTTTAAAAAGTTGGAAACGAAAGAAGGTAGTGGCGTAGTTGCAAAAAATGAAATCATCAAAGCAATGAAAATCAAGAAAGCATCCAGCACTAACCATTTTTTTGTTTGAAGCTTGACCCAAAATATTGAGATGACTCCTAGGGCTACTAGAAGCCATGTCTCGTAGACTGAAATAATAAGCGCATTAAAGTAGAATGGGCCCTTGATGCGCTCTACATGATGTTGGTTGATCCAATAACTTAAGCTTTTGCGATAAAGTCCATCCAAAAAACCAGGCCAGTATTGAAACCACGCAGTGTAGAGAGGAACAGAAATAACTAAGAAGCCCAATATGAATACGAATACATTTCGCAGACTTGGCCTAGATGCTTTTTTTAGAACAATTGTATAGGAACAGTAAAAGCCCAGAAGTAGGACTAAGTGAACAAAGAAATTTTCTTTTGTTGAAAAATGAGCACCAGCACAAAGCCCCAAAAAGAAAACCCAGTTTTTAGGCCGAAAATGAAATAACCATAAAGCCAAAACAAGTTCAAATATGACGAGCATGTCGTGACGTAAAAATCTCGACCAAAAAGTAAATGTAGGTGAAATAGAAAGAAAGAGAATTAGAAAGTATAAGCTCTTTTTACCGAGTCGAGACTTAAACATTAATGGGGAGAGAGAGACAATAAACCCAAGCAAAACCGGGATAAAGCGAACCGCAGTATTATAAAGTGGTCCTATAAACCAGTGCCAAATTGCTTGAAGATTGTAGAGAAGTGGACCGTGCAAAAGCGGGTCATACTTATAAAATCCTGTCGTAAAAGAGTTTGCAAAGTATTTGCCATACTGAGCATGAAGGCTTTCGTCGTGATGAAGAGCTCTTTCACCAAGAAATAAAAACTTTAAAACTAAACCGAAGAGTGCAATCAGTAAGTAGCTTTTATTTTGAAATATAAAACCTTTTACTTTTTCCAAATTGTTTCTTCTTTCTTGTTATTATAAATCCAGTCGATCCACTCATAACCTTGCATGAAAGAGTGATCTTGATTTGAAACCTCATAATGCCAATGACCAAATCGCCCTCTTGAGAAAATATCAAAAGGCTTTAATGTTTCGTGGGCCGGTTTTACGATGGTGTTTCTTTCAAGGCCTGGCACAGGGTATCCGTACTCAAGTCGCGTTGACCAAGTTGAAATGACTCTCTTTGGGTCGAGAATAAGTCCGTCTTCAATTAATGCGCTCAAACACTCGTCAGTTAAACTCTCGCTGACTTCTTTATGAGCAGATTCACTTACCTCAACCATGAGCGAGTATTGCTTACCAGGACGAGGAACATTATGTGGAGAGTAATGTGAAAAAAGTGTGACACGATAATACGGACTGTTATCTTGTGGGAAGTACATCCAGCACTTACCTTTTAAGCTCTCTGGAGGTTGACCATCAATTCCAAAACCAATCACATGGGTACTTGAATGAGGGAGTTTTGCTGTTTCTTGCTTGGTAGATTCAAGCTCTTTGTCCTCGATAATACGGCAGAGTTGATCAAGAGGCATTGTGCTAAAAAGTTTATCGTAAGTTATTTCGCTGCCATCACTTAACGTCGCTATTTTAAATTTTGCACTTATACTTACAACACGCGTATTGAGTAAAACACGTTCACCAATAGTTTTAGCCCCTAGATTCTCCCAGATTCGTCCCGTACCCCCTTGCGCCGGAAAGCGAAATGTGGCGTTTGGGCCCCAGGAAACATCGAGTTCTTGTGTTTCTATATTGCGCTTAATGCGATTCATATCAATCGTCGCCACTCGCTCACTAATCCACTCGTGATTCATAAGTTCGGGAGGATGGGCCCAAACTTTAAAATTATACGGGAACATAAAAAGATCACAAAGACCTTCACCAAACTCTCGACTAAGCCAATCCTTGAAATGAGAGGGGTTTGCACTCAGCGTTCTAAGCTCAAGCCCTTTGAGACAACGATCTGACGTAGCCTCATCTAATAATTGAAAATTGTATTGAAAAGGGTAGGGCACAAACTGTTGATTAATCCATACCCAACTTTCTCTTTGATGTTCGAGCCAACCCTCCTCTTTACAGGCCTCGTCCATGGCCTCATCAAATTCTTTGTAGTGAGAGAATTGTACGTGGCCGCCCAGATCCCAAGTAAAACCTTGGTCATCGACAAAAGATCTAGAGAGTCCACCGAATTTATCGCCTTGCTCAACGACGAAATAATCGTTTTCTCCTAAATCACGTAGTCTGTAGCAAGCACCAATTGTTGTGGGGCCAGCACCTATAAAAAGGATCGAAGTATGTTTTGGGGTCTTGACCATAGTTTTCTATTATACCAAAAGTTAAAAAGTTCGAGCATGCATCGCTTGCAGATCTTAAGTAAGTTGAGTTTGTTAATAGAGTTAACACCGCCTTGACGCTCAAGATGAGTCACGTGAAGTTGTGCAAGTTTTTGATTATTTGCCATTAAAACCGAGAGAAATATATTGGGGGCAAATGATGTTTCTGGGATAATGTTCAGGTAATTTTTCAGGTCTGACTTCCTTATCAATCTAAAGGGACAGTTTGCATCCAAGACCTTGTGACCGAACAATATTCTCAAAATAAATTTTAAGATTTTAGAAACAATGAGTCTCTCTTTCGGATCTTGTCTATTTTTCCTAATTCCTAGGAAAGCTTGAAACTGATCTCGCTTTTGCCAGAAGATATGAAAATCCTTGAGAGGTGTTTGTTGGTCACTGTCACATTGAAAAACCCATTCGGCGTCTGAGTTACAGGCTAAGTTGTAACCATGGAGTACGGCTTTGCCATGACCGCCATTTGCTTGGTCAATGACTTGTAGCCAAGATCTAGAAGCTGAAAACTCTTGGAGTAGCTCTAAAGTGGAATCTTTCGAGCCATCATTGATGGCATAAACAACACTACTACAATCAATATTAGCTATGAGTTCATCAAGTTCTTTGATTAGACCTGGCAGGCAGTCTGATTCATTATAGAAGGGAATGACGAGGGCCAATGAAGTCATAATTATTACTACAGGGCTAAAAGTTCTTTAAATGTATAAAGTTGAATTCTACTATGATGCAGGCAATATAGTCATTAAATCGTCTTATTAGGAAAAGTTAAGCATGTTTAAAGGGATAACTGAGATAAAGAATCAGCTATGGAGCCTAGATTCAGCAACAAAGAGAAATATTCTTTTGCTCGGTTTTGCGGCATTTAGTATTTTGTTTTCTTACCCGCTGATTAGATCAAGCGCTACGGCCGTTTTTTTACAAAATTATGGCGCGAAAAACTCGCCTGCAGTATGGGTCTGGTCAGTTTTAGCACTTAGTATCCTGGTTAGTCTTTATAACCACTATCAATTAAAATTTAAAATTCACAACCTCTATGCCGCAACTGGGATATTTAGCATTGTCTTTATCCTCATTTGCATGGCCATGATTGATTTCGGTCATGGAGTGTATGCTTGGCCACTTTATGTTTGGAAAGAAGTCTATATCGTAGTGATGCTACACATGGTGTATGGGCTTCTCAATACACTTGTTGATATCAAAATCGCTCGAATACTCTATGGACCGCTTGGAGCACTGGGGAGTCTTGGTGGCATTTTTGGCGGTCTACTGACATCAGAGCTAGCCTCTCATATGCAGGTGAGCGGTATTACGATTGTAGGCTGTTTAATCATTATCATGAGTATCTTTAGTTATCTCTTATCTGATCGAGTTGAACTAAAAGCAGGAAAATCAGATAAGGGAGCAGAGTCACCATTAGCTTCAGTTAAAGGCGTAGGATCGTATGTTTCTATGATGGCAGTGGTAGTCATACTCACTCAATTCGTTATTAATCTTGCTAATTTCAAATTTAATATTCTCTTTGAAATCGCAGTTCCTGATCAAGTGGAGAAAACAGCTCAACTTGGAAGACTTTATACATGGATTAATAGTTTAGCCTTTGCATTACAAGTCTTAGTCTTACCTTTCTTGTTAAGATTTGTGTCCCTTAGAAAAATTCATGTCTTTATTCCGATTATTTATGTCTTAGCTCAGTTCTGGAGTATTGGTGGCGGTGCTCTCGCAGTTGCTAGTATGTTTATGATACTAAAAGGCACGGACTATTCGATCTTTGCCGTATGCAAAGAACTTCTCTACTTTCCGTTGAGTGACAAACAAAAATATGGCGCTAAGTATATTGTCGATATGTTCTGCTATCGCTTCGGAAAAGGACTTATTTCTTTTATTATGATATATGTACAAGCACTCATCTGGATTGATGTAATGCTCTATGCAGCACTGGGATTGTGGCTATGTCTCGTTTTCCCACTATTAAAAAAACACAAAGAATTACAAGGATAGAATATGAGTAATCCAATCATTGAAAAATCAAAACTACCCCACGGCGCTATCGCTTTTGATCAAATTAAAGTTAGCGAGTTCATTCCGAGCCTTGAACGTGGAGTCGAAATCGCGAAGGAAAGACTTTCAGCTATTAAGAAAGAGTCTAATCCGACATTTGAAAATATCATTGAGCGTATGGAGTTTGTCGATACCGAACTAAATCAAGTGGCTTCAATATTCTACAATCTTCACTCAGCGGAAAAAACGTCAGAAATCCAAGCGATCGCAGAAGAATTTTCAAAAAGGATTACCAATTACAGTAATGACGTCTCATTAGATAAAGACCTCTTCTCGCAAGTCGAAAAGATTTGGAAAATCAAAGATCAATTTAGCGGCGAAGATAAAATGCTTTTGGAGAAAACGTACAAAAGCTTTATTCGTGGCGGAGCTAATTTGTCAGATCGTGATAAGGATAAGCTTCGCGCAATTGATACTCAGCTTTCAGATAATAAGATTAAGTTTTCCGATAATTTGCTTAAAGCGACTAATAACTTCTTCTTGCACACAGAAAACCAATCCGATCTCGAAGGCTTGCCTGAGTCTGTCATAGAAGCTGCGGCCGAGGAAGCGAGCTCGAGAGAGCTTAAAGGTTGGGTCTTTACGCTTCATTATCCAAGCTTTATGCCCTTTATGACTTATTCAAGTAAGCGTGAGCTTCGAAAAAAAATGTTCATGGCGTTCTCAACAAGAGCTTACGGCGGAGATTTTGATAATACAGTCTTGGCCAAATCAATCGCTAAATTGAGTTTTGATCGAGCTGTGCTTCTTGGGTACAAAGATCACGCCGAGTACGTATTAGAAGAGCGAATGGCGCAGAAAACAAATAAAGTAACGAGCTTTATGCAAGAACTTTTATCTAAGGCCGCGCCTGCAGCAAAAAATGAAATGAAGGATATGCAAGATTGGGTTAGTGGCAAGGGAGGACCTAGTCCTATCGAGTCTTGGGACTATGCCTACTGGGCAGATAAATTGAAGAAAGAGCGCTTTAATGTCGATGATGAACAACTTCGTCCTTACTTTAAACTTGAAAAGGTTATTGATGGTGTCTTTGGTGTCGCCGAAAAACTCTATGGCTTAAAGTTTAAACTGAATAATGAAATCCCGGTCTATCATAAAGATGTAAGGCCTTATGAAGTTCACGATGAGGACGGAAGTTTTATTGGTCTTTTTTATGCAGACTTTTTTCCAAGAGCAACAAAATCTGGCGGTGCTTGGGCCAATGATATTCGCGCTCAATGGCTTGAAAAAGGTATTGACGTTAGACCTCACGCTGCGATTGTTTGTAATTTTACAAAGCCAACCGCTACCAAGCCATCTCTTTTAGGTCTGGATGAAGTTCTAACTTTATTTCATGAATTTGGTCATGCTCTCCACGTGCTACTTTCAAAGGTCAAATACAGATCCCTTTCTTGCACCAGTGTGTATTGGGATTTTGTAGAGCTACCAAGCCAAATTTTTGAAAATTGGGTTTATGAAAAAGAATGTTTAGACTTATTTGCCAAGCATTATGAAACAGGCGAAACCATTCCTGCTGAACTTGTGGCGAATGTGAAAAGAGCAGCATCGTTTCATGAAGGTCGAAGCACACTAAGACAATTGGCGTTTGGTCTACTCGATATGGGTTGGTTCTCAGGTGATCCTTCTCGCATTCAAGATATCGAAAAATTTGAACAAGAAGTGACTGAACCGGCACGATTAACTCCCAAAATTGAAGGCGTATGTTCGAGTACCGCCTTCTCGCATATTTTTGATGGAGGTTATTCCTCGGGCTATTACAGCTACAAATGGGCAGAAGTGTTGGATGCTGATGCCTTTGCCTATTTTCAAGAAAAAGGCGTCTTCAATCGCGAAGTTGCCAAAAAGTTTAGAACTCAGATTCTTGAAAAAGGTGGAAGCGCCCATCCCATGGAGCTGTACAAGGCTTTTAGAGGTCAGGAGCCTTCGGTTGAACCATTACTTAAGCGAGCAGGTTTAGTTTAAGATAGGGGCTGAACTTGCCGAATTTAAATTAAGCGCAAAGGTCAGAATTGATATTCTTCGATGAGTGTTTATATCACTTAAATCACGGAGAATACTTATGCGTCTTTGCGCAATTATTACACTTATCTTATCCCTGCAGACTCACGCCGCAGACCAATTCAATATCACTGGTTTTACGGGCGAATATAATGCACCAAATGGTCAGGGCTCAGCGGATACTTTTAATATTCCAAAACAAGATAAAAGAAAAATTGATATTACTCTTGAAGCTAAAGGTGAAGGTTACCTTTTATCCACACCTGAGGACACATGGGAGTGGAGTGAGCCCGCCGCTTGGGTTAAAGATTTAAAAACAGCTTCTTGGAATGGAGTCGATCTTGTTGTTGGTGATCAATCACAAAGAGTTGCCATATCCTCACTGCTTGGTCTCCATGAAGATAAAAGAGTTCATATCGAAGGTTTGTCGGCCCAGTGCTCGGGATCAAATGATCTCATTCAAAGCTGCCTTAACGGCTCAGCCTCGATTCGACTGTCTAAGCTTGTGTATCAAAGTGCATTGCGCTCAGATCAATTTCAAACAATCCTCGATGCTCTTGCAAGAGCTTTGGACGTGACAGGTCGTGGTGGTGATACAGAGGTGAAAAGCCTAAAGCTCGACATCTCTAATAATAAGTTCAAAGGCGAAGTCTCAGTCAGTATAGGTATTAGTGCAACTGTAAAGTTTGAGGGCCTGATTAGCCAGGATGCAAGTGATGGCAAAATTTCAATACGACTCGATAAGGCCAAAGCTAGTTTCTTAGATGTTCGAGGTAAGATTTTCGATGAACTTGAAGAAGCTCAGTCTGAAACTTTTATCGTTCAAAGACCGTGGATTTATATCTTATCTGAATAATTCTTAAAGAAGGCCAGTGAGCGCTCAAAAATTGAATTCGAATGATCATTGGCAAAAGACCTAAGGTGGGGAAGAAGCTGTTCAGCAAAATCCTCACTGCTTTCTTTTGGCAGTAGTGACGGAAGATTGTCTACGGCCAGTATATGCCTGATTTTACCAGCTAGAAGCTTTGATTGGAGTGGTTTTTGCCACGATCCCGCTCTGTCATAAAGAGGTATGGGATTAAGTTCACCCGATGGATCACAACTGACATCACAAATGATTGATAGCGCTTGGTCTTCTAGAATCTCCTCATTAATAAATGGAGGAATTTTTGTATTGATCAAGGCCGTATTAATAAAAACATCATGTTCGGCAATTTTCTTAAAAGGCCCACCCTCTTTCGTCTCTTGATAATCCCAAGATGTCGGGAAAATACCAATCTTCTTTAAAAGAGTAAGAGCACCACTTCCACAGCGCCCCTTGGCACCCACCACCATTACATTAGGGGTTTGACCGATAAGGCGCTTTTTTAAGGCAGAGATCCATTCATCTTGATGTTCGTAGTCGTGTAAAGGAGAAAACTCTTTTCCTTGCGATAAATCGGCCCACGAGTCCATGGCCGCGGCAGCTCCAGTAAATCCGGCCCAAAAACCAAAAGCAGCGACTCGTCTTTGGTTTTCATCAATCAGATATTCTAGGTCGTAAAGGCATCCGCCCCCATTTTTAAAACGCTTGAGCAAGTCCGTCGCGCCAGCTTGACCTTTATAGGCGTGGCCAAAGAAAATATGCTTGTGCACAAGTGGATCGGACTCATTTTCTGGCAACTCTTTTAAGCCTAGGATAATGGCTTCTTTGGGCGCTGTTTTCCAGCTTAAACTGTCGACCAATCGGCAGCCGACATTTTGATAATCAATATCTTTGATAATTCTGTCGTTGCACTTTTCTACTGTAACGCTATGGCCATCTTGAATTAACTGTTTGGCACCAATAGGAGTGAGAGGTGTTCGACGTTCGTGATCTTTGGTTTCGCTTCTAAGCCAGATATGAGATTTCATTCAGAGAGTATAAAATGTTTCTACTGTGAAGACAAAGACTCATTATCTCTATCAACCTTAAGAACTTCACTACTAAATAAGCTTTGTGTCTCTTTTAAAAAAGCTCGAGGCCAAATGAGTAATACGAAACCTAAGGCTGCGATAAATAGCATATCAACTGTTTTGTGATCATTGGCAATAAAAGTAAGCAGGATACCACTGGAGATATTTGGAATAACAAAGGCCAGATCGAGTAGTGAGAACATTTGGCTTAACACATTTGATGGAACTGTTTCGGAGATATGATTGAGTTGAGATGGAATTCTTGTAAAAACTAAGACACCCCACAAAAAGAAAATAAGATAACCCATCACAAGGCTTGTATTAATCACCCACCAGCCCATCATTAGGGGTTCAATGAAAATAGAGATGGTTATAATTTTACCTGTAGAGAAGTTTTGAGACGCCTTATGGGAAAACCATCCACCTACAATTCCCCCAAGACCAAACAGTGATAGCAAGACGCCGTATTCTTTTTCACCCCCGCCAAGTTGCTCTTGAACAAATGGTAAGAGCAAAGGAATGAGTAAGCCGATAACGAAGCCGGCTATAATATTATTGGCAAACATTGATATTAAATCGAGTCGACCTTTGAGATAGCGAAAGCCCTGTCGTAGCTCATTGGCGAGATTACTTTTTTGACCATTCGTTGAACTTTTGGGCTGATAGACAATTCTTGAAAGAAACCAAATACCTATAAAGTAGGTAAATAAATCAAAAGCTAATATTTCGGTCATGCGACCTGTTTGCGCGAAAATCCAAGCGCCGAGAAATGGACCTATCAAATGCAAGGTCGCAAAAGTTGAACCAAATAGGGCGTTAGCTTTCTTGATTTGTTTTTGCGGAACAATCTCATTGATCATGGCCTGGCGGGACGGATTAAAAATCCCTGTAAAGAGTGCAATCATGCCATTCATCCAAACAATGGCGTCAGGATCTTTTAAAAAGAGGAGTGAGGCGACGATAGGGATACGAACAACATCACAAAAGATGAGCACAGACCTTCTGTTTTTAAGTGCTCCGATAGGACCACCAAGAATTCCACCGATGGTTAAAAAGATAAGAAAAACGGCCCGGGTTAAGCCAAGATAGCTTTTGTTATCCCCCGAAAGTTTAAAAACAAGCAGCATCAGTGCTGTTTCTGTAACGAAAGAGCCTAGCTCCGAGGAAGTGCCAGCAATATATAATCGCGTATAGTTAGGATTTCCTAAAAGCGAAAATTTTGGTTTAGTCACTTAAGCGTGCCCCCAAATTCTTATGAGCTTGCTCCATTCCGGTAATGAGACGTTTAACGACTTCATCAACTGATTCAATCTTGTGAGAGAATTCTATGGATGGGCCGGCACACCATACACTCTTGTAGGTGGCAGAAAAAGCGGCTTTTTCAAGCAACTTCATTCCTTTATAGTAAGTCAGCATCTTGGCATACTTCTTAACTTGCTTGTTTGAATTTAAAAAAGACTCAATAAAGTTTTGCTCGAGTCCAATCTTCTCTACATAAGGGGTTTTAATAACTGTGCAAGGAGTGCCAGAAACTTTGGATGTCATTGCAATATCGGCAGCGCCGTAATCAATACACGCTTGTTTGTAATCAGCATTGACTCCGCCTTCATGAGTTGCAATGAAAGGAGATCCAATGGATGCCCCTTCTGCTCCAAGGCTGAGCATTGATAACAGAGCATTTCCTGTACCAACACCACCGGCCGCAATGACCGGAAGTTTTGATTTTTCTCTTAGCATTGGCACCAAGATTGAGCTTGGTATTTTGCCTGCGTGCCCACCAGCACCGGAGTTAACTGCGATGAGAGCGTCGGCACCTAGCTCTTCAACTTTTAAAGCGTAATCGACATCAACGACATCGCACATAATTTTACAGCCAAGTTTCCCAACTCTCTCAATCACTTCACGCGGCGAGCCTAAAGAAGTAATAATGTAATCGGGGACGTATTTGGTCAGAAGTTCGATCTGCTTTGGCAGGTGAACGTTGGACTTATTTACAATGAGATTAACCCCAAATGCTCCTGGGCAATTATCTTTTAGGTTCTTGAGGCCGGCCTCAAACTCTTCAGGCGTTCGATAATTTAGCGCCGGAATACAGCCAGTTATGCCAGCTTTGGCCGCAGCAATCAGCATCTCATCATTTGAGACCAAAAACATTGGCGCTAGA
>TARA_R110000868_G_scaffold21614_11_pt1 | contig 14364 bp, 13 predicted proteins | sample TARA_R110000868 | Tara Oceans TARA_R110000868 (sample SAMEA4397489) | marine metagenome | biome: Polar Biome; feature: [SRF] surface water layer (ENVO:00010504); material: water (ENVO:00002006), including particulate matter (ENVO:01000060) such as... | depth 5 m | reverse complement strand
GGGTGTATTGGAAAAAAAAGTATTACTAATAGACGCTGACCCCCAGGCTAATGCAACTTCAGGATTAGGTTTGGATGTGGACAGTATCGAATTTGGAACCTACCAAGTATTGGAGCATTCCAAAACAGCCGAAGAAACCATCATTAAAACCTCCTCCCCAAATGTAGACCTTATCCCGGCACATATTGATCTTGTTGCCATCGAAATCGAATTGGTGGATAAGGACGATAGGGAATATATGATGAAAAAGGCCATACGTGGACTAAAGGATAAATACGACTATATTCTTATAGATTGTGCACCTTCACTTGGGCTTTTAACATTGAACGCCCTTACTGCGGCCGATTCTGTCATGATCCCCATACAATGCGAATATTTTGCATTGGAAGGATTGGGCAAATTACTGAATACCATTAAGAGTGTTCAAAAAATACATAACCCGGACTTGGATATCGAAGGAATGGTACTTACCATGTACGATTCCAGGTTAAGACTTTCCAACCAGGTTGTGGAAGAGGTAAAAAAGCACTTTTCCGAAATGGTGTTCGATACGATCATCCAAAGAAATGTTAGGTTAAGTGAAGCCCCAAGTTATGGGGAAAGCATTATTAAATATGATGCCAGTAGTAAAGGAGCCGCCAATTATTTAAATTTGGCACATGAAGTAGTTGTGAAAAACAAGGAGACAGTATAATGGCGAAAGCAATAAAAAAACAAGCCTTGGGCCGCGGTTTATCGGCCCTATTAAAGGATCCGGAAAACGATATCCAATCAGCTACCGACAAGAATGCCGATAAAGTTGTAGGCAATATTGTGGAACTGGATTTGGACGCGATAGACGTAAACCCGTTTCAACCCCGTTCCAATTTTAATGATGAAGCCTTACAGGAACTGGCCTCTTCCATAAAAGAACTGGGAGTTATACAGCCCATAACCGTAAGAAAACTAGATTTTAATAAATATCAGTTAGTTTCCGGTGAACGCAGGTACAGGGCCTCAAAATTAATTGGACTGGAGACCATACCGGCCTATATCCGAATTGCAAATGACCAGGAATCCCTGGAAATGGCCTTAGTCGAAAATATTCAACGACAGGATCTAGACCCTATAGAAATTGCGCTTTCCTACCAAAGACTGATCGATGAAATTCAGTTGACCCAAGAAAAAATGAGTGAGCGGGTAGGCAAAAAACGCTCTACGATCACCAACTATTTGCGACTACTGCGGTTAGACCCCATTATTCAAACAGGAATAAGGGATGGCTTTGTAAGCATGGGCCACGGTAGGGCTTTGGTAAATGTGGAAAAAAAGCAAGATCAAATCGCCCTGTACGAAAAAATAGTGGGTGAAAATCTATCTGTAAGGGATACGGAAAAGGCCGTTAAGGATTACCAAGAAGGTACTTCAAACGCCGTACCAATTAATTCCTTAACAACAAAAGGACAAAAGAAATCCGCAATAAATCCGGATTTTATTGACCAAAACCTTGATTACCTTTCGGATTTTTTATCGGTAAAAGTAGATATTAAAGCCTCTGAAAAAGGGAAAGGAAAAATCACCATACCCTTTCATTCCAAGGAGGAATTCAATAGGTTAAAAAAATTGATTACGGGTGAGTAAATATCTTGTTTCTCTGGCTGCATATTTTCTTGTTATATCTTTGGGGCTTGCCCAAGAGGAAGAAAATACCACCCAAGCAGCAGATTCCATTAAAACCACTCTTAAAAAAGAGGGGATTTCCGTGGTAGACACCCTAAAAGTAAAACGAAGAGCCATAAACCCTTTGGCGCCCAGTAAGGCAGCCTTCTATTCCGCAGTATTTCCCGGACTTGGTCAAATATACAATAGACGTTATTGGAAAGCACCCATAGTATATGCGATTATGGGAGGTGGAATTTATGGCTACATATATAACAACGACCTCTATGACCGTTTTAGAACGGCTTTTAAACGCAGGCAAGCAGGGTTTACGGATGATGAATTTTACGATCTTGGATCCCCTAACGCGCCAGGTGCGCCCCCTGACTTTTCCGAAGCAGCCTTGGAAAGTGCACAGGAAAGATATCAGGAAGATAGGGATTTATGGCTACTGGTCAGTATTGCCATGTACGCCTTAAACATTGTAGATGCCAATGTTGACGCACATTTAAAACAATTCAACGTGGATGATGACCTAAGTATGGATTTAAAACCATACTTGGACATGGACGCCATTACCACCAAACCAGTTTATGGTTTGGCCTTAACCATTAAGTTTTAATTTATGAATATTGCCTTGTTCGGATATGGTAAAATGGGGAAAATGATCGAACAGATCGCCTTAAAGAGAAACCATACCATAGTTGCAAAAATTGATTTGGATGCAACAGATATAAATTTTTCAGAAATCGACGTTGCCATTGATTTTAGTATGCCAAACGCCGCTTTTGGAAACATTAAAAATTGCCTGGAACACAAGGTTCCCATAATTTCAGGAACTACAGGCTGGCTGCAGGATTACCAAAAGGCGGTAGCCATTTGCAATGAAAACCAAGGAGCATTTATCTATGCCTCCAACTTTAGTTTGGGTGTCAATCTTTTTTTTGAACTAAATTCCTATTTGGCAAAAATGATAGGCTCCCAAAAACAATACAGAGTTTCCATGGAAGAAATCCACCATACCCAAAAATTGGATGCCCCTAGTGGAACAGCAATTACATTGGCCGAAGGTGTTATCAAGGAAACCGATTATACCAAATGGAAATTGGAAAATGCAGGGGATAGCGAAATCCCTATCACAGCCAAGCGTATTGCCGATACTCCCGGAACCCATACTGTTTCCTATGAAAGCGAAGTGGACAGCATTGAAATTAAGCATACCGCCCATAACCGGGAAGGTTTTGCCCTTGGTGCTGTAATAGCAGCAGAATGGATAGTTGGCAAAACAGGGGTTTTCACCATGAAAGATGTGTTAAACCTTAGTTAAAGAACGTAACAAAGAGCAACATAAAATGACTCAATGATTGAGAAGTTCTCAAAAAAACTATCGATCATTAAATAACAATTACCAATATGAACGGCACACAGTGGATTATTTTTATTTTAATTATTCAGGTGATACATTTTTTAGGTACCTGGAAATTATACGTGAAAGCAGGTAGAAAAGCATGGGAAGCTGCAATCCCTGTATATAATGCCATTGTTCTGATGCAGATTATAAACAGGCCTAAATGGTGGGTGATTTTGCTATTTATCCCAATCATTAATTTATTGATGTTTCCGGTAGTCTGGGTTGAGACCCTTAGGAGCTTTGGAAAAAACAGCTTATTGGATACCTGGTTGGCCATTTTGACCCTAGGGCTTTACATCTACTATGTCAACTACTTTGAAGACGTAAAATATATAGAAAACAGGGATATACACCCCAAAAGTGCCTTGGGCGAGTGGGTGAGCTCCATTGTATTTGCCATTGTGGCTGCCACTTTGGTACATACTTATTTGATCCAGCCTTTTGTTATTCCCACAAGTTCTTTGGAAAAGACCCTATTGGTCGGCGATTTTCTATTTGTAAGTAAATTTCATTATGGGGCAAGGATACCAATGACTACGGTTGCCGCACCTATGGTGCACGATACCTTACCCGTACTCAAAACCAGATCCTATGTTGCCGATGTTGATCCTGAAACCTATAAGACATCAATTTGGAATAAACTACAGTTACCTTATCTAAGACTTCCAGGATTTAAAAAAGTGAAACGAAACGACATTGTTGTTTTTAGCTGGCCGGCAGATACGGTTTACCAGTTCTTTAAAAAACAGAAGGGAGTGCGCAAGCCCATCGATAAAAAATCCAACTATGTAAAACGCTGTGTTGGTGTACCTGGAGATTCCTTGACCATTAAAGATGGCTACGTATACATCAACGGCACAAAAACTGTTTTACCCTATAGGGCCAAGCCAGAATTCCTGCACACGGTTACAGTCGACGGACAATTTTCCAATGCAGCAATAGAACTTTTGGGCAGGGAAAACCTCTCCGGAAACGTAATTAGGGTCCCCAACAGCTCACTTCAGCAAGAAAGGGCTGCAGATGTAGTAACTGCAATGAATTTGGAACAAATCAAGTCAGATTCAACCTATACCTATTACGCCGGCAATGTGGGCAACCAAAAGGTTAAGGACTATTTGAAATCCGAAGACATGAAGAACATGGCACTCTTTAATCTAACCGAGGAGGAAGCCAAAAATTACACTGGAAAAGACGGAATTACCTCCATAAATAAATTTGCCTATAAAAATGCGGATACCTCCATATTTCCACAAAATGCCGCCCATTCCGGTACTGTGGACAATATGGCCTCAATCTATATTCCTGAAAAAGGAAAGACCGTTCCCCTTAACCTCGATGTTCTCCCTATATATGAAAAAATAATCAAGGAATATGAAGGAAATGACCTTGAAATAAATGGAAATCAGATTATCATTAATGGTAAGGTGAGCAATTCATACACTTTTAAACAAAATTACTATTGGATGATGGGAGATAACAGACATAGATCTGAAGATAGTCGATTTTGGGGCTATGTCCCCGAGGACCATATAGTAGGAACTCCCATTTTTATATGGATGAGTATTGATGGCATCAATGATGGTATGAGCAATTGGAAGGTAAGATGGGACAGGGTCTTTACAACGGTAAACGGCGATGGGGAACCTACCTCCTACTTTAAGTATTTTCTAATCTTGTTGGCCGCATGGTTTATTTTTGATTTCTTCAGAAAAAAGAAGAAAGTGGAGAATTGATCCAGCTATAATTAAATGCATCCAACGGACAGTATTATATTTGAGAGAGTCCAATGGTTACATATTCAAATTAAAACATTTTCAAATTAAATAATGACACTTCTGCTTCATCCGGGCTATTTCCCCAATATTGCCAATTTTGCTGCGATAGTCCAGAATGATGTCTGCTGGGAGGTGATGGACAACTATCAAAAACAGACCTTTCGCAATAGGTGCTATATCTGTACGGACCTAGGGCTGCACATGCTTAATATTCCAATAAAACATGTGGGCAACGAAAAGGGCAAACAACGTTATTCCAACGTAAAAATGGACAATGACTATCCATGGCAGAGACAGCACTGGCGCACCTTGGAAACCGCTTACAGAACCTCGCCCTTCTTTGAGTTCTATGAGGATGACATAGCCCCTTTGTACCACAAAAAGTTCGACTCATTAATGGATTATAACCTCAAAAGTATTGAGATCATTTGTGAATGTTTGCAAATAAATATGCCCACCAGCACAACGGAGAGCTATGAAGTTGCTGTTCCCAACAAAATAGATGGGAGATTTTTGATAAAATCCAAAGCAAAGTATGCATTTGAGCAGCCAGAATATGTTCAAGTTTTTGATGACAGAAATAATTTTATACCCAACTTAAGCATTTTGGACCTTTTGTTCAATGAAGGTACCAATGCGCTATCCTATCTAAAAGATCTTCAATTAAACCTGAACAATGCTTAGGTTTTGGATACACTACGGCATACATTTTTTACTTCCAATTATAATTGGACTGTATTTTTACAAAGAACACCGGTTACAAATAATATTAATCCTTTTGGCGGGAATTCTTATTGATGTAGATCATTTATGGGCAAATCCAATTTTTGATCCCAATCGGTGCAGTATCAACTTTCATTTTTTACACACCTATTGGGCCATTGCCGCCTATTTCTTATTACTTTTTTTCCAAAAAACCAGAGTTTTTGGAATAGCCTTATTAATACATATTCTTGCAGATACCGCAGATTGCTATTTAATGTAAAGCTCTGGACCAAGCGACACTCCTTAAGCTTTGTACATAGCCCTTTGTGGATGCCATTAACCCAAAAACTTCTTGGTCTAACTATATTAAGGCATTAGCCCCTTAATACCGATCCAATCAGTTACCCTACTATATCCTAAAATGCAAACCTTCATATTGGCATGACCCAATTAAGTAGCTTTAAGGAGTTTAAAAAATTATTCCTATTTTGTATAGCGATTAGCTTAAGTATAAATCCATTTCACATCTAAAAAATGAAACACCAGACATCTATGAACTCGATTACTCCGGGACGTAGGGAATTTATAAGAAAATCAGGGATAGCCCTCATAGGAGGATCCCTGGCCTATCCGGCTGTTTCCTTTGGGGCCACGAAATCAAATAAGGACTCTCCTCTTAAGGTAGGCCTGATCGGTTGTGGAGGTCGTGGTACTGGTGCTGCGGCCCAGGCCTTGGAGGCCGACCCCAACGTGGTCCTTTATGCCATGGGTGACGTTTTTGAAGATCGATTGGAGGAAGCGTATACAGCCCTTGTCAAGATTGCGGGCGACAAAATAAAAGTGGACAAAAAAAATAAGTACATAGGGTTCGATGCCTATCTAAAAGTAATTGAATCCGGTGTAGATGTGGTATTGTTGACTACACCACCAGCTTTTAGGCCAGACCATTTAACCGCGGCAGTAAATGCCGGGAAACATGTCTTTTGTGAAAAACCGGTAGCTGTGGACGCTCCTGGAGTCCACAAAGTCCTGGCCGCCGCAAAAAAAGCTAAAGAGAAAAATCTTTCCTTGGTTTCAGGTTTTTGTTTTAGGTATGACTACTCCAATAGGGCCATTTATAGTCGCGTTCTGGATGGCGAAATCGGTGACATAAGGACTGTAACTACCTTTCGTCATGGAGGGGAAGCCTGGTACAAGGAACGACAACCAAACTGGACCGATATGACCTACAATTTGCGCAACTGGTACTATTACAATTGGTTATCAGGGGATTTTGTTGTGGAGCAGGCCGTTCATAGTCTGGACATGATGTCTTGGGTGATGGGAGATAAAATGCCGGTCAGTGCTACGGGAACAGGAGGACGACAAGTTAGGGTAGATAAAAAATACGGTAATATTTTTGATCACTTTGCAGTGGAATTTGAATATGCCAATGGCGCAAAAGGCTATCACTTTACGAGACAACAAAGTGACACCTCCCATAAAAATAGTGTCGAAGTATTTGGTAGCGATGGCAGCGCCATTGTCCATATTGGCCGTAAGTATGAAATAACTGGCAAGAACAAATGGACATATGAAGGGGAAAAAAATAATATGTTCCAAACAGAGCACGATGAGCTCTTTGCATCGATCAGGAACGGTAATCCCATTAACAATGGTGAATGGATGGCCACCAGCACCATGTTGGCAATTTGGGCCCGCATGGTAGGCTATACCGGACAAACCATTAGCTGGGAAGAGGCCTTCAACTCCCAAGAAATCCTAGGTCCCAAAGTGGACGAATATCATTGGGATTTAAAATGGCCCACACCACCCATAGCGGTGCCGGGTAAAACCAAATTTATTTAACGTCCCAAGTCCACTCCCCTACCATTTGGAAGCGCTAAGTGTTTAATGCCTTGTGAACAAATACGAACAATCAAATGAAATTATTCCTAAAACTAAGTCTATCAATTTTAGTATTGTCCAGCATATCTACCTGGGCGCAGAACAAACCAATAAGCTTTGGTACCGAGACCACATTGGACCAATTGGTCTCCAAGGGAAAGGCAAAATCCATTAATTGGATCAATGTAAATACAGACCCCGATACCTGGCGAAAAGAAAAAGATATTCTTGTCTGCACTGGTCTTCCAATTGGTGTTATGCGCTCCGAAAAACAATATGAAAACTTTATCCTTTTGGTTGATTGGAGGCATATGGAAGCCGGCGGAAATTCAGGGGTATTTGTATGGAGCGATGCCAAACCCGGAGAAAAAGATCGCTTACCAGGTGGTGTAGAGGTCCAAATGCTGGAACTCGATTGGGTTAATCAGAATATACGGGATGGTGTAAAGCCTCCGATAGCATACGTCCACGGCGAGCTCTTTGGTGTAGGCGGGGTTATCACCCAACCGGATAACCCTAGGGGCACCAGAAGCAAATCAATTGAAAATAGGGCCCTGGGCAAAGAGCAATGGAACAACTATAAAGTGATATGTGTGGATGGCACCATAAAACTTTCCGTAAACGGCAAATTTGTAAATGGCATCAGTCGGTCATCCATCAAAAAAGGCTATTTATGCCTGGAGTCGGAAGGTGCGGAAATACAGTTTAAAAATTTCAGAATTATAGAATTGCCGCCAGGGGTAACCTCTGGGGAACAAACTGCCAAGAAGGTATTTTAATTGTTGGTTGTTGATTGCTTCCAGTCCCCGAACTAAAACTTAAAGTGCCAAAAATTTGGCAATGTTGTGTAAAGGGAGATAAACTATTTGGAGTCAATTTTGATCGATGCCATTACTGGAAAGTGATCGGACAATTTGATATCGAAATTTTTATGCGCCATAATCTCGAATTGTTGATCCGCTAAAATAAAATCTATCCTAACGGGGTAATATTTAAAATTAAAAGTCCGTCCATAACCAGTCCCCTTTTCCATAAAGGAATCGTTCATTTCCCCTTTAATCAACTTATACACATTGGAAAATTGGGTGTTATTAAAATCCCCACATACAATTTTCCTATATGTAGTGGCATTCCTATGTTTATCAAATAATTCGGCCTGCTCCCCCTGTTTGGCAAAGGATTTAGCCAACCTTCTAAGTAGCCTACCCTTAGGTTCATTGGAGATACGACGAACGCTAGGTATTACCCTATGCGATTCTAAATGAAGGTTATATAGCCTAATGGTATCCTTGCTCACAACAATATCGGCAAATATGGCATTATTACCGCTATCTGGAAAGTCTAAGGAACCACTATTGATTATTGGAAATTTAGAATAAATAGCTTGAATGGATTTCTTTTCACTCGATTTGTAACCCGTTATAAATTTAAAGGGATATAATTTCTTCAGCTGCCTATCCTTGATACGACTAAACTCCTGAATACACAATATATCAGGATCTTCGGAGCTAATAAACTCCATTATGCGCCCCTCTACTGATGCATCGTGAAGCCAATCGAACTTATTGAAACCCTTAACATTGTAGCTCATTATACTTAGATCTCCTTCCTTAATTTCTTCTTCGGACAATTTAAACTTGAAAAAGTTCCCCAAAGAGATATATCCGAGTAAAAGCACAAAAGCGGATAGCCATAATTGCCGTTTTCTTTTTAAGAGCCAATACGTCAAAAAAATTAAATTAAAAAGAACCAACAGGGGCACCATTAAGCTGAGAATAGAGAAATAAGCAAAATGTACAACTGAAATTAGGGGGACAAAACATGAAATAAATAGCAATAGTGCAATAACCCCATTAATGAAGAACACGAATTTATCAATGAAATTAAGGTTATTCACTTTTATTCCTTTCCTGCCTTAAATAAAAAATCCTTTTCTACTTTGGAAAGACTTTCGTAACCGGACTTGCTAATCTTATCCAAGATGGCATCTATTTTACGCTGTCGACTTTCCTTATCATAATTTTCAGTATTCCCTTGGCCTCGATTTTCTTTGCGATATACCGTCTTTAATGGTGCTTTCCGTTCATTACGTTTAAATAAATTGGCTATGACATCCAAAAACTTACCAAAACCGCTACCTATATCATGACCATTAATGAGTTGGCGTGCATAAAAATAGCCAAGGGCAGCACCGCCCAAATGTGCCAATCTACCACCTACATTACCTCCTATCGAGATTTGCATAAGGTCCAGCAACACCACAAAGACCCCAATATGCCATAATTTTACATTAAAAAAGATTACTCTGACCTCTTGATTGGGCAAATAGGCACAAACAAAAATCAAAACAGCCGTAACTCCGGCCGAAGCCCCGATCAAAGCCGTATTTATGCCCAATAAGGCCGGGAAAATGTTATAGCTCAATAAAAATATTAATCCACCAAGGATAACCCCTAAAAAATAAACATTGAGAAACCTTCTATTATCAAAAAGATTTAAAAATATTCTGCCAGTGAAATACAGCATCAGCATATTCCAAAAAATATGGCCCAAACCCGAGTGAAAAAAGGAATAGGTAACAATAGACCAAGGCTGGGCAAGAAAATGAAAAAAGTCTTTTGGCAATTCAAACCATCGTATAATGCTATCCCCAGATAATCCAAATAGGATCTTTAGCAATCCACTGAGAATAAATACTGCCACATTAAGAACAATAAGCCTTTCTGCAATATTTAATCTATTGTAATAATATCTAATGTTTTGATTCCCCATTACCTATCCCAGCGATTGTTATTAAACTGATTTTTCTTCCAATACCACATCATAATAAATCCAAATAACGCGCCGCCAACATGGGCAAAATGAGCTATTCCATTACCAAAGATGGAATACCCTGTAACCCCTGAAAATAAATCCAATCCAATTAAGACGGGAATAAAATATTTGGCCTTAACGGGTACAGGAATAAACATTAAAAAGAGCTCACTGTTCGGATAAGACATTCCGAATGCCACCAAAACCCCGTAAATAGCACCTGAAGCCCCGACTGCAGGAGTATTAAAGGCTCCCAAAAAATTATCAATGGTACTCTTGGAGGCTACATCGTACCAATTTGGACTGTATTTCCCACTGGTAATAATCTCCATTATCTGTTCCTTTGGAATTCCTGAATTAACTAAGGCATCCAAGCCTTGATTAAAATAGTAGTAATTAACCCCGGTATGAATTAAGGCCGCCCCGATTCCTGCCGAAAAATAGAAGAAGAAAAACTTATTTCTTCCCCACATTCGCTCCAATGGGGAACCAAAGGCCCAAAGCGCATACATATTGAACAAAATATGCATAAACCCGCCATGCATAAACATATGGGATATAACCTGCCAAAATTCGAAATTTTCATTTTGCGGAAACCAAAGTGAAAACCATTGGTACATTTGATCCCCGTATAATTGTGTTGCCACAAAAAACAACACATTAATTATTATCAAATGTTTTACTGCGTCCGTGATCCTACCCATTTATATAAATTTTTTATCAATTTCGTCCTCACTAATAGTAACGAATATTGGCTTGTTAAAAGGACTTACCCCAGATTCCTTACATGCAAACAAATCGTTGACCAGGGCCAACTGGGAGTCCCTATCCAAAACCTCTCCGGTTTTTACAGAAAGGGATTTGGCCAATGTTTTGGACAGTATATCGGTCTGTGAAAAACCATCGCCCACAAAATCTTGTTGATAATCCGATATCAACTGATCCAATATAATTCCAACTTCACTCTCAGGAACAGAGAATGGAACTCCTGTCACCTTTACCTCTTCCCCATCAATACTATCAAAAACAAATCCCACTGTGGTTAGGCTATCTTGAATTTCTTCAATAATTGCGCAATCGGATTTTGAAAATGTTAAAGATAATGGAAATAACAGTTGTTGGCTCACAGCCTCTTTTATAGTGATGTTCTTTAAAAATTTTTCATACAATACCCTTTGATGTGCCCTGCTTTGATCTATGACCACCATTCCTGATTTTATGGTGGTTACAATATATTTTCGTCTTAATTGAAAGGTGGTTGCACCCGTATCAATGGTTTCTTTCTTATTCTCAAAAATAGAACCCGTAATAGTATCCGATTCGAAGCTCACACTACTAAAACCAGAATTCTTACCTATATTGGACTCCATCCCTACATAAAGACTTTCCCAACCTTTTGTATTAGGCTTTTGATAATTCGATTTCTGTGAAGTCCCAGATCCAGTATCCTCCTTAAAAGGATTAAAGCCGGAATCGACAATAACTTTGGGAAGCTCCGCCGATTTATCCTTGTAATTATATGGAGTTTCCAAATTTTGGTCCTGTTCAAAATCCAAGGAGGGCATTACATTAAATTGCCCTAAACTATGCTTTACGGTAGACCTGATAATAGCATACAGGGTATGCTCATCATCAAACTTTATTTCGGTTTTGGTTGGATGTATATTAATATCGATAGAACCTGGATCCACGGTTAAATACAAGAAATAACCCGGATGATTTTCCTTTTTTATAAGTCCATCAAAAGCTCCTAAAATAGCATGATGAAGGTAAGGACTTTTTATAAACCGATCGTTTACAAAAAAGAACTGTTCTCCCCTACTCTTTTTGGCATATTGCGGCTTGCTGATATAGCCGCTTATTTTAACTACCTGGGTATCTTCTTTTACCGGTACCAATTTTTCATTGGTTTTGGCGCCAAAAATATTTACAATGCGTTGTCTACTGTTCGAGGAAGGTAGATTAAACAATTCACTTCCGTTATTATAAAAATGAAAACTGATTGAGGAATGAGCCAAGGCCACTCTCTGAAATTCATCCATAATATGCCGCAGCTCCACATGGTTTGATTTTAGAAAATTTCGTCTGGCGGGAATGTTAAAAAATAAATTCTTTACCATCATGGATGTTCCCTTGGGTGCCACGGCCACTTCTTGAGAGATAATCTTGCTGCCCTCAATTTTTATGTGCGTTGCCACCTCATCTTCGGCTGTCCTTGTTTGCATTTCCACATGGGCAATTGCTGCAATGGAAGCCAGGGCCTCACCTCTAAATCCTTTGGTATTCAATTGAAAAAGGTCCTCCGCTTTTTGAATCTTGGATGTGGCATGGCGCTCAAAACTGAGTCGCGCATCGGTAACACTCATCCCTACGCCATCATCAATTACCTGGATCAAGGTTTTGCCGCCCTCTTTTACCACTAATTTTATAGTGGACGCCCCTGCATCTATCGCATTTTCCATGAGCTCCTTCACCACCGAAGCGGGCCGTTGGACCACTTCCCCTGCGGCAATCTGATTGGCAACATGGTCTGGCAAAAGCTTTATAATATCTGCCATTATTGCGGTATAAAGATAGATAGATCGAAATCTATGATATATAGAAAAATAAGGATAAGGATGGCAATAATTATTAGGGTTCTAATTTTTTGATTTTGGCTACCGTTTTGTTTTAAATCGTCCATAGCCCTACCGAACTTCCCTTTAACCCCGGAACGACCGTCCATGGTGGGTCTAAATTTGTCCAATTTGTGTTCTATTTTAAACGGACTACCTTCACCCTTATCATCGAAGTAACGGGGTGTATAACCGAACTTTTTGTTTTTACGTAATTTTGAAAACTTTCCCATAATCCTTATTGTTTCAAAGTTACTTAAAATCAAAAAATATGCCTTATTTCCCTTGCCAAAAAATGTTAACATTTAAGCAGGAAATACCTTTTGGGCATCTAAAGCTAAAAGCTAATGAAAGGTAAAATATAAAGGCTACTTTCCTAGGCTTGCCATCTTTATGGCTGCAATTGCAGCCTCGGCCCCCTTATTGCCATGTTTGCCCCCACTACGGTCAATGGCCTGTTGCATATTATTGTCCGTTAAAACGCAAAAGATAACAGGCACTTCAGTTCTTACATTAAGGTCCATTATCCCTTGGGCCGTAGCACTACAAACAAAATCGAAATGCTTTGTTTCCCCCTGAATTACACTGCCAATTGCAATAACCGCATCAACTTTCTTGGTTTCGATCATTTTTTTTGCACCAAAAGTAAGTTCAAAACTCCCTGGAACATTCCAACGAATAATATTTTCCTCCTTGGCACCACAGTCTAAAAGAGCCTCCAAGGCACCTTCGTATAGACCTTCTGTAATGGTTTCATTCCACTCAGAAACAACAATCCCAAACCGAAAATCATTCGCGCTTGGGATTGTAGTTTTATCGTAAGCCGATAAATTTTTATTAGCCGTAGCCATACTATTTGTTTTTTGCCTTACCTATAAATGCATCAATAGTCCTAGCTTCATCAGAGCTTGGATATTCATCCTTTATTCTTTGGAAATATTTTAGTGCTTTACTATTCTCCTTCAATTCCAAAGCGGTAACACCAGCTTTATATAGAAACTTAGGAGTAGTAAAGTCGTTGGCACTATGGGCAAAGGCCTGCTCATAGTATCCCAAAGCATCACTAGGTTGGTTCAATTGAAGAAAAGCATCACCCAAACCACCTTTTGCCAAGGCCCCTAAAATTAGATCATCGGATGAAAATCCTTCCAAATACTTAATGGCCTCATCATACTTCTGCATATTCATAAACGCCATACCGGCCGAATATTTGGCTAAATTGGCAGCAGGAGTACCATTGTACTCTTCAATAATATCCAAAAAACCATATTTACCTTCCGCACCGTTCAAGGCCAGGGTAAATAAGGAATCCTTTTCGGTCGTTGCCGATAAAGCTTGATCAAAATATTGTTGTGGATATAACATCTCGTTAGCAGCACTTGCCTCCTTTGGCTTCTCCACAAATTGAAAGTAAGCCAAATATCCCAAAACGGCTACGGCAATTACCCCAATTACTCCAAGAATATAATTTTGATTTTGGGAAACCCATTCTTCGGATCTGGATGCTCCTTCATCCAAG
>TARA_R110000868_G_scaffold188512_2_pt1 | contig 14370 bp, 11 predicted proteins | sample TARA_R110000868 | Tara Oceans TARA_R110000868 (sample SAMEA4397489) | marine metagenome | biome: Polar Biome; feature: [SRF] surface water layer (ENVO:00010504); material: water (ENVO:00002006), including particulate matter (ENVO:01000060) such as... | depth 5 m | reverse complement strand
GATTACCGGGGTTTCCGGTGGTGAGTTTGGTGTGGTCGGCAAGATCGAAGCCTATGACCCGAAGAATGGCGAGCTGCTGTGGAGCCGACCAACCGTTGAAGGCCACATGGGCTATATCTACAAAGACGGCAAGGCCATTGAGAACGGCATCAGCGGTGGCGAGGCCGGTAAAACCTGGCCGGGCGATCTGTGGAAAACCGGCGGTGCAGCGCCGTGGTTAGGCGGCTACTACGACCCGGAAACCAATCTGCTGCTGTTCGGTACCGGTAACCCGGCGCCGTGGAACTCGCACCTGCGCCCTGGCGATAACCTCTATTCCTCCTCGCGTCTGGCCCTGAACCCAGATGACGGCACCATAACTTGGCACTTCCAGACCACCCCGCATGACGGCTGGGACTTTGACGGGGTCAACGAACTGATCTCCTTCAACTACGAGGAAGGCGGTAAGACCATCAAAGCCGCCGCCACCGCTGACCGTAACGGCTTCTTCTACGTACTTGATCGCACCAACGGCAAGTTCATTCGCGGCTTCCCGTTTGTCGACAAGATCACCTGGGCCAAGGGACTGGATAAGAATGGTCGGCCGATCTTCGACGACAGCAACCGCCCGGGTGCACCCGGTGGCGCTGAGAAAGGTAAGAGCGTGTTCTCCGTACCGGCCTTCCTCGGTGCTAAGAACTGGATGCCGATGGCCTACAGCCAAGACACCGGTCTGTTCTACGTCCCTTCCAACGAGTGGGGCATGGACATCTGGAACGAGGATATCGCCTACAAGAAAGGCGCGGCCTACCTCGGCTCAGGCTTCACCATTAAACCGTTAAACGAAGACTACATCGGCGTGCTGCGCGCCATGGACCCGAAAACCGGCAAGGAAGTCTGGCGGCAGAACAACTACGCGCCGCTATGGGGCGGAGTGATGACCACCAAGGGCAACCTGGTGTTCACCGGAAACCCAGAAGGTTTCCTGCAGGCCTTCAACGCCAAGACCGGCGAGAAAGTCTGGGAATTCCAGACCGGCTCGGGCGTACTCGGCTCCCCAGTGACTTGGGAAATGGACGGCGAGCAGTATGTTTCGGTGCTTTCCGGCTGGGGCGGTGCGGTACCGCTGTGGGGCGGCGAAGTGGCCAAGCGTGTGAAGAACTACAACCAGGGCGGCATGCTCTGGACCTTCAAGCTGCCCAAGGAGCTGGTTGCTAAGCGTTAATTAGCCTGTAGCGTATGAGATGGCCGGTCTAGATCGGCCATCTGCGTTTTTAGGCGTTAGTACTGGGGATTCTCAACTAAAGCGGCATGGCCGAATGCATGGCTATGCCCCAGCGTATATCTATATTTCTTGGCTATGGGGGACGTATGCAGGCACTTACCCGTCGTCAATTGCTCGCCGGCCTGGCCGCAATGCCTTGGCTGTTACCCGGTGGGTTGAATGCTAGCGTTGGTCGCGCGCGGGTACTGGTGATTGGTGGCGGTTTTGCCGGTGCCACCGCCGCGCGTTACCTCAAACGTCAGGCGCCAACGCTTGAGGTGGTGTTGATTGAACCCAAGTCGGCGTTCTATACCTGCCCCTTCAGCAACCACGTGCTGGCGGGTATGGCTGGCCTGGATAGCCTGCGCCAGGATTATCGCGCCTTGCAGCGCCAACAGGTGTTGCACGTGCGTGAACGGGTGCAGGAAATTGATCTGCAGGCCCGCCAGGTGGTGCTGCAAGGTGACCAGCGCTTGCGCTACGACCGAGTGTTTCTGGCACCCGGGATCGATATGGATTGGCAGGCCATTGAAGGCTACGACCGTAACGCCTCGATGTATCTTCCCCATGCCTGGCAGGCCGGCGCGCAGACCAGCTTGTTGCGTCGACAGTTGCAGGTCATGGATGACGGCGGCCTGGTGATTATCAGCGTGCCGGACAACCCATATCGTTGCCCGCCGGGCCCCTACGAGCGCGCGAGCCTGATTGCCCATTACCTGAGCCAGGCCAAGCCCCGCAGCAAGCTGCTGATTCTCGATAGCAAGGAAAGCTTCTCCAAACAGGCGTTGTTTCAACAGGGCTGGCAGACGCTCTACGGCGAGCGTATCGAGTGGGTCGGCCGGGCCGGTGATGGCCGTGTGGTGCGTGCCGATGCTATACGCCGCGAGTTGGTTTGCGAGTTTGGTCAGCGTCATCGCGGCGCAGTAATTAACCTGATTCCACCGCAGAAGGCGGCTGAGGTAGCTCAGCGCAGCGGTCTGGCTGATGCCAGTGGCTGGGTGCCGATTCGCCCAGCTACTTTTCAGGCCCGCGAGGCCGGCGACGTGTACGTTGCCGGTGACGCTTGTATCGCAGCGCCCATGCCCAAATCAGCCTACAGCGCCAATGCCCAGGCTAAGGTTGCGGTGGCGGCGTTGCTCGCCGATTTGGCTGGGCAGGAGCCGCCGCCAGCGGCGTGGCGCAACACTTGTTACAGCTTGCTGGCACCAGGGCAGGCGGTATCGATTGCCGCGGATTATGGCGTGCAGGCGCAGCGTTTGATTGAGCGGCCAGGCAGTCTGTCACTCAGCCCGCTGCAGGCGCCACCCGGCCTGCGCGCCCAGGAAGCGGCGCTGGCCGAGGCCTGGTATCAAAGTATCTGTGCCGATGCCTGGGGGCAGCTTGTATGAGTCTGCGCGTATTGATGCTGCTGATGTTGGCCGGGCCTGCTATGGCGCAACCTTGGGGGCAGGCCCAGGGGGCGGTTGAGCAGTGGTTGCAGGGCGCTCAAGTACAGGCGCAGGGGCTGACTGTCGAGGTGCCGAGCTGGGTCGAGGATGGTGCGTTCGTTGCTGTCGACCTGACCTTGCACGATGCCCAGCCGCCGTTATCCCTCAGCCTGTTGCGCAGCGGTGAGGAGGACCCACGCATTGCTACGTTGCAACTGCAGGCCTGGGAAGCGCCGCTGCGCCTTTCAACGCGCGTGCGGTTGCCACGCAGCCAGCAACTAATTGTGCTGGCACGTGACGGCCGCGGACGGCTGTGGCAGGCCGCGCAGTCGGTGGAGGTATTGGCCAGCAGCTGCCTGTCGCCCAGCCTGGGCAATAACGTCGCCACGCTGGGCCAGTTGCAGGGCTGGCTGGAGGAGGGCAGTCACGGCGTGGAGTTACGCAGCTTGTTGCGTCATCCCATGGAAACCGGACGGCGCCCCGACGCGGACGGTCAGCTGCTGGCGCGACACTTGCCGACAAGCTTCGAAATCAATGGAGCGCACGGTAACCTGCTGCGCGTCGAACCTTTTGAGGGCTTGGCGGCCAACCCTTACTGGAGGTTGTGGCTGCCGACTGGACATACGCCGCTGCTGCTACGCTGGGCGGATGCCCATGGTCGCGAATTCCGCCGGCAGCTGCGCTGAAGTGCGCGAGTGCGAGGCTCTGCGTTGCGGCTCTACGACCAAATGACGAGAGGTTTTGTGCCATGGGCGCATACCGATCAAACGGATGGCTTCCTAAGATCGACTCATGACCTGCTCCACGTCCCAGGGAGCAGGCTCCACCAACAAGAGAGGTTAATTCCATGATTTACGCCAAGCCCGGTACCCCAGGCTCAGTCATCAATCTCAAACCGCGCTACGGTAATTACATCGGCGGCGAATTTGTCGCGCCGGTTAATGGCAGTTACTTCACAAATACTAGCCCGGTGGATGCCTCGGTTATTGGCGAGTTCCCACGCTCTGACGCTGCGGACATCAACCTTGCGCTGGATGCGGCTCACGCCGCGGCTGATGCATGGGGCAAGACCAGCGTACAAAATCGCTCAATGATTCTGCTGAAAATCGCCGACCGTATCGAAGCCAACCTTGAACTGCTGGCCGTGGCTGAAACCTGGGATAACGGTAAAGCCGTGCGTGAAACCCTCAACGCCGACGTACCTCTGGCGGCCGACCACTTCCGTTATTACGCCGGCTGCATCCGCGCCCAAGAAGGCAGCGCTGCCGAGATCGACGAGCACACTGCCGCCTATCACTTCCATGAGCCACTGGGTGTGGTGGGGCAAATTATCCCGTGGAACTTCCCGCTGCTGATGGGCGCCTGGAAGCTTGCTCCCGCTCTGGCTGCCGGTAACTGCATCGTGCTCAAACCAGCCGAGCAGACACCACTGTCGATTACCGTTCTGATGGAACTGATTGGCGACCTGCTGCCGCCAGGCGTACTCAATGTGGTGCAGGGCTTTGGCCGCGAAGCGGGCGAGGCCCTGGCCACCAGCACACGTATTGCCAAGATCGCTTTTACCGGTTCTACGCCGGTGGGCTCGCACATCCTCAAGTGCGCAGCTGAGAACATCATTCCGAGCACCGTGGAACTGGGCGGAAAATCGCCGAACATCTTCTTCGAAGACATCATGAATGCCGAGCCGACATTTATCGAAAAAGCCGCCGAAGGCCTGGTGCTGGCGTTCTTTAACCAAGGTGAAGTGTGCACTTGCCCAGCCCGCGCGCTGGTGCAGGAGTCGATTTACGACGCCTTTATGGTTGAGGTGATGAAGAAGGTTAAGGCGATCAAGCGTGGTAATCCGCTGGATACCGAGACCATGGTTGGCGCTCAGGCATCCGAACAGCAGTTCGACAAAATCCTCAGCTACCTCGAAATCGCCCAGCAGGAAGGTGCCGAGTTGCTTACTGGTGGTTCCGTCGAGCGACTGGAAGGCGATCTGGCGGGTGGCTACTACATTCAGCCGACCCTGCTCAAAGGTAACAACAAGATGCGCGTGTTCCAGGAGGAAATCTTCGGTCCTGTGGTGGGTATCACCACCTTCAAAGATGAAGCCGAAGCCCTGGAAATTGCCAACGATACCGAGTTCGGTTTGGGCGCCGGTCTATGGACCCGCGACATTAACCGCGCATACCGGATGGGCCGGGCGATCAAGGCTGGGCGCGTGTGGACCAACTGCTACCACCTGTATCCGGCGCACGCCGCGTTCGGTGGCTACAAGAAGTCCGGCGTTGGCCGTGAAACCCACAAGATGATGCTCGACCACTACCAGCAAACCAAGAACCTGCTGATCAGCTACGACATCAATCCGTTGGGCTTCTTCTAAAAATCGTGTAATCCCGGCGCATTCGCTCCAGTGCGTCGGGCTCCTTCCTGCGATTCGTCTGTGGGCGAGATCTGTTTGTGGTCTGGGCAGGTGATATTTACTGCAGCAGATCATTATCGCAACGCGGCTTCGGCCGCGTTTTTTATGGGCGCTTACCCACCCTACTTAGAGCGCTAGCATGGGTATTTGCATGACGCCCGATCAGCGCCTGAATCGCTACCAATACCAGTACAAATTCATCCCAAAGTACCATTTGGTCGCCGCCGGTCGAGGGGCTTAATGAAGGGGCCGGAATTTGCCGGCGTCGATAAGAAGAGGACCGCGCCATGTGGATTAAACCCGCGTTTACCGACCTGCGTATTGGTTTCGAAGTGACCATGTACTTCGCCAATCGTTGAGCCGTTTTGCCCCGGCGCTGCCGGGGCATCCCAATTGGCATTCCAATCGACACCCAAGCGGAAGCGCCCATGTATATCCAGATTCTTGGCTCCGCCGCTGGCGGTGGCTTTCCCCAGTGGAACTGTAACTGCCGCAACTGCCGAGGCGTTCGTGATGGCAGCGTCAATGCTCAGCCGCGCACCCAGTCATCTATAGCCCTGAGTGATAACGGCATAGATTGGATTCTGTGCAATGCATCGCCCGACATCCGTATGCAGATTGAAGCGTTTCCGAATCTCAACCCTGCGCGTGAACTGCGTGACAGTGCTATTGGTGGGGTTATCCTGCTCGACAGCCAGATTGATCACACCACTGGCTTGTTAACCCTGCGCGAGGGGTGTCCGCATCAGGTGTGGTGCAGCGAGATGGTGCATCAAGATCTCACCACCGGTTTTCCCCTGTTCAACATGCTCAGCCATTGGAATGGCGGCCTGCAGCACAACCTAATTGATTTGCACGGCGAGCCCTTCAGCATTCCCGCATGCCCAGGTTTGGCTATTACCGCAGTGCCTCTGCGCAGCAGTGCACCACCATATTCCCCCCATCGCGGTAACCCGCATCCGGGCGACAACATCGGCTTGTTTGTTGAAGACCGCACCACCGGTGGCGCGCTGTTCTACGCACCAGGTTTGGGTCAAGTTGATGAGCAACTGCTGGCCTGGATGCGCCGTGCTGATTGCTTATTGGTCGATGGCACGCTGTGGCGCGATGACGAAATGCGTGTCTGTGAAGTCGGCGACAAGCTCGGCAGTGAGATGGGTCATCTTTGCCAGAGCGGCCCTGGCGGCATGATCGAGGTGCTCGATGGTCTTCCGGCGGCGCAGAAAATCCTTATTCACATCAACAACACCAATCCGATCCTGGATGTCGATTCTGCCGAGCGCGCTGAACTGACTGCGCATGGCATTGATGTCGCCTGGGATGGCATGCGCATCGAGTTATAAGGAGTGGCCATGAGCCAAACTGCCATGAGCCCTGCCGAGTTCGAGCAGGCGTTGCGCGCCAAGGGCGCGTATTACCATATTCATCACCCGTTTCATCAGGCGATGTATGCCGGCCATGCTACCCGTGAGCAGATTCAGGGCTGGGTAGCGAACCGCTTTTATTACCAACTGAATATTCCGCTAAAAGATGCGGCGATTCTGGCTAATTGTGCAGACCGCGACACTCGCCGCGAGTGGCTACAGCGCATCCTTGATCATGATGGCGTACGCGGTGAAGAGGGCGGTATCGAAGCCTGGCTGCGTCTGGCCGAAGCGGTAGGGCTTGAGCGTGAGCAGGTATTGTCGCAAGAGCTGGTGCTGCCCGGTGTGCGCTTTGCGGTCGATGCCTACGTCAACTTCGCCCGACGCGCCTCCTGGCAAGAGGCGGCCAGCAGCTCGTTGACCGAATTGTTTGCCCCGCAGATCCACCAGTCGCGCCTGAGCAGCTGGCCCCAGCACTATCCCTGGATTGATGCCGAGGGTTATAGCTACTTTCGTTCGCGCCTGCAGCAGGCGCGACGGGATGTTGAGCACGGCCTGCGAATCACCCTGCAGCACTACGTTACGTTGGAGGGCCAGCAGCGCATGCTAGAAATCCTACAATTCAAGCTGGATGTGCTGTGGAGCATTCTCGATGCCATGAGCATGGCTTATCAACTGGAGCGTCCGCCTTACCACAGCGTGACGCATGAACGCGTTTGGCACCGAGGTATTACCCTATGAGCTTGACCATTGACCAGGTGCCGAAGCTGCGCCGTGGTTTCCGCTTGCAGTGGGAACCTGCCCAGGACTGCCATGTGCTGCTCTACCCGGAAGGTATGATTAAGCTCAATGACAGCGCCGGAGAAATCCTAAAACAGGTCAATGGGGACCATAGTGTGGGGCAGATAATTGCTAGCCTCAGCGCACAGTTTCCAGATGTGCAGGGCCTCGACGAAGACATCCTCGCCTTTATGGAGGTCGCCAATGCTCAGTTCTGGATCGAGCTTCGCTAAGCCAGGGCACGAGGCCGGACCACCTCTGTGGTTACTGGCTGAGCTGACCTACCGCTGTCCACTGCAATGCCCGTACTGCTCTAACCCGGTGGATTTCGCACAACAGGGGGCCGAGTTGAGCACCGCTGAATGGATTGAGGTATTTCGCCAAGCCCGCGAACTGGGCGCGGCGCAGTTGGGTTTCTCCGGCGGTGAGCCACTGGTTCGCCAAGACCTAGCCGAGCTGATCAAGGCGGCGCGTGACCTGGGGTATTACACTAACCTGATCACCTCCGGCATCGGCTTGACCGAAGAACGTATCGCCAGCTTCAGCGAGGCTGGGCTGGACCATATTCAGATTAGTTTTCAGGCCGCTGACGAAGAGGTGAATAACCTGCTGGCCGGCTCGAAAAAGGCCTTCGCCCATAAACTGGCCATGGCCCGCGCGGTCAAGGCGCATGGCTATCCGATGGTACTGAACTTCGTCACCCATCGGCACAATATCGACAATATCGAGCGGATCATCGAGCTGTGCCTGGAGCTGGAAGCGGACTTTGTCGAGTTGGCTACCTGTCAGTTCTACGGCTGGGCCGAACTGAACCGTGCAGGGCTATTGCCGACCCGTGCTCAGCTTGAACGCGCCGAACGTATCACCCACCAGTGGCGCGACAAACTGGCGGCCGAGAACCACCCCTGCAAACTGATTTTCGTCACCCCGGACTATTACGAAGAGCGCCCCAAGGGCTGCATGAACGGCTGGGGCAACCTGTTCCTTGACATCACCCCGGATGGTACCGCCTTGCCGTGCCACAGCGCGCGGCAACTGCCCGTGCAGTTTCCCAATGTGCGCGAGCAGAGCATTGAGCAGATCTGGCGACACTCATTCGGCTTCAACCGTTTTCGTGGTGATGACTGGATGCGCGAACCGTGTCGTTCGTGCGATGAGAAGCACAAGGACTTTGGCGGCTGCCGCTGCCAGGCCTTTATGCTTACAGGTGACGCCACTAACGCCGACCCGGTATGCAGTAAATCGGCTCATCACGGCATCATTCTCGCGGCGCGGGCTGAAGCCGAGCAGGCACCCGGTGCGCTAGAAGATCTGCAATTTCGCAACGAAAAAGCCTCCAAACTCATTTGCAAAGTGTGACGCGCTGATGACGCCATGCACCGCCCTCTATGGCCAATGGTCTAGCTCCTGGAGCAGTGCCCGTGCTGCGAGCGCCAGTCGGGATTTTGCCGAGCTACGCGCGGGGCTGGGCGGCGTGGTGTGGTCCGAATTTAATCCGTCGGATGCCTGCACGCGCTTGTGGCACTGGACGTCCAGCCGCCTGCGCTGCCTGACGGCTGCAGGCTGGTCGGTACGTAGCCGGGTGTACGAGTACGGCGGCGGGGCCTTCTGCCTCGGAGACGATGGCCTGGCACTGGTCTGCGAAGCGGATCAGCAACTCTACTGGCAAGACCTAGACGGGCAGCCGCAGGCACTCACCGAACGCAGCGACTGCCGCTACGGTGACCTGTGTTATGACCCTGTGCGCCGCGTCGTGCTCGCCGTTGAAGAGCAGCACACGGCGTCAGGCGTGGTGCACCGGTTGGTGACCATCGGCCGCGATGATGGCGCGCGTGAGGTGATCAGTGACGGTTGTGATTTCTACGCGGCGCCCACCCTCAGCAACGATGGACAGCGCCTAGCCTGGATCGAATGGGACCGGCCCCAGCAGCCTTGGCTGGCCACGCGTTTGTGCGTGAGCCAGCGCACGGCGCAGGGTGGCTGGTCGCTAAGGCAGGTGGTGGCTGGCCAGGGGACGGATCAGTCGATCCAGCAACCGAGCTTTGATCAACATAATCGTTTGCTGGCCTTGAGTGATCGTCAGGGTTACTGGCAGCCTTGGCGTGAAGGCGAGGGCGGCATGCAATCACTCAACTGCCGCGCGGCGGATCATGCCGCTGCACCCTGGCAGCTGGGGGCACGCAATTACCTAACGCTGGCGGGGGAGCACTTATTGCTCAGCGGCTTTGATGGCGGTTTTGCATGGCTGGCTGAGCGTGACCCTGTCAGCGGGCATGAGCATCGTCTGGCAGCCGACTACAGTCGCTTCAGGCAGGTAGCGGCGGATCAGCAGCACTTCTACGTGATCGCCGCTGCACCGCAGCGCGGTAGTGTGGTGCTGGCCATTGATCGCTTGAGTCATGCCAACCAAGTGCTGGCGGAATGCCCATGCGGTTTGCCGGCCGAAGCAGTTTCCTTGCCTCAGCGCTTGTTGTTTCTCAGCGGTGTGGGGGAGAGCTGCCATGGCTTTTTGTATCCGCCGCATAATCCGGCGTTTCAGGCGCCTGCTGGGCAGAAACCGCCACTGCTGGTGTTCCTGCACGGTGGGCCAACGTCGGCTTGTTACCCGGTGTTTGATCCGCGCATCCAATTCTGGACCCAACGCGGTTTTGCCGTTGTCGATCTCAACTATCGCGGCAGCAGTGGTTATGGTCGCGCCTATCGCTTGCGTTTGCAGGGCGGCTGGGGTGAGGTGGAGGTCGAGGACGCCGTGGCGGCCGTGCAGCATCTGACTGAGCGCGGCCTGGTCGACGCTGACCGGGTTTTTATTCGCGGGGCCAGCGCTGGCGGTTATACCGCCTTGTGTGCTTTGGCTTTTACTCGAGTGTTTCGCGCCGGTGCGAGTCTGTATGGCGTAAGTGATCCGCTGGCGCTTCGACGTGTCACGCACAAATTTGAGGCTGACTACCTGGACTGGCTGATTGGTGATCCGCAATGCGACTCGGCGCGTTATCAAGCGCGCACGCCGCTGCTGCATGCCGAGTGTATTCAGGCACCGCTGATTTTCTTCCAAGGAGCTCTGGATAACGTTGTGGTGCCCGAGCAGACGGCGCAGATGGTTGCTGCCTTGCAGCGCCGTGGCGTCGAGGTCGAATGCCGGGTTTATGAGAACGAGCGCCATGGTTTTCGCCAGGCAGAGAATATGGCTGATGTCCTGGAGGCTGAACTTGCCTTCTATCGTCGCCTGTTGTGAGCGCCGCCTGCTGCAATGGTGCAATTGCATAAAGTCGGGAATGCAGTAGGCTTGCTGACGATTTTGATAACAACAAGAACAGGCCGTTGTATGAGCCACGCGCTTAATCAGTTACGTAAATTTGTTTCACCGGAAATCATTTTTGGCGCGGGCTGCCGACACAATGTCGGTAACTACGCCAGCACCTTTGGTGCCCGCAAGGTGCTGGTGGTGTCCGATCCTGGCGTGGTTGCCGCTGGTTGGGTGGCCGATGTTGAGGCCAGCTTACAGGCGCAGAACATCGACTATTGCCTCTACACTCAGGTTTCGCCCAATCCACGCGTGGAAGAGGTGATGCATGGCGCGGAAATTTATCGCGCCAACAACTGCAACGTAATCGTTGCTATTGGTGGCGGCAGCCCAATGGATTGCGCTAAGGGCATAGGCATTGTGGTCGCCCACGGGCGCAGCATTATTGAGTTCGAGGGCGTGGACACCATTCGCGTGCCGAGCCCGCCGCTGATCCTGATCCCGACCACAGCCGGTACTTCGGCGGATGTCTCGCAGTTCGTGATCATCTCCAACCAGACTGAGCGGATGAAGTTCTCTATCGTCAGCAAGGCGGTGGTGCCAGATGTGTCACTGATCGATCCAGAAACCACCCTCAGCATGGATCCGTTTCTGTCGGCCTGTACCGGGATTGATGCACTGGTGCATGCCATCGAGGCTTTTGTCTCCACCGGCAGTGGCCCGTTGACGGATACCCATGCCCTTGAGGCGATGCGTCTGATCAACGGTAATCTGGTGCAGATGATTGCCACACCTCATGACATCGCCCTGCGCGAGAAAATCATGCTGGGCAGCATGCAGGCTGGGTTGGCGTTCTCCAATGCAATTCTCGGTGCGGTGCATGCCATGAGCCACAGTCTGGGTGGGTTTCTCGATTTGCCCCATGGCATGTGCAACGCGGCGCTGGTCGAGCATGTGGTGGCATTCAACTACAATTCGGCTCCCGAGCGCTTTCGCATAGTGGCCGAGACCCTGGGCATTGATACGCGCGGGCTCAACCATAATCAGGTGCGCCAACGCCTGGTGGAGCACTTGGTCACCTTCAAAAAGTCGGTCGGCTTCCATGACACCCTCAAGTTGCACGGGGTGAGCGTCTCAGACATCCCCTTCCTCTCGCAGCATGCCATGGAGGACCCGTGCATTCTGACCAACCCTCGTGAGTCCAGTCAGCGTGATGTCGAGGTTGTCTATGCCGAGGCGCTCTGATCCGCCGCAGAGCCAGAGTGAAGCCCTCGCCGGGCTGCTGGGCCTGGGCAGTAACTCGGCCCGCAAGAGCCACTACCCCGAGCTACTGTCGCGGCTTGAGGAGTTGGAAACCGAGCGCAATCGCTACAAATGGTTGTTTGAGCATGCAGTACACGGGATTTTCCAAGCCAGCCTGCAAGACGGCCTGCTGGCCGCTAACCCGGCGCTGGCGCGCATGCTCGGTTATGACGACCCGGAGCAGGTGCTTTGGTCGCTGACCGGCTTGGCCAATTACCTGTTCGTGGGTGGAGTCACTGAACTGGAACATATCCGCAGCATATTGGCCTGTGAGCCGGGGCTGTTTGGTTATGAAACACAGCTGCGCCGGCGCGATGGCAGCGTCATTGATGTACTGATGAACTTACTGCTCAAGCCCGATGAAAATGGCCTGTTCGAAGGCTTCGTGGCGGATATAACCGAGCGCAAGCAAGCCCAGCAACGCCTGCAGCAGCTCAATGACCAACTGGAACAGCGTGTAAGTGCGCGCACCGGCGAACTGCAAGAAGCCAACCGCAATCTCTTGCAGCAGATCGGCGAACGCAAACGCATCGAGACGGCTCTGCGTGATGCACGCGATGCCGCCGAGGACGCTAACCGCAGTAAGGACAAATACCTGGCCGCCGCCAGCCATGATCTGTTGCAACCACTGAACGCTGCACGCTTATTGATCTCGACCTTGCGCGAGCGCCGCTTGCCGGCCAGCGAGCAGAATTTGGTGGAACGTACCCACCAAGCTCTGGAGGGGGCGGAAGATCTGCTGACCGATTTGCTGGATATCGCGCGGCTGGATCAGGCCGCAATAAAGCCCGACCTGGATGTTTACAGTTTGGACGAGCTGCTCGCGCCGCTGGCCTCGGAGTTTGAGCCGGTCGCTGCCGCGGCTGGGTTGGCACTGCGGGTGCGCATCAGTGGCTATCAGGTAAATACAGATTTACGCCTGCTCACGCGCATTTTGCGCAACTTTCTCAGCAACGCCTGCCGCTATACCGAGCAGGGGGGGATCTTCCTTGGCGCGCGCAAGCGTGGTGCGTTTGTCGAGTTGCAGGTGTGGGACAGTGGCAGCGGTATTGCCCATGACAAGCTCGACAGTATTTTTCTCGAGTTCAATCAGCTGAATGTCGGGCGGGCACAAGAGCGTAAGGGCGTAGGCTTGGGCCTGGCGATTGTTGAGCGGATTGCGCGCATCCTTGGTTACCCGATCAAGGTACGTTCGCAGCCAGGGCGGGGCTCGGTGTTCAGTATCCGTGTACCGCTGGCCAGCACTACGCAGCAGCGTAACGCTGTGCTACCAATATTGTTACGGCCGCGCCTGGGTGATCCACTGCCGGGGCGTCGCTTGCTGGTATTGGACAATGAGCTGAGTATTCTGCACAGCATGTCGGTGCTGCTTGAGCAATGGGGTTGTGAGGTGCTAACTGCGACCGACCAGGCTGGCGCGTTGCAAGTGCTAGGTGTTGAAGCGCCGGAGCTGATTTTGGCCGATTTCCATCTCGATCACGGTGTAGTGGGTAGCCAAGTGGTTAAGTATATGCGGGAGCACTTCGGCAGCAATATTCCAGCGGTCATCATCACGGCGGACCGTAGCGATCAATGCCGTCGTCAGCTTCAAGGTATGGGTGTGCCACTGCTTAATAAGCCAGTCAAACCGGGTAAATTGCGTGCGGTATTGAGCCAGATCCTCAACGAAACTATCAACGATAGTTAACTAAATAAGATCCGAAGTAGGTAAGCGTCCGGCCAACACAGGGAGGCACCTGAAGTGATTGAGTCCGGTTCGTTGTGAGATGGCATAGGGCACATCAAATCGATCTTGGCTGATTTGCAGCACGACGGTATGGAAATGCGTCAGGTGTGCATTACGGCTAGAACCAATGGTGACCTTGATGGCTTAGCAAGAGAGCTTCAGAGCGCAGGAGTACCTATTCTCAGGCTAGATACCTCTACAACCGACGATGCCAGTTCGCCGAACAGGCGTTGCACTACTCGCCCTGCTCTGCGAGCCACGCGAGGTCGTCTGCGCGTTCTTTGGTCATGCCCAAGTAACATGAGGCTCTGTTGACGCTATCGATGGTGCCACCGGTTAAGCTACCGAGCAGGGCGCAATCGGCATCTCGGAATTTGATCCACTGGCGCTGGGTGTCACGTAGTTGAGTTTTCAACTCCACTCTTAGCCCCTGCACAGCAGCCTTGTAGCCCTGATTGAGTCGCGCGTCTTGTTGTTCGGTTTCCGTGAACATGCAATCAAGCATGTTCACGGTGACGCCGTTGGATGCATCCATGCAGCTAGTGTAAGTCGCGCTGTAGCCGTCTTCTGCTGCACTTACGCTAAGGCTGAGTGTTGTCAGAGCAGTGGCCAGCAGCCAGTTTTTGATTGGTTTCATGATGAGCGTCCTGCGTATCAATGGATGGGTGTTAAAGGGTCTGCATGGTTCGGCATTTAGGAAATCCCGAGCAGCCCCAAAACTGCTGCCCTGCTTTCGTCCCTGATTTCACTGTTCGGATCAGCAGCGCGCTGCCGCATTTCGGGCATTGCCGCTCGGCTGTCGGATCACTTCTGCGTTTAAGGTTTTGCACATGCTCGCGGTGGGTAGCGAGGCTGGGTGCGCGGCGGCCGGTTTGCAGGG
>TARA_R110000868_G_scaffold19456_2_pt1 | contig 14372 bp, 12 predicted proteins | sample TARA_R110000868 | Tara Oceans TARA_R110000868 (sample SAMEA4397489) | marine metagenome | biome: Polar Biome; feature: [SRF] surface water layer (ENVO:00010504); material: water (ENVO:00002006), including particulate matter (ENVO:01000060) such as... | depth 5 m | reverse complement strand
GAAGCGATTGTCGTCACCGGCTGGATCCCACACTGGATGTTCGCCAAGTGGAAACTGCGCTTCCTCGAAGACCCGAAAAAAGTCTTCGGTGATGACGAACACGTCGACACCGTGGTTAACCCAAGCATCAACACCAAAGCCCCAGAAGCAACTGCTTTCCTGAAGAAGTTCTCCTGGACCGGTGAAGAGGTTGGCTCCGTGATGCTCGCCATCCGCGACGGCGCCAAGCCGGAAGACGCAGCTAAAGACTGGATCAGCAAAAACCCAGAGCGCGTGGCTGAATGGCTTAAATAAATAGCCCCGCCTGATTGAAAGAGGCGAGCTTATAGCTCGCCTTTTTTAGCCCCGTGTAACGCCAGCAACCTCCCCCAGCAGCTAATAGCTGCCCTAGCGAATCGCCTCCGGAAAGGCCTGCCTACCGTGGCAAACTGGCTGACCGCTAAAAGGCCGTAACGCCTCCATTCATCACCCAGCTATTCAAGAGGTTCCCATGACCTGGACTGTTTATCTCTCCGGAGAGATCCATACCGACTGGCGCCAGCAAATTATGCAGGGCGCACAACAACTCGGCCTGGACATCACCTTCACCTCCGCCGTCACCGATCACGACAGCAGCGATGCCGCCGGCGACGTGCTGGGCGCTGAAAGCCAGCCATTCTGGCGCGATCACAAGTCATCCAAGGTCAATGCTATCCGCACCAAGAATCTGATCGAGCACTGCGACATTGCAGTAATCCGTTTCGGCGATAAGTACAAACAATGGAACGCGGCCTTCGACGCCGGGTATTGCGCGGCACTGGCCAAGCCCTATATCACCCTGCATAACGACGACATCATTCACCCGTTGAAAGAAGTCGATGCCGCTGCAATGGCGTGGGCGCAAACGCCCGAGCAGGTGGTCGAACTGCTGCGCTACGTAACGCACGCTTAAGCACCCAGGCATCTGCATCTGCGCTGCCAACGCAGATGCAGATGCAGATGCAGATGCAGATGCAGATGCAGATGCCTGGCGATGTTCAGCTTCGCAGAGTACGAACAGTATCGGCTCAAGTTCTTTGCCGATCCGGATGGCCTGGCGGCATTCAAGTATGCGGAGAGGCCCCGTGCGTGCTCAGCTCCGAGCGCACCTCCTCCGGCCGGTATTTGATGCCTGATTGAACGCCCACTGCCGAGTTAATCGCCATGCCTCAGCTACAGCACTTCAGTTACTCGCACGCTATAACGCGTGGATCAACAGCAAGCTTTATAACGCGGCTGATCAGCTTTCTCCGCAGGCGCTGAGGGAGGATCGCGGGGCGTATTTCACCTCCATCTTCGGCACCCTTAACCATATTGCGGTAGCCGACATTGTCTGGCTCAAGCGCTTTGCCGAGCACCCGGCCTGTAATCAATTGCGTGAGGCGCTCATTGATGTGCCACGGCCTACGGCCCTAGACCAGCAGGTATTCGATGCGCTGGCGCCGTTGTAAGCATTGCGTGGCCGGCTTGATGGGCAGATCAGCGACTGGGTGGCGGCATTGACGGAGCCGGATCTGGAACAGGTGCTGGCCTACGGCAATATGAAGGGCGTGCCAGCGCAACGCCCTTACGCCAGCCTGATGCTGCACTTCTTCAACCATCAGATCCACCATCGCGGGCAGGCCAGCACGCTGCTGTTCCACGTGGGCCAGGACATTGGCGTTACTGATTTACTAGCACTAATTGCGGACATCGACACCCCGCATAATCCGCGCGCGGCGCACTGACTAGTCGAGCAACACCTCGCGCCTGCGCCATATCAATGACCGACAGGTCATCCCTGAAACGCCCGGTTTGATTGAACGTTCAACAATAAACGGCCTAGACTGCCTGTATTTCGGGGGCCACCCCACTGATGGAGAAATAGATGCCCAAGGTCGGAATGCAACCGATCCGCCGCTCACAATTGATCGCGGCGACTCTAGAAGCGGTTGACCAGGTCGGCATGGGAGATGCCAGCATTGCCTATATCGCACGGATCGCCGGAGTGTCCAACGGCATCATCAGCCATTACTTCCGCGACAAGAACGGCCTACTAGACGCCACCATGCGCCACCTAATGAAGGCACTCAATAATGCGGTACATGAGCGCCGTGCCAAGCTGCCGGAAGACCAAACGCGCGAGCACTTGCGGGCAATCATCGAAGGTAACTTCGATGACAGCCAGGTCAATGGCCCGGCGATGAAGACTTGGCTGGCGTTCTGGGCCACCAGCATGCACCAGCCGGCGCTAAGGCGCTTGCAGCGGATCAATGACCTGCGCTTGTACTCCAACCTGTGCGGCCAATTCCGCCAAGTACTCCCGCAAGAGCAGGCACGCTCAGCAGCCCGTGGACTGGCCGCACTGATTGATGGTTTGTGGCTACGTGGCGCACTGTCGGGTAAAGGCTTCGACACCCAGCAAGCGATAGCGATCGCTTATGAATACCTCGACCTACAACTGGCTAAAGCCACCTAAACCCCGCTGGCAGCAGCCTGCCGCGCCCACAGCAAAGCAGGCGCTGCCATGTCGTGTTTAGCACGGCCTTGTCGCTTTCATTGATTGAACGTTCAATAAAAATACCTTAGCCTATACTCTATTCTATGCCGGCTCCTGCCCCGCGCACTGGCCGCTAACAACCAGACACGAGGACAGCCCATGCCCCGCTTCGACGAACAGCAGCTTTATATTGGTGGCCGCCATGTAACGGCTACCAGCGGCGAGACCTTCGATAGCATCAACCCCGCGAACGGCGAGGTATTAGCCGTGGTGCAGCAAGCCAGCCAAGCAGACGTCGAGCGCGCCGTAACCAGCGCCGCCGCTGGGCAAAAAGTCTGGGCGGCGATGACCGCTATGCAGCGCTCACGCATCCTGCGTAAGGCCGTGGATATTCTGCGCGAGCGCAACGATGAGCTGGCCGCACTGGAAACCCTCGACACAGGCAAGCCGCTGTCGGAAACCCGCTACGTCGATATCGTCACCGGCGCTGACGTGCTGGAGTACTACGCCGGTTTAGTCCCGGCCATAGAAGGCGAGCAGATCCCGCTGCGCGACAGCAGCTTCGTCTACACCCGCCGCGAGCCGCTGGGCGTGGTCGCCGGTATTGGTGCGTGGAATTACCCGATCCAGATCGCCCTGTGGAAATCCGCTCCGGCCCTGGCCGCCGGTAACGCGATGATTTTCAAACCCAGCGAAGTGACGCCGCTGTCGGCCATCAAACTAGCCGAAATTTACAGCGAAGCCGGCGTACCCGATGGCGTATTCAACGTACTGACCGGTGACGGCCAAGTGGGCCAGTGGCTCACCGAGCACCCGGGCATCGAGAAAATCTCCTTTACCGGCGGTACCGTGACCGGCAAGAAGGTCATGGCCAGCGCCTCCAGCTCGTCACTAAAAGACGTAACCATGGAATTGGGCGGCAAGTCGCCGCTGATTATCTGTGCCGACGCCGACCTTGACCGTGCGGCCGACATCGCGATGATGGCCAACTTCTACAGCAGCGGTCAGGTATGCACCAACGGCACGCGGGTGTTCGTACCACGCGCGCTGCTGGCCAGCTTCGAGAGCAAATTGCTCGAGCGAGTCAAGCGTATCCGCATTGGCAACCCACAGGATGAAGCCACCAACTTCGGCCCGCTGGTCAGTCTCGCCCACCTGGAAAAAGTCATGGCCTATATCGACAGCGGACGCGAGGAAGGCGCCCGCCTGCTGGTTGGCGGCCGACGCCTGGATGACGGCGAACTGGGCAACGGTGCTTATGTTGCACCCACGGTGTTCAGCGACTGCACCGACGCCATGCGCATCACCCGCGAAGAGATCTTCGGCCCGGTGATGAGCCTGTTGGCCTATGACAGTGAAGACGAAGTAGTCCAACGCGCTAACGCCACAGACTACGGCCTGGCTGCCGGTGTGGTCACTCCCGACCTGAACCGCGCGCATCGCCTGATCCACCAGCTTGAAGCGGGGATTTGCTGGATCAATACCTGGGGCGAATCGGCCGCGCAAATGCCCGTGGGCGGTTACAAGCAGTCCGGCGTTGGCCGCGAAAACGGCCTGACCACCCTGCAGCACTACACCCGCCTGAAATCAGTGCAACTCGAAATGGGCGATTTCGAGTCGGTGTTCTGATCGAGATCGTAGGGTGGGTTAGCGACGCGGCGCAGCACGTTCATGCGCACCGCGGAGCAAGACGCCGCGTAACCCACCAGTTCGTCAATCCGATCGACCCGGTGGGTTACGGCGCACCGAGATCGGATGCATAACCAAGCCCGGTCTTGCGCCTAACCCACCCTACGGGTTGCGCATACCCGCTATTACAGGTGACGCCCATGACCCAAGAATTCGACTACATCATCATCGGCGCCGGCTCGGCCGGTAACGTATTGGCCACCCGCTTGACCGAAGACGCGGACGTCAGCGTCCTGCTGCTGGAAGCCGGCGGCCCCGATTACCGTCTGGACTTCCGCACCCAGATGCCGGCTGCCCTGGCCTTCCCGCTGCAAGGAAAACGCTACAACTGGGCCTACTTGACCGACCCAGAGCCGCATATGAACAACCGCCGCATGGAATGCGGACGCGGCAAAGGCTTGGGTGGCTCGTCCTTGATCAACGGTATGTGCTACATCCGTGGCAACGCCATGGACTATGACGGCTGGGCCAAAGAACAGGGCCTGGAAGACTGGAGCTACCTAGATTGCCTGCCATACTTTCGAAAATCTGAAACCCGTGATACGGGCGGCAATGCCTACCACGGCGGTGATGGCCCGGTCAGCGTAACCACGCCGAAGCCCGGTAATAACCCGTTGTTCCACGCCATGATTGAAGCCGGCGTACAAGCCGGCTACCCGCGTACCGACGACCTCAACGGATTCCAGCAAGAAGGCTTCGGCCCAATGGACCGTACCGTGACGCCCAATGGCAGACGCGCCAGCACCGCGCGCGGCTACCTTGATCAGGCCCGCGAGCGGGCTAACCTGACCATCATCACCCACGCCCTGACCGACCGCATTCTGTTCGACGGTAAGCGCGCCATGGGCGTCGACTACCTGCACGGCGACAGCACCACACCCACCACCGTCAAGGCGCGCCGCGAAGTGCTGCTGTGCAGCGGCGCGATTGCCTCACCGCAAGTGCTACAACGCTCCGGCGTCGGCCCGGCAGCGCTGCTGCGTGAGCTGAACATCCCGCTGGTGCATGACCTGCCCGGCGTCGGCGAGAACCTGCAGGATCACCTCGAGCTGTACCTGCAATACGGCTGCACCCAGCCGGTGTCGCTGTACCCGGCGCTGCAATGGTGGAACCAGCCGATGATCGGCGCGCAGTGGTTGTTTCAAGGTAAAGGCATCGGTGCCAGCAACCAATTTGAAGCCGGCGGTTTCATCCGTTCCAGCGCCGAGTTCGAATGGCCGAACATCCAGTACCACTTCCTGCCGGTGGCGATTAATTACAACGGCAGCAACGCGGTTAAGGAGCATGGTTTCCAGGCGCATATGGGCTCCATGCGTTCGCCCAGTCGTGGCCGTATCCGGGTCACATCCAAAGACCCGCGCCAGCACCCAAGCATTCTCTTCAACTACATGGCTAACGAGCAGGACTGGCGCGAGTTCCGCGACGGCATCCGCATCACCCGTGAAATCATGGCGCAATCGGCGCTGGACCCGTATCGCGGCCGTGAAATCAGCCCCGGCCTGGACGTGCAGACCGATGCCCAGCTGGACGACTTTATTCGTGAGCATGCCGAAACCGCTTACCACCCCTCATGCTCGTGCAAGATGGGCGAAGACGCCATGGCCGTGGTCGATGGCCAGGGCCGCGTGCATGGTCTCGAAGGCTTGCGCGTGGTCGATGCCTCGATCATGCCGTTGATCACCACCGGCAACCTGAATGCCCCGACCATCATGATGGCCGAGAAGATTGCCGATAAAATCCGTGGCCGCAGCCCACTGCCCCGCAGCACGGCGCCCTACTACGTGGCGGGCAACGCCGCCGCACGCAATACGGCGCAACGCTCGGCCTAAGCCGCACCGAATGCCGCGAGGGCAGCAGCCTTTGCGGCGCTTCTTTAGCCAAGCCCGCCACACACCCAATCCGCTGTGACCGACCGCCCACCCGGCCGACCTTTAACCCGAGAAAACCACACGCTGCTTGAAGCTGCAGGCGAAGGCCGTCGATAATGCGCAGTTTTCAACCAGCGCCATTGTGCGCCGCCGCCCTCAACGGCCGACCGAGCAGACCATGAAAGACAGCATTCGCCACCTGATTCAGCAAGCCCTGACCCGCCTCACCGCCGAAGGCGTGCTGCCTGCGGGCCTGAGCCCGGCCATTCAGGTGGAGAACACCAAAGATAAGACCCACGGTGACTTCGCCAGCAACATCGCCATGATGCTGGCGAAACCGGCCGGCATGAAGCCGCGTGACCTGGCCGAGAAGCTGATTGCTGCACTGCCCGACGATGCAGGCATCAGCAAAGTCGAAATCGCTGGACCGGGCTTTCTCAACTTCTATCAGAACACCCAGGCCCTAGCCGCACGCCTGGATGATCTGCTCGCCGACGACAAACTCGGTGTACGCAAGGCCGGCAGCCCGCAAACCGTGGTGATCGACCTGTCCTCGCCGAACCTGGCCAAGGAAATGCACGTCGGCCACTTGCGTTCCACCATCATCGGTGACGCCGTGGCGCGGGTGCTGGAGTTCCTCGGTGACACGGTTATCCGCCAGAACCACGTCGGCGACTGGGGTACCCAGTTCGGCATGCTGCTGGCCTTTATGGAAGCCAATCCGGAGGCCGCCGAAAGCGAGCTGGCTGACCTCGAAGGTTTCTACCGCGCGGCGAAGAAGTGCTTCGACGACTCTGCCGAATTTGCCGAGCGCGCCCGCGAACTGGTGGTGCAACTGCAAGCCGGCGAGCCGGAGTGCATGCGCCTGTGGCACCGCTTCAATGATATTTCCCTGTCGCATTGCCAGAAGGCCTATGACCGCCTCGGCGTAAAGCTGTCGATGGCTGACGTCAAAGGCGAAAGCGCCTACAACGCCGAGCTGCCGGGGATCATCGACGCCCTGCGTGCTAAAGGCCTGCTCAGCGAGAGCAACGGCGCGCAGTGTGTATTCATGGACGAGTTCAAGAATGCCGAAGGCAACCCACTGCCGGTGATCGTGCAAAAGGCTGGCGGTGGCTACCTGTACGCCACCACCGATCTGGCCGCCATGCGTTACCGCAGCCAACAGCTCAAAGCCGACCGCGGCCTGTACTTTGTCGATCAGCGCCAGGCCCTGCACTTCCAGATGGCCTTCGAAGTCGCCCGCCGCGCCGGCTTTGTGCATGATGGCATGCAGCTCGAGCATATGGGCTTTGGCACCATGAACGGTGCCGACGGCCGCCCGTTCAAGACCCGCGATGGCGGCACGGTGAAACTCATCGACCTACTCGATGAAGCCGAAGAGCGCGCCTACTCCCTGGTAAAAGGTAAGAACCCGGAGCTGGACGAAGCCGAACTGCGTCAGATTGCCCATGCCGTCGGCATCGGCGCGGTCAAATACGCCGACCTGTCCAAGCACCGCACCAGCGATTACCGCTTCAACTTCGAGCTGATGCTGAGCTTTGAGGGCAACACCGCGCCTTATCTGCTCTACGCCTATACCCGTGTGGCCAGCATATTCCGCAAGTTGGGCAAGGGCTTTGAAGAGATCCAAGGCAGCCTCGACTTGCAGGCGGCCCACGAGATCGAACTGGCGGGCAAGCTGGCGCAGTTCGGCGAAGTGTTGAACGGCGTGGCCGACAAGGGTGAGCCGCACCAGCTGTGTGCCTACCTGTATGACCTGGCCGGGCTATTCTCCAGCTTCTACGAGCATTGCCCAATCCTCGCCGCCGAAGACTCGGCAACCCAGCAAAGCCGCCTGCGCTTGGCCGCCCTAACCGGTCGTACGCTTAAGCAGGGCCTGGAGTTGCTTGGCCTGGAAACCCTGGAGCGCATGTAAGTGGCAGTGAAGAAGAAGCCCGCCGCCAAACGCGGCGCCAGCCGCTATAAGGCCCCGGCGAAGAAGCCGGTACCTGGCTGGTTCTGGTTGGTCTGCGGCTTGGTGATTGGCGGCTTTATGGTATTTCTGTTCAGCCTTGAACCGGGCCGTGATGAGATCAAACGCAATAAGGTCGAGCAGGCGCGCGCCAACCAGGCCAGCAAGGCAGCGGCCAAACCCGCTCCCAGCGATCCACCCAAGCCCAAGTACGACTTCTATACCCTGCTACCCGAATCGGAAGTCATCTTGCCGCCGCAAGCCATTGAGCCGCCGGCGCCGCCCGCGCAGAAGCCGGTGAGCCCGGAAGAAGCGGCAAAGATTGATGCCGCCCGCGCCCAAGCGGCCCTCAACGGCCAAGTACCACCGCCGCCGCCAGTGGTCGCCCAAGGCCCGGTCAGCTCGCAGTTCTTCCTCCAGGCGGGCTCGTTCCGCCGCAAGGATGACGCCGACAGCCTGCGCGCGCAGATCATCCTGCTCGGGCAAAGCGTGAAGGTAGAGTCCGGCACCGTGCGCGAGGAAACCTGGCACCGCGTCTTGGTCGGCCCCTTCGCCAGCCGCGAGCAGCTTGGCCAGGCGCAGAAATCCCTCTCCGCCAGCGGTTTCAGCAACCTGCTGTTACAGCAGCGCCAGGTGCAATAGCTCCGCTAACACCAGGCCCTGCGGCGCAGCCCGAAGACTTTTTGTCTGACCGTCTGCGCCCCAGGGCTTGAAGCAGGCCACCGCTGCCCCCACTTCATTCAGCATTGGGCACTTTCGCCCCGCTGCGTGGAGACTCTTCTCTTGACCACCATCGTTTCAGTGCGCCGCAACGGCAAAGTCGTCATGGGCGGCGACGGCCAGGTGTCCCTCGGCAATACCGTGATGAAAGGCAATGCGAAAAAAGTTCGCCGCCTGTACCACGGCCAAGTGCTAGCCGGTTTTGCCGGTGCCACCGCCGACGCTTTTACCCTGTTTGAACGCTTCGAAGGCCAACTGGAAAAACACCAAGGTAATCTGGTGCGCGCCGCCGTCGAGCTGGCCAAAGACTGGCGTACCGATCGCTCGCTGAGCCGCCTGGAAGCCATGCTGGCGGTGGCCAACAAAGACGCCTCACTAATCATCACCGGTAACGGTGACGTGGTTGAACCTGAACACGGCTTGATCGCCATGGGTTCCGGCGGTGGATTCGCCCAAGCCGCGGCAATGGCCCTGCTGCAGAAAACCGAATTGAGCGCCCGTGAAATCACCGAAACCGCGTTGACCATTGCCGGTTCCATCTGTGTCTTCACCAATCAAAACCTGACCATTGAGGAGGAAGATTGCGCTGAATAAGCGCGTCTTTCTTTGGAGTATCGCCGCATGTCCATGACGCCCCGCGAGATCGTTCACGAGCTCAACCGCCACATCATCGGTCAGGATGACGCCAAGCGCGCCGTGGCCATCGCTCTGCGCAACCGCTGGCGGCGCATGCAGCTGCCGGCTGAGCTGCGCGCAGAAGTAACGCCAAAAAACATTCTGATGATCGGCCCGACCGGCGTCGGCAAGACCGAGATCGCCCGACGCCTGGCTAAATTAGCCAACGCACCCTTTATCAAGGTGGAAGCAACCAAATTCACCGAAGTCGGCTATGTCGGCCGCGACGTTGAATCGATCATCCGCGACCTCGCCGACGCGGCGATCAAGATGTTGCGCGAGCAGGAGATGATCAAGGTCCGCCACCGCGCCGAAGACGCCGCTGAAGAGCGCATCCTCGACGCCCTGCTGCCGCCGCCACGCGCCGGCTTCAATGAAGACCCAGCGCCGAGCAGCGACTCCAACACCCGTCAGCTGTTCCGCAAGCGCCTGCGTGAAGGCCAACTGGACGACAAGGACATCGAGATCGAAGTGGCTGACGCACCTGCCGGCATTGAAATCATGACCCCACCGGGCATGGAAGAAATGACCAACCAGCTGCAAAGCCTGTTTTCTAACATGGGCAAAGGCAAGCAGAAGAGTCGCAAGCTCAAGGTTAAGGAAGCGCTGAAGCTGGTGCGCGACGAAGAAGCCGCGCGCCTGGTCAACGAGGAAGAACTCAAGGCTCAGGCCTTGGAAGCCGTAGAGCAGAATGGCATCGTGTTTATCGACGAGATCGATAAAGTCGCTAAGCGCGGCAACACCAGCGGTGCCGACGTTTCCCGCGAAGGCGTACAGCGCGATCTGCTACCGCTGATCGAAGGCTGCACGGTCAACACCAAGCTGGGCATGGTCAAAACCGACCATATCCTGTTTATCGCCTCCGGCGCCTTCCACCTGAGCAAGCCGAGTGACTTGGTGCCCGAGCTGCAAGGACGCCTGCCGATCCGTGTTGAACTGAAAGCCCTGACCCCAGAAGACTTCGAACGCATCCTTACCGAACCGCACGCCTCGCTGACCGAGCAATACGCGGCGCTGCTGAACACCGAAGGTCTGGGCATCCAGTTCGTCGCCGAGGGCATCAAACGCATCGCCGAGATTGCTTATCAGGTCAACGAGAAGACCGAGAACATTGGTGCGCGCCGCCTGCACACCTTGCTAGAGCGCCTACTGGAAGAAGTATCCTTCAGCGCCGGCGACCTGGCCGGTCTGCAGAATGGCGAGCCGATTGTGATCGACGCGGCCTACGTCAACAGCCACCTCGGCGAGCTGGCGCAGGATGAAGATCTGTCGCGCTATATCCTCTAACAGCCAACCGCGCGAAGCCGGATATGATCTGGGGCACTCATAGCAGAGCCCCAGATTGCATGCGGGCTACCGGGCAATACAGGACGCGAGCATGCGCATCCCCACCGCGATAAAACTACACAAAGCCTCGAAAACCCTGGAGCTGCACTACGGGGCTGACGAGCAGTACACCCTGCCCGCCGAGTTTCTCCGTGTGCATTCGCCCTCGGCGGAAGTCCAAGGCCACGGCCACCCCATCCTGCAAACCGGCAAGCTTAACGTCGGCCTGAGCAAGATCGAGCCGGCCGGCAACTACGCGCTCAAACTAAGCTTCGATGACGGCCACGACAGCGGCCTGTTTAGCTGGGATTACCTTGAGCAGTTGGCCTTGCGCCAGGCTGAACTGTGGCGCGACTACTTGGCCCAATTGAGCGCCGCCGGCAAATCTCGCGATCCCAACGTAAGCGCGGTCAAGTTAATGCTCTGAAGCGCCAAACCACAGATCTTCAGCGATTGACGCTGGCGCGTAGCGTTTTTCCTTATCCCGCCCCGACCATGCGACGGGCCAGCGCACCGCCGCAGCCCATCTAGCCTAAGGTCGCTCACCAGTTAGAGCGCATTTTCTAATCCTTCTCTGCATACTTCCTCCCCATACGGCCTAAATTGCGCCTCACTTGCACAAAGCCATAAACTCGGGTAACCAAGTAACTGGAAAATCTCTCGTGGCCGGCGCTGCCCGTTACGGAAAGATTGCGGAACGATCCGCCCTTGGTAATCCAGGCAATACCTGGCCTTTAGAACCTGTTCAAAGCTTCGTGGGCTAGAGCCATGCAAGACGCCGGTATTTCGTCTCAGGACAATGGAGCGTTGTAGATGACAAATAAGAATAATGATGACCTGAAGACTCAGGCCTCCGAAAACACCTTGGGCCTCAACCCGGTAATTGGTATCCGCGGTAAAGACTTGCTCAGTTCTGCGCGCATCGTACTCAAGCAAGCCCTCAAGCAGCCCCTGCACAGCGCCAAACACCTGGCTCACTTCAGCCTCGAGCTGAAGAACGTGATGCTCGGCCAATCCGACCTCACTGCCGCAGACGGCGATCGTCGTTTTGCCGATCCGGCCTGGAGCCAGAACCCGCTCTATCGTCGCTACCTGCAGACCTACCTTGCCTGGCGTAAAGAGCTGCATGACTGGATCGAGCACAGCAATCTGTCCGAACAGGATGCCAGCCGCGGCCACTTCGTGATCAACCTGATGACCGAAGCCATGGCACCCACCAACAGCATGGCCAACCCGGCTGCGGTGAAGCGCTTCTTCGAAACCGGCGGCAAGAGCTTGCTCGACGGCCTGGGGCATCTGGCTAAAGACATCGTCAACAACGGCGGCATGCCTAGCCAAGTCAACATGAATGCCTTCGAGGTCGGCAAAACCCTGGCCACCACCGATGGCGCCGTGATTTTCCGCAACGACCTGCTCGAGCTGATCCAATACAAGCCGATCACCGAACAGGTGCAGGAGCGCCCTCTGTTGGTCGTACCGCCACAGATCAACAAGTTTTACGTGTTCGACCTGTCACCCGAAAAGAGCGTGGCGCGCTTCCTGTTGCGCAACGGCATCCAGACCTTTGTGGTGAGCTGGCGCAACCCGACCAAAGCGCACCGCGAATGGGGCCTGTCGACCTATATCGAAGCGCTGAAAGAAGCCATCGACGTGGTCAGCGCCGTCACCGGCAGCAAAGACATCAACATGCTCGGTGCCTGCTCCGGCGGCCTCACCACCACCTCGCTGCTGGGCCACTACGCGGCGCTGGGTGAGAAAAAGGTGCATGCCCTGACGCTACTGGTCAGCGTATTGGATAACCGCCTGGAAACAGACGTCGCGCTGTTTGCCGATGAGAAGAGCCTGGAAATGGCCAAGCGTCGCTCCTACCAAGCCGGCGTGCTGGAAGGCAAAGACATGGCCAAGGTGTTCGCCTGGATGCGCCCCAATGACCTGATCTGGAACTACTGGGTCAACAACTACCTGCTGGGTAACGAGCCGCCTGTGTTCGACATCCTCCACTGGAATAACGACACCACACGCCTGCCGGCGGCCTTGCATGGCGAGTTTATCGACATGTTCACGTCTAACCCGCTGATCCGTCCGGGTGCATTGGAAGTCTGCGGCACGCCAATCGATCTCAAGCAGGTCACCACTGACCTGTTCTGCGTAGCGGGCACCACCGACCACATTACGCCGTGGGAGTCCTGCTACAAATCGGCCAACCTGTTCGGCGGCAATGTCGAGTTCGTACTGTCTAACAGCGGGCATATCCAGAGCATTCTCAACCCGCCTGGCAACCCAAAATCACGCTACATGACCAACACCCAGATGTACGCGGACCCGAAAACCTGGCAAGCCAGCTCAACCAAGCACGCCGATTCCTGGTGGCTGCATTGGCAAACCTGGCTCGCCGAGCGCTCCGGTGAATTAAAAAAAGCACCGACCCAACTGGGCAATAAAAAACACCCTGCCGGCGAAGCCGCTCCCGGCACTTACGTTCACGAACGTTGATTTCTGCGCACTGCGCAGCACTGCCCGCGACACTGGACGTGTCGCCCCCCTACCCACTCTTTGAGCAGGTAGGGCGAACCAGGCTTCGCCCTGGCATTTCTGGAAAAGACCCGGAGGGTTTGATTCAGCGTTTTAACTGACTAGGGCTTCTGCGCATGTCGCTACCTTTCGTATTTCGCACCATCGAACTGGACGGCCAGACCCTCCGCACCGCTGTTCGCCCGGGCAACGGCACAATGACACCCCTGCTGATTTTCAATGGCATTGGTGCCAACTTAGAGCTGGTCATGCCGTTCGTCCGCGCCTTGGACCCAGACCTCGAAGTAATTGCCTTCGATGTGCCCGGCGTCGGTGGCTCATCGACGCCCAGCACGCCCTATCGCTTCCCGGGTTTGGCCAAACTGGCGGCGCGTATGCTCGACTACCTCGACTACGGCCAAGTCAACGCGATTGGCGTGTCGTGGGGCGGTGCCTTGGCGCAACAGTTCGCTCATGATTACCCGGAGCGCTGCAAGAAGCTGATCCTCGCAGCCACATCGGCCGGGGCGGTGATGATTCCAGGCAAGCCCAAAGTACTTTGGTGCATGGCCAGCCCGCGGCGTTATGTGCAGCCGTCTTATGGCGTGCAGATTGCTCCGCAGATTTACGGTGGCGCGTTTCGTCGTGACCCCAAGCTAGCCCTGGCGCATGCCAGTAAAGTCCGCTCGGGTGGCAAGATGGGCTACTACTGGCAGCTGTTCGCTGGCCTCGGCTGGACCAGCATCCACTGGCTGCACAAAATTCGCCAACCGACCTTGGTAATGGCCGGCGACGACGACCCGCTGATCCCGCTGGTGAATATGCGCCTGCTGGCGTGGCGTATTCCCAACTCGGAATTGCACGTGATCGACGACGGGCACCTGTTCCTGGTAACACGCGCCGAAGCGGTTGCGCCGATCATCATGAAGTTCCTCGAAGAGGAACGTCAGCGCGCCATCATGCACCCACAACCTACTCCGGCCCGCACTCACGGTTAGCCCTATCACTCGCACTGCCGCACGCACCTGCAGGGTGCCTGCAGCGCAATGCTTGACCCATTTTCGGGCACGTTGTATTACCTAAAACTTAGCGCGCAGCAGCCTGGAACGCTCTGCGCGCGCATTGGTACAAG
>TARA_R110000868_G_scaffold29030_4_pt1 | contig 14379 bp, 31 predicted proteins | sample TARA_R110000868 | Tara Oceans TARA_R110000868 (sample SAMEA4397489) | marine metagenome | biome: Polar Biome; feature: [SRF] surface water layer (ENVO:00010504); material: water (ENVO:00002006), including particulate matter (ENVO:01000060) such as... | depth 5 m | reverse complement strand
GCAACTGCTGCAACTGCTGCAACTGCTGCAACCGCTCCAACTGCTGCAACTGCTCTTCTTTTTTATTTCTTTGTTCTCTCGAAAATTGCGCCATAAAATCCAATCTTCTTTCATTCCAAGTTTTTTTGCCACTTAACACAAAATTAGAATTATTTTTCTGATTAAATTGCGCCAAAGCATCTTCATTTCTAAAAACAACAATATCGTGCGCCAAGTGCTTCAATTCTTCGATGTCGCCAAAAGCGTAGTTTCTTTGATTATTTCCAAATGAATAACAAATCCGCGCAAATTGCCCTTTGATCGAATCCTCATCTTTTAAAACCGCAAACTCTTCTCTTGTGACAAATTTGTAAAAATCATCTGGAAAAATTCCATATTGCCCTTTTTCTCCATTTTTAGCCCTTTCAAGAATGTAATTAAGCAAATCTACCATTCCTTTTTGCTTTTCGTTGTAGTGCGTTTTTAAGCCAATTTGTAGCGCAAAGAAAGACATTGCACCACCGCCGCCAAAGAGATCAAAAAAATATTTAGCGTTTGGCTTTATTTCTAGCATTTTTTGAAAAAGCTCCCGAGCAATTTTTCTTTTGCTGCCCATGTACGGAATCCGAAGCGGCAACACTTCGCCAAAGTACGGCTTGCCAAAGAAATCAAAATTTATCACCGCCTTACCCCATTTTAAAATTACTCTTCTCTCCAATAATACCCTCTAACTTCTCAAACTTACCCGCATTAATCAAAGCCTCATATTGCTCAAGGCTATCAAAATAACGTAGGAAGATGTCTCGGTTAGTGCGGTAGAACTTAGCTTTGCTTGCGTTTTCTTCTCGTTGTGCAATTAGGGCTTTTGTTAAGTTGGTCATTTAACAATCCTCTCTTTTGAAAGCTCTTCTATGATTTCGCTGATACGTCTTGTACCTTTATCGCGAGGCGAGAATAAATCAGAAAATCTTTCATCATCCTTAAATTGCCCCTGCATTACCCCGCAAAAGTTCAGAAGCTTTCTTGCTCGGTCAATTTCAAAATCAGTTAGCTCTTCACTGAATTTAATCTCAATATGACAATCGCTTAAAGCTGCGTAAGTTTCTTCAAATAGTTTTGTTTTTTCTGTGTGCATAAAATTTAATAATTATTTTCTTCTGTGAATCTCTGAAACTCTTTATCGAATTTCATTTCACTTTCCCCAGTTTCTCCATTTCGATTCTTTCCAATCAGAATGTAAGCCTTTCCCTTGCTTCTCTGATAAGCTTCAAGCCAGCGGTTGTAGTTGGGACTGTGCGGCGGTTCTGCCTCTTTTTCCAAATAGTAATCGTCACGGTGAACAAACATCACAACGTCACTCTCTTGCTCGATGCTTCCAGAATCTCTCAAGTCTGAAAGAAGAGGTCTTTTGTTTTGTCTTTTCTCGTTTTCTCTCGAAAGCTGACAAAGCACGATCACAACAATCTGATATTTTTTAGCTAAAGTTTTTAAATCCTCAGCTATCCCACCAATTTGTCTTTCTCGTGAATCTTTTAAGTTTGTCGGCTTCATCTTTTGGAGGTAGTCAATTATCACAACCTTAACCCCATGCTTAGAAACCAGTCTTTTTATTTTTGACTCCAAGTTTGCAACCGTTATGCTTGCAGGGTCATCAATAAATAATCTGCTATTGTAGTCATTCTTAGCAATCATTGCCGCTTGCTCTTCAATTGGTTTGAGGCATCCATTTTTCAATCTGTAGCCGTTAATTGAAGCCATCTCAACCAGAAATCTTGCTAAAACCTCATCTTCTGTCATCTCAATTGAAAATAAAACAGTTGGAATTGTTTGTGAGATATTCTTAGCCAAGTTTAATGCGAAGGCAGTTTTCCCCATTGAGGTTTTACCAGCCAAAGTAATCATATTTCCACAATACAGCCCACTCAAGATTTTATCGAGTAATGGATAGCCAAGGTTTATAATCTCCCCAGTTTCTTTTTGTTCAACTTTTCTGACAATAAAATTCTGCATTAATTCATTGGCGGACCTAGGCTGCCTCTCATTCTCAAATTCTAAGCCATCAAACGCTTCGTTTAAATCGCTTTTTATCTCTTCAAGTGTCTTTGACTTATCAAGTGATTCAATAGTACTAAACAGCTCTCTTTTCTGCCATAGAGTTAGTAAATTTTTGCCATAATCTTTTGCATCAAGGATTGTCTCACCAGCAGCTAATAATAATTCTTGCATGTATTCATGACCGCCAACAATTTTCATTGTAGGTTCAGACTGCAAATAAGATCTTAAAGTCATCATGTCTTGAGATTCACCTTTAGCAATTGAGGTTTTCAAGTATCTGAAAAGATTCTGGTGACATTCAAAATAAAAATGTTCTGGATTTAGGAAGCTTACAGAGTCAATTCTGAAGTTATGCAGAATGATTAAACCGATTAGGCCTTGCTCAACTCGTTGATTGAATAGTTCCATTATTTACCACCTGTTAAATAATCCAAATAGGAAGGGTTTGCATATTGATTAGGTTTCTGAACTTGCTCTTGGCTAGATGAATACTCTCCTTTCCATCCCTGCTTATTTAACCACACAGAAACTTGCTTGGTGTAGATATTTTTAGCATGGCAATCATCCATGTAGTTTTTTAGTCCCTTCTCGATTTCTTCAAAGCTGGAAATCTTTAAAGCTTTTTTGAATGACTCCTTCGCCTGATCCTTTACACCCTTTCCAGTGTGAATTGCTTTGTAAGATTGCCAGAAAGATTCAAATTGAGATTCAATCAATAATTTCTTTTCCTCTTCCAATCTTTTTCTTTCTTGTGTTTCTTTATCTGTGTCTGTTTCTTTCTCTGTTTCTGTTTCATTTTCTTTCTCTTTCTCGCCTTTTCTGGGTTCGTAAAAACCCACTGGGTTTTCTGGGTTAGCTTGGGTTTCCTCCTTCTTAGGTCTTCCACCCTTAGAGCCATTTGATTTATTGCGCTCTAATACTACTTGATATTTTTGCTCATCAAGGTCAAACTGATTCTTGAAAAAGGCAAAAGCCATCCCAACTTGGGGAGGTAAATTTATAATCTCTAAGCCATTCTGATAATCAAAAAGCGCACGAAAAAGCAATCCTAGTTCATCATCTTTTAGATGTTTAACTGGTGCATAAAATGATTTATAAAGTAGAAAAGAAGGACGACTATTTATTGAAGTGGTCATTGTGATTTGAATTACTTGTTAATACTTGGTTCTTGATGTCATTCGAATAAAATGAGAATTGTCTCTTAACCGCATCAAGTATGATTTGGGGAGCATTTATTCCATTTAGTGAATCTAGAAGCTTGGCAATGTGCCTGCGATGTAGCTTATTTACCAATTCTATTTGGTCAACTGTATTTTCCATGTTCCTCATTTTTACTTGTTAATTTTCATTTCCACCACTCTCAACCCCTATTTCTAAGGATCAAGAGAAAATTGGTCGGAGCGACTAAATTAGAAACTACCCCGTTTTCAGCGTCTAATCGCCTATTTAGTTCACAACTTTCCACGCAAGTTGCCAGCGCGCCTAATTGTGCTGCAAATTATTCAGGCTCTCCCATGTCATGTTGCAGCGGAACATTTGCCTTCATCTTTCCCCGTGCCAAGGTTCGCCCCGCCAGATTGATTACTGACCTCTCCACCTATGCGATGGCGTCCTAGTTATAGACGAGGGGCGGTATGTCCCCCGCTGGTGCGATCCTTTCGGGTTCGTTCGGGGGCACTATTTGCAGAGGACGCCTTTTGGACGAACTCAGGACTTCTTTCTACACTAGGTAGATGGGTGAATTGGCAAGATTTTATTAGCTTTCGCCTCACGGCAGGAGACTTGCCAGCCCCTTAGTCCGATTTGCTTCATCCCCCGCTACGCAGTGAATAAAACCTAACGCATTTCTGCGCTTCTCTATACACGTTTTTTAGACATGTATAGAAATACGAAGAAAATCATCCCGCTCGGGTTGTTTCACTAATTTCAACCCTTAAAATCAGCCAGAAAATAACAAATCATCCCGCTCGGGTTGGTAATTTTAGTCATTAAAATTTACCGCTCGGGAAATTTAACTAATTTTAGCACTCAAAATCAGCCAAAAAATAAAAAAATTTACCGCTCGGGATCTTAATTTGATATAATAAAGCAAGTGGGCGTTGCTCGAGACTACCCACCCGCCGACTAACCCGTTGCAACAGGCTTCGTCCCAGCTCCATCATCCACAAGGGAGAGAGGAATCGCTGGTTTTATTCTTTAACTGAAAATTATTCAGCTTTATCTTCGGCGATTTGTTCGTTTAGATCTGCTGCTTGTTCAGCATCAAGAACGATGGTTTCTTCTTTACCATCAATTTCAACGCCAATTTCATCACCAGCTTTTAATTTTTCGATTTCTGACATGATTTTATTTTTTTAAATTACTCCCCAAGCCATCAATGCGCTAGATTTTATCCTAGCTCTGTACTTGGGGCGATTCGGTTGCTTTACCGAAAGTCAATCCAATGGTGCCTTTAGGCGGAACTTTCTTGGATATTCCCCGCCACCAATTTTTACTTAATCCTATTGGCAGGATAAGGTCTTTCCCTTGTCAGCTTTCCCTCTGGATTGCATCACTCCTTTCAGAGTTTGACCAGCTCGATTACTAATTCGCTATTACCATTTTGCAGATAAGGAAACTATACAGCTTATCGTCTGATATTCTTAAGCCTTTCAGCTCTACAAGTTCCAGTGAATATCTCCAAAATAATAAAGTGAGGGAGTCGCTGGAACCAGTAGAATTGAAATGTCAGCGCAGCAGGGATTCGAACCGCTGGCCCCTGAAGGGTGAGGACTACGCTGACGCGCGGGAATGAAAGAACCGCTCCTCAATTATTTAATCAAACTTCGGAGCTGTCAAGTATTTTGTCTCGTCATCAAACTCATTTGACCAAGTATTTTCAATTGATGTATGAAGCTCATTATAATCAATTGCCTCTCCTCGATAGTAATTAATCAATCTTCTTTCCTCTTCCTTCTCCTTGCAATCAATCCACCAGATAAAAAGACCAAGAAAAATCGAGATTATCGTCATTACAATTTTGTCTCTCATTATTCCCCCAAAAGTTGTTTGATTTCTTTTTCAATTTTAAAAGCCTCTCTTCTAAGCATGGCACTTTGTTTTATAATTGAGAGTTTCTGTCTTAAAAGTAGAACTATTTTTTGTGTTTTGTTTGGTTTTTTAATTTTCATTTTTCCCTTGTTTAATGTTTGTGTGGCAATCCTTTCGCCCTCAAAGCACCAATGCTTGCAAGTGATAAGACTTCTGGAACTGATAGACTCAGCCCAAATTTTTCATTGATTGGAGCTACCGCGTCAAACTTAAACTTAAAAGTTCTCTTAACGTAGTAGTTCTCGGCAAAGAATCTCTGAATGTTCGTAAGCATAGGCTCACCAATCCAGAAAGGCATCAAGGATCTAGGATTGTTTCTTTTCTTGTATTTGTAGTGCTGAATTGGATTCAATTTCATGAACTCTTTTAGATCTCTATTCAAACAAGAATCACAATTCCCAAGTTCTTCTAAAACATTCTGAGATTTGTAAGTTTTCTTGCATCTAGTGCATTTCGCCTCAACAAAGTTTAACTCTGGCTGTGGTTTGTTATTCTCAAAACTAGAGATTCTCGGCTCAAGTTTTTCTCTGAAGTGATAATTGAACTGAAGAAGATAATCGCTTTTTCTATAATTACGCATCGCAATCAAAGATTGAATCTCTGCTTTGCACATTTCGATTCCTTTTTCAAATTGTATATCCATTTTTTCCCTCGTTTAATAACATTGAACAAAAGCTTTCGCTAACCAAGAAAAAGCCCATAAAAACCCTAGCGTGGCAATCACTGCGATCACCAGCAAAAGCTTATTTTGATAAATTGTTTCCTCGCATTTGTCGCACCATTTAATAAACTTTCTCATTAAACCCCCATTTTTAACTTAATAACCAAATTAGACAAAAACCAAACGCAGCGCCCGCAATTGTACTAAATAAGATAACTAAACAGCTTTCTAAAAAATCACTCATTATTCCCCCATTTTTAATTGATTTAAACGCTCTTCGATTCTTTCGTGCATTTCCGTCTCGCAGTAAACTAACTCATCATTCTCGTTGAGAAAAACAGGCTTTCCATCGATTCTAATGATGTTGGTTGGTGTTAGCTTTCCAATGTTAAGCGAGCCATAGATTTGCTCGCCATTTAATTTTGTGACGTGAATTCTCATTTGCACTCCAAATCATCCGAATAATCGATAACAAACCCTTCTGGCGGTTCGCAAGAAGCCTTTTTAATCATTCTTTTTTCCACTACATACCAAACGCCGCAAATTTTTTCAGCTACTAAAACTGGCCTGCCCGACAAAATAACTTCTTCGTAAGCTTCTCTAAAAGCTTTCGCTGCTAGTGCAGGAATTTCATCTTCTAACTTTACCATTTCTTCTTCAGTCAATTTCATTATTCCCCCTTTAATTTAAATTTAGGCTCTTTTGGCTTTCTCCCGCATTTAACACGATGCATTTCCAAGCCATTGTCTTTGCAGTATTTCACAAGGTGAGAGCGTAAGCCTTGGTGCGTTAGTTTTGGAATTAACATTGCAGCTAGTTGTGCGTTAGTTAGGTTTTCCTCAACTTTCTTTTCGTATAGTTGTTTGATGTTCATAAGATTAAATTTCGGATTGATCCCAGATTTCTAGGGGTAGGTATTTTCTACAAATGTCGGCCGTTAATTCTTGATTTTGCTTTCGCGCATAAGCAGCAGCAGCATCAGCAGCAGCATCAGCAGCAGCAGCATAAGCAGCATAAGCAGCAGCATCAGCAGCATAAGCAGCAGCAGCATCAGCAGCATAAGCAGCAGCAGCAGCAGCATAAGCAGCAGCAGCATAAGCAGCATAAGCAGCAGCATAAGCAGCTTTTAGCTCATTCTCACTCGCTCTATTCTCACCAAATGCGATGGCCACCTCCACGGCCTTAGTGCTTCTTTCGTCTCTCATCAAGTGCCTCACTGTATTAGCGCAATGAGCTTTTGCTAATATTATCTGACGAAAAGATTGTGGATTAGTTCTTCTAAAGAGCCATAAAATCCAGTCACCACGCTCACAAGTATTTAGAAACTGCTCAAGGGTTAAATCTTTCGCAAAGTCAAAGCCATCTTGGCAAGCATTGTGTTTTTCTAGAAATGTTTTTAGTGTTTTCATATTCTTAAAAATTAAAGTTGAATAAAAGTGAACCAACTAATCAGCGTGAACGCACCCACAGCCATGATTAAAATTGATTTTAGAAGCTGGCGGACATCGTTAGAGTCTTTTGCAAATATTTGTCGATGAATTGGAAAGGTGACATTTCTTACCTGCTTAAATAATGTTTTAAAAATTGTCGTATCGACCTAAAATAGATTTGTAAATTGCCTCAACATCATCATCTAAATGATGACCGTCTTGTGCCGCTTCGTTGTAAAGAGTCTCGATTTCTTTACTAAGTTGCTTTTGTGCTTCGCCTTCAGGTGCGGTGTGGATTTGGTAGATGTCAATTTCACCGTCGAGCATTTGGTTGATTAGTAGAACTTGTTTAAATGGTTGGTCATTTATCATAAAGAATCCTCCAATAATTTAGGATTTTCATAAATATTACCAATCACTTCACAAGAAGTAAAAACGCAATTATCTAAAGCGTCCCATCTGCCTTTGTTAATACGGTCGTTTAACCATTTTACTTCCTTTAAATATGATCTTTGGTTGCCTTCATAGTAAATTTTTAAAACATCGCCTTCGTAAATTTCATTTCTATTTTTATCTTTTAAGCCAGTGTATTGCATTAATTCTAATTCCCCAATCGGATCGTTTCCCTCGATGGTGTATAGTCTGCCATTTGCCCCGCCGTGAGCATAACTCTTAATCATGTTTTTGTTTTGCTTATCCCAAGCTCTAAATTTTATTTTTCTCATTTTTTATCTCCTTTAGTTAATTTTTCTTAAAAGAACTTTTTTGTTTTTAATGTCCCAGATTGGGTGATTGAATTTAAACACTTCACCGTTTTTAGAAAAGCGTGGGTTGCCATGTTCATTTTTAAACTCAGCGAAACCTTTTTCTTTTAAACAATCTGAAGCGCAAACATGCGAACCAGATGAAATTTGAATTAACTCTAACGCTAAGTCAGCTTCGCTCATTTTTGTTACGCTTTGAAATTCTTTCATTTTTATTGCCCTCATTTAGTTGATTTGAGTTTTTAATTTGTTGAAACAAGCAGCGAAAGCCACACGTTCAGGAGTGCCCGCATCTGGAACGTAAGAGCAAAGAAGTTTATTCTTTTCCCAAATAATTCTGCCACGTCCGCCATCTTTTACAAAGAAACGGTTAGGGAATTTGCGCCATTGGGTTATTTCACCAGTTTCTAAAGCATCCAAAAAAGGTTTTGGTAAGTCTTTTAGCGCGCTTTGGCAATCAATGATTTTGCCTTGTTCGAATTCAATTGCTGCTTTGGTTTTCTCGATTTCTTTGTATTGATTTCTAATTGAATCGTTTTGTGATTCCCAACGGTTAAGGGTCGCTTGTCCGTTTCTTTTGTCATTCATCGGTTGGCCATTGCCACGTTTTACGTCCGCGAAGTGGTTGTCGAATTTCTGATCTAAAACTGCCTCTTTTTTTTGAAGTGAGTTTTGCAGAATTTCCAATCTTTTAGATTTCATTTATTACCCTCGTTTGCTATTAATTAAAATTTCAATTCCCAGTCATAATCCGTATTGTGTCCGCACTGAATGCACACTTCTAGAAGATTTCTTCTCATTCTTTCATAATCTTTTGAAGCCAGAGCTGTTTTTGCACAAAATGCCGTTAAAGCATAACTGCTTTTTCCTATTTTTCCTGATCGTGCGACTTCTTTTAAAAGCGATAATTTATCTTTAAGATTTGCGATTAAAATTAATTCTGCTTTTGTCATTTTTATTACCCTCATTTGTTTTTGATTAAATTTGAAATTGCGGTGTCATTACCATAAACATAAAACCAACCTCTATTGTTTTGTTTTTTTTAAGCCACGCCAAAGCAATTTTTTTATTTTTTGATTTAATGGTTCCAATTCTTTCCCAATGTTTTCCGCCATTAGCGAAAATTCCTGTTTCTGTTTTGATTGTTGGAGCCAAAAAAACGCTGTAATTTTTCATTTTTTTTACCTGATTAATTTTGTTTTTGATTAATTAAAACTTGCTACTGACCAAAATTTAAACTCTTCATTAAATAAAACTGAAGAATTACAACCTTTACCAACCAAAGATGCCTTAGCTCCATCATTTAATTCTACCGCGTTAAAGGAAAAAGATTTCGCTCCCCATTCTGGATTATTTTTGTTTATTACTGTAGAAACTTTAGCTGCATTTTCAATTGTTAGATTTACCATTTTGTTTGCCCTCATTTGTTTTTGATTTGCTGTTTGGTGTGCGCTCATTGTGCAGCACACCTTTTTATTATGCAAGCGATTATTTAAAAGAATATGCAAATAGATTAGAGACTAGAGCCAGAAGGGTTTGCGGGATAATTTGAGGGGAGAGGGGAAAAATAAATTAAAAAAGATTTGGGGGTGATTTGGGTAAGTAACAGGCAAATTGTATATACTAAGTAAATGTAGTGTAAATACTTTAGGGACTAGAGAGAAAGGGGTTGAAGAATAAAATTGTGTGTTTTATAGTTGGGGCGAGGATTTAATTTAATAAATGAGGGAAAAATGAAAAAACAAATTAAAAACCTAGATAGTTGCTATTATCTAGATTCATATAAGAATCTAAAAATCAGAAAAGGAAAAATAAAAATTAGCGGGAATTCTTTTATTGCTGTAAACCAAGAATCAGAAATAATTTTAGAATCTAGGTTGCCCCTTTTAAAAGGGTGTAGCTATTCCATACTTACTAACCCGCATTTTCTTGAAGAAAATGAAGTATCGGATGACTTTTTTGAAGTTTTGAAAAAGTATAATCACAAAGAAGCCCAGAGATTAGACGCTTATTTAGAAAGAAAAAAACTTCTTGAAAATGAGAAACTGGAAAAAATCAAGTATATTGTATTAGAGTAATTTAATAAATGAGGGGAAAATGACTAAAGAAGAAAAGATTAAATTTAGAGATGAATGCGCTATTAAAGCGATGAATCTTTTAGAACGACATAATTGCACCAGCGGCGAGAGTGATGCGTACAGAGTAAACAAGATTGCCGTGCTGGCTTTTGCCTTAGCTGACGCTATGCTAGAAGAAAAGAAGAAGAGAGATGAAAAGCTATCTTAAGGCACCCAAAGAACTAAGAAACGGATTTAAGGACAAGGAGAGATTGGCTAAGATTCATTCGCTCCCGTGCGTTGTTTGTTTTACAAAAGGAATAGAACAGAAGACAAAAACAATCGCCCATCATTCTATTGGTGGAGGCTTAGGACTAAAGGTAAGTGATCTAAAAACCTGCGCCCTTTGCGATTGGCATCACACAAGAGGGGGAAAAGGCGAGGCAATACACGAAACGCCCTTGCATGAGTGGGAAAGTAAGTTTTGGAGACAAGATGAATTGATTGAACTAACTAACAAAATGCTAGAAAGCGCTTGACTTTAAGAACGAATCACTTGACAAATGCCCCGCGTGAAAAAATACAATGTGCTAAGCATAAAAAAAAGGCACAAGAAAGCTGAAAAGCTAGCTCTTAAAGAACTGGCAAGATTAAGCTTTGAGATTGCTATGAGTAAGTTAAATGATTCTCAAAAGAGTGACTTTACTAAAGAGAGAATCAATCCGAATTTAATTAAAGATTTTTTAGAATGAAGAAAGAGGGAAAGAAAACAAGCGCAGAGAAGTTGCACGAGAGAGCAAGCGAAGTAATTGATATGCTTGAAAATGATGTGAACTATAGGAACATTGCACAGAAGATTGGAGTTGATTTAGCTGATGTGAGTAATTTCGTTAATCATTCTCAACATTCCGTGCGCGCACGCGAAGCGTTACAAAACAGCGCAGATAGAGCCTTCGACAAAGCAGAAGAAGCAATACTTGAGATTCAAGACGATGCAACACAAGCAGCGGTTGCAAGACAGAAAGAGCTTGCCCATCACTTCAGAAGAAAGGCCGCAGTTAAGAATAAAAACAAGTTTAGCGATTCACACAAGATTCAAGCTGAGATCAAAGACACAAGCGCAACCAGCTCTTGGCTCGGTGAAGTGTTAAGCGAGATTGATAATAATAAATAATTTTAATAATTTGAGTAAATGAAAATAGAAATGGAAGATCTTTTGTCTAAAGACAAGAAGCGTGCATTGAAGATATTGAGACAGTTGGTGACTGACGAATCACTATCTTGCGAGATAAAAGTAAGCAGCATCGGGAATGTTTATCGTCAAAAGGAATCAGGTAAAGTTTTTTATAGCATCGGTCATTGCGATGATTCAAGGCCGTTGACCGAGATTATAGACTTAGAACTAGAACTGCAGCAATTGGCTGGACTTTATCTATTCAAGCACCCCCGCAACGATTTTAGAATTCATGACAGGGATTTGAAGAAGGAATTTGAAGAAATACAAAATCCTTATTTTAAAATTGACCGGTAAATGAAACACAGCGCAGAAGCATTAGATCAATTAGAAAAAAAACTTAAGAATCTAACAACGCCAGCGGGGGAATGGAAAAAGCTTTCTGAAGATGAAAAAAAAGAGTTAAACGAATATGTATTAACTTTGTCGCATGATTCGGACGAAAGAAAAGCGTGGGTTCTCGGCTGGCGCGGTTATGGATTGGGTAGTATATGAAGCATAGCACTCAAGCATTAGATCAGTTTAAAAAGAACATTGCTGACAAAGCTTGGCGCATGTCAAATTTGTATTATTGCAAAGATGAAAACGGGAAAGAGTTTAAGTTCATATGCAATGAAGCACAAAGCGAACTGATTGAAGAAAAGCACCCGCTTAACATTGTTCTTAAAGCCCGTCAAATGGGTATCACAACCTTTTACTGCATCAACTTTTTGGATGACTGCCTATTCAACTCAAACATCACAGCCGTTTTAATTGGTGATGACTTAGAAGACGCAAAGAAACTTCTTAGAGACAAGGCAAGATATGCTTATGATAGATTACCGCCAGAGATAAGAGAGCACAGAAAGCTAGTGACTGATTCAACTGAGATCATGCGCTTTAGCAATGGCTCGTCTTATTCTGTTACTACGTCAGCACGTTCTGGCACAGTGCAGCGTTTACATATCACAGAGTTTGGCAAGATATGTCGCAAGAGTCCAGACAAAGCAGAGGAGATAATGAGCGGCTCACTCAACACAGTGCATCAAGGCCAACAGATAGTGATTGAATCAACAGCGCAAGGGGCAAGCGGACACTTCTTTAATCTGTGCGATGTCGCTGAAAGAAAGATGAGAATGAAAGAAGAACTGACGCCACTCGACTGGAAGTTTCATTTCTTTGGCTGGTGGAAAGATCGCAAGTATCAGATGAACGCTGATTATCGTTTTAACGATAAACAAAACGATTATTTTTTAGAACTTGATAACGAAGGGATTGAACTCACTAAGCAGCAAAAGACTTGGTATTGTAAGAAAGAAGAAACTCAAGGCGATCTAATGAAGCAAGAGTTTCCAAGCAACAGCAAAGAAGCTTTCCAAAAGGCTATTATTGGCGCTTACTGGTCAAAGGAACTAATAACAGCGGAGAATGACGGAAGGATTGGCAGAGTGAGAGTTGATATTGATTTGCCTATTCACACGGCTTGGGATTTAGGGATTAACGACACAACTTGTATTTGGTTCTACCAGAAGAAAGGTTTCGATTTTACACTCGTTGACTACTACGAGATGTGCGAAGAGCCATTGCCTCACTACTTCAAGATCCTGAAGGAGAAAGGCTATAACTACGGCTATCACTTCGCACCGCATGACATCAACAAAAGAAGTTATTACGATGGAAAGGATGGATTAGAGATTGCTAGAAACTTTGGTTTTAAATTTGAAAGAATTGTAAGAGCGCAGAACAAAATGGATTCAATTAATCAAGCTCGGTCAATTATAAACCGTTGCTGGTTCGATCAAAAGAAGTGTGAGATTGGTATTGGAAGACTGAGAGAATACAGAAAGAAGTTTAATGAAAAGCTTGGCTCATTCTCTGACCAACCTCTGCATGATATTAACTCAAACGGGGCTGATGCTTTCCAGACGTTCGCAGCTTCGGTTCATAAGTTAGAGACTAACCTAACTAACCAAGACAATTACGTTGATGAGTATGCTTATGAGGAGTTCTTAAACGCGAGCAATCGCAATTCGATCACTGGATACTAATTTAATTTTTGAGAAAATGAGAGAGCTACACGAGAAGCCAGTTTCAGGGGCCGTAATTTACGATACTATCCCCCTTCATAAGAGAACAAAAGCTTTCTGGCGTTTTTTAGTATTGCACAACTCTTGGACTTATTTAAGAGACAGAAAGCAAGGTGGAACTGATGGCACGCAATGGGCTGGCAAATATGAATATCTTGGTGGAGAGTCAATTAAATTTGATTACATCCAAATCCTGAGAAACATAAGGTATTGCAGAGAGAACAGATACAATCGGTTTCAAAACCATCCTGAAAACGCAGTTCATATAAGCAATTTGCAATGGAGGTTAAATCTCTTTAAGAGAGGTTTATACAATCCAAAGACTATCGATAAAATTCTTCTAAAACAAGCGGGGTATTAAATGAAATATAAAATAGACGATTCGGGCAAAGTTAGAGTTACGTTTAGAATTGGAGACAGGAAAACCAGCTACACTACTTGCCAAGAGTTCAACTATGAAGTTGATCTCGACAGCGAACAGAAGGAAATCTTGAGCAAGATTATCATGACTAATTTGCAAAAGTTAAACATTCCTAACGAGGATATAAACAGAATAATTTCCAAGGGGTTAAATGATTTGTAAACATTGCTATGAGGTATTCTGCGACAACACGTTCGGCAAGATGGCAACATTTGAAACAGAAGAAGAAAGACAGCGTTATTATGACACTCGAAAAGTTATTCACAATGGCAAAGAATTAAACTTTGTGAAGATGCAACGCAACATGAGCCAAGAAGAATTTGATAGAATCAAGCAAACTAAACAAAGCTCTTTTTTTCTTGTGCTGGCTCGGAACTACAAAGACAATTTAGGTTTTTCTAAAATAGAATATCTGTAAGAAATAAAACGCTTGCAATTAAAAAACAGTAATCTAACAATCAACCAACCTTGAGTAAATGAATCAGAAAAATAACGCGCGAATAATGCTGCTTACTCAAGACGCTGCCCAATATTTAGACTTCAGAATCATTCTAAGCACAGACAACCTTGCTGAGGTTTTGTCTGAAGAGATGCGCGCGTCTGTTGCTACCCAAGTCAACAC
>TARA_R110000868_G_scaffold42158_11_pt1 | contig 14383 bp, 15 predicted proteins | sample TARA_R110000868 | Tara Oceans TARA_R110000868 (sample SAMEA4397489) | marine metagenome | biome: Polar Biome; feature: [SRF] surface water layer (ENVO:00010504); material: water (ENVO:00002006), including particulate matter (ENVO:01000060) such as... | depth 5 m | reverse complement strand
CAGGCGGCGCACATCGGGGAAGACCATGATCGGGTCAGCCGGACCGTCGGGGTTTTTCGCGCCCGTCAGCGAGCGGCCAGCCAGGCGGTCATTGGCATAGGCCACGCCGTTCTGATAGGCGACTTCGCCCGCTGCAATGCCCTGAATGCCGACGCCCATGCGCGCGCCGTTCATCATGCCGAACATGCCGGCCATACCGGCCGACTTCGACTTCACGACTTTGCCGTCTTCGGTTTTCTTTTCCGGTGCGCGACCCTTGAGATGATAGGCGACGGCATTGTCGAAATTCATCACGCAGGTGGCATTGCCCTTGATGCCCATTTTCTTTTCGACGGCGCCGACGGAGACACCATTGGGGCCTGTGATCTTGCCGGTCTTTTCATCGACGAGCATTTTGGGGACCATGAAGAAATTCACAGTCGAGAGATCGTCAACGAATTTGCCGTCTTCGTTCGGCAATTTGGCGATGACCATGTGGATGATGTTTTCCGTCATGTCGTGGTCGCCGCCGGAGATGAAAATCTTGGTGCCGCTGAGACGGTAGGAGCCATCGTCCTGTTTCACGGCGCGGGTCTTCATCAGCTTCAGGTCTGTGCCGCAATGGGGTTCGGTGAGGCACATGGTACCGGCCCAGTCGCCGTCCGCCATGCGCTGCGCGACGTGATCGCGCATCCAGTCTTCGCCGGTGGCCCAGAGCGCGCCGAGCGCGGCACCCGTGAGGCCGGGATACATGGCGAAAGCTTGGTTCGAGGACGAACCCATTTCCGAGAATGCGAAAGTGATGACGGAGGGAAGGTTCGCGCCGCCGAGTTCCTCGGCCACACCAAGCTTGTTCCAGCCGCCGTCGGCATAGGCACGGAAGGCTTCCTTGAAGCCCTTGGGCGTGCGCACGACACCGTTTTCGAGGTAGCAGCCTTCTTCATCGCCCGACTGGTTCAAGGGCTGGAGCACTTCCTCGCAAAACTTCGCGCCGCCTTCGAGAATGGCCGCCGTCATGTCGGGGGTGAGTTCCGCAAAACCCGGCAAATCGGTCCGTTTTTCAATGCCGAGAAGCTCATGAAACAGAAACAGAAAATCCTCGACCGGCGCCTTGTAACTGGGCATCGCGTGCCTCCAATGCTTTCAGGAATGTAAGTAAAACGCGGCGAAAAATGACATGGATAGGGCGTTTTGTCGAGGGTCTTGTCGCCTTTGCCCTCCCGCCATTGCCAGTGTCGTTCAGCAGCGTTTGTGCGGTATTTAGCTACATAAACGGGATTTTGTCATGTGCGCGATGGCGTCGCGATCGATGGGCAACAAAGCGTCGTCAGGTTGGCTCCGCGCCTTCATCGACACATTCACCATCACGTCCTGAAACGTCTCGTCCATCAGGCCTGCGCGCAAGATGAGGCATTGGGCACGTTGGCTTTCGGCGTTGCGGAGGCGCAGCGTGTGGCTTGTGTCCACTTTGGCGGCGGCGACTTTCGTGTCGCGCATCCATTGCAGGCGTTCCTGTAAATAGGGCAGGCGGGACTTGGCGTCCGGTTGGGTCATCCTCGCGTCGAGCGCGGTGATGGTTTCGCTGATGAGGGTTTCGATGGCGTCGAGGGAGGTCATGGCGGCGCGGTAGTCGGCTTCGGTGAGGGAGGCGGCTTGGGCGGCGGTGGGTGCCATCATCAAAGCAAAAACAATCGTCATCCCCCGACTTGAACGGGGGATCCATCCGGCAAAATGGGATGCGAAAAGATGGATGGCCCGATCAAGTCGGGCCAAGACGGCATTTTTTAAGAGGTGAATAGCGCGCATATGGGTTCCTGATGTTTTCAGGAGCCTAGCACGGGCGCAACGCTTTAGTTTTGCGGAGCGGGGCGGAATTCGGCGGGGATGCCGAAGCCGATGTCGAACATGATGGCGTTTTCGATTTCTTCGGCAAAGCCAGTGGTTTTGCCTTCGTCGGGCAATACGCCTTCGGGTTCGAGCCGTGTGGAGAGCGAGAGAATGCGCGGCGGTTGTCCGTCGGGCGCGGTGATGGGCAGCAACACAAGTTCGAGGCCGTAATCCTGTCGCGTTTCGGACGACGATGAAAAATGCGCGAGCCCGCCGACACTGTGAAGGCCGACAAGCTGGAACGCACCGAGGATGAAAGGGCGCACATCGACCGGCGTGAGATCAAGGAGGTTCATGCCCTTGGGCTCGAAGCCCAGACGTTTGACGGCTTGTGTGCCCGCGAGCCTGTAGCGCACCGATCCGTCGTCGGGCAATTCAAAGATGAAAATCTCCGGCAGCAGGGACTTCATGGTGCCGGGATTGATGTCTTCAGCGCGCGGCACGGGCCCGCCCCCGCGCAAGGCCTGCCAGAAGTCGACGATCTCGCGGCTCTTGGTGATGCGAAAGGGCACCTCCTCGAGCTTGTCGATGAATTGCAGTTGAAAGCCGGCCATAACCTACCTTGTGCGCTTGGGGAGGCCATTGTGCGCTCAGCAAGTTAATGCAATTTTACACTATTCCACATTGCCGCCCGAGCGACCTGCAATCATCAAACGAATGGAACCTAACTGTCAGGCGTTTGTGAAGACGGGCTTTCTTTTCTGCAGAAATGCTGCGATTCCTTCGCGAAAATCGCTAGTTTGCGATGCGAGGATCTGGTTGCGGTCTTCCATTGCGACGGCGGCTTCAAGGCTGCCTGCGTCCACCGACATGTTGAGGCATTCCTTGGTGAGGCGCAGTCCCAAGGGTGATGTGGTCAGCATTTCGTCGATATAGGGCTGGGCGGCGGCTTCTAATTTGTCATCTGCGACGACTTCGGAGACGAGGCCCACGCGGAGCGCGCGCTCGGCATTGATGAAGCGGCCGGTGAGCATGAGTTCGGAGGCCACCGACACACCGACAAGGCGCGGCAGAAAATAGGACACGCCGATGTCGCAGGCCGAGAGGCCGATGCGGATGAAGGCGGCGTTCATGCGGGCGCTTTCGCCTGCAATGCGGATGTCGGAGGCCAGCGCGAAGGCAAAGCCGCCGCCGCAGGCCGGACCATGAATGAGGCTGATGATGGCCTGCGGGCAGCGGCGCATTTTCATCACGATTTCGCTGATGGCGCGCTGGCTGCGCAGGCCCGCGACAACGCCGCCTGAACTATTGTCCTGCGAGGTTTCGCGGTGCTTGAGGTCGAGACCGGCGCAGAAGGCGCGACCTGCACCTTTCAGGACAACGATGCGCACGGTTTGGTCTGTATAAAGACGACCAAAGTAATCCTGCAGCTCGGCCGTCAGCGTCGGGTTGATCGCGTTGAGCATGTCGGGGCGGTTTAGCGTCACCCAATCGACAGGGCCTTCCTTGCGGATGAGGATTGTTTCGTAATTCGGATAGGCGTCTGACATGGTTCTCTCCCGTTCAAGCCATTTTTGAAATATGCTGTTGGGTGGAGCCTAGCTTGCGAAATGGCGCGAGGCGAGAGGGTGCGATCTGCCGCAACGTCCGCCTTGTCGTGCGCGCGCTGCCTCAGTGTTCCGGCGGTTCCATCGCAGCAAATACGGCATCGGGAAGATCGAGCCAGCGCAGCGCCACCTCGCCCCCGAGATCGAGCCGCATGATTTCGGCGGTGAAATTATGCCCCGTCTCGCGCTTGTGCCAGCGCAGGCTGCCCGACACGATCTGGCCGATGGCGAGATCGGCTGTGCAGGCCTGAAGACGTGCGCCGCCTGCTGACCAGTCACGGGCGCGAAATTCGACGCCGCCGATGTCGATGAAGAGCCAGGGATCGCTCTCGCGCATGGAGAGCCTTTGTTCAGGCTCGGAAACCTTACGGCGAAGCTGCTCCACAAAGCGCGCAATCAGCGACATTTGACCCCGTATGATTGAGTTTGATCCACGCGGGGGAAAAGCCCGCCAATTTCCGGCGAATGATGCCGCCGGTAAATTCATTCTGGCATGTATGCGCCTCACTTGGCTATAAAAGCGCAACGCCATAATGCATCGCCGCCGCGAAGTGACCATGAGGACGAAATGAGCAAGAGTGCCGCCGCCCAATCCATTCTGATCGATGTCGGTCCTGGTGAATTGATCGACAAGATCACCATTCTGGCGATCAAGTCGGAACGTATGAGCGACGATACCAAGCTGAAAAACGTCCGCCATGAATTGTCGGTGCTGGAGGCGGCGCGGGCCGCACATATTCCGGCGAGTGCGGAACTGACGCGGCTCGAAGCGGCACTCAAGGCGGTCAACGAAGATCTGTGGGTGATCGAGGATGATATTCGTCAATGCGAGGCGGATAAGGATTTCGGCCAGACATTCATCGATCTGGCACGTTCGGTTTATATCCAGAACGACAAGCGAGCGGCGCTGAAGAAGGACATCAACCTTCTGACCGGCTCGACGATCATCGAAGAAAAATCCTATACCGAATTCAAGTGAGCGGCGCCGACGCGCAAATGCACTTCGTCGAGCACGCGGGCGACGGGCAGGCTTGAAAGCTGCGAGACTTCGATCGCGGTGAAGTTTTCCCGTTCGATGCCGGTGCGTTCAGCTGTTGTGTGTGCACCAAAGAGCGCAAGACCCGGCGCACCTAGGTGAGCCGCAAGATGGCTTGGCCCTGTGTCATTGCCGACGATGAAAGCGGCGCGCTGCATCACGCCGGCGAGTTCGAACCAATTCAGATATCCGCGAGACCCTTTGAGCGTGATGCCCGGAATGGTTGCGGCGAGATCAAGCTCGTCGGGGCCGGGGGCCGTGACGATCTGGTAGCCCTCTGCGATGAGACGCCCTGCGAGATCGGCGTAATAGGGCCAGCGCTTTTGCGGATGGCGGATCGAGCAGCCGGGGATCAGCAGAATGAACGGGTCTTTGACGCCTTCCGCCAGCATCAACGCATTCATGTCTTCAGCCATCCACGAGACATTTGGGCGGCGCGAATAGCGCACATTGAGCCCTGCGTCTTTGAGCTGGCTTGCCATGCGGTCGAGGGAGCGGAATTTTTTTGGGTTCTTCAGGCGCACGGGATGGCTGGCGCCTTTCGCGCTGCCAGACCAATCGACCCCTTTGAAAAACCAGCGGTAGTAAAATGCCGTGCGGGCTGAATTTTGCAGGTCATAGACCATATCGAATTTTTCTGCGCGCAGCATGAGGCCGAGCTTGCGCATCTGATCGAGCCGCCAGCGCGGCGCACGCGGATCGACCAGCACACGATTGATCCAGGGGCAGCGTTCGAAGATGCGGCGGTAGGGCGGCGTGGTGAGAACCGCGATGTCATCATCCTTGTGATGTTCGCGAATGTCATGCAGCGCGCCTTCCGACTGGATGACGTCGCCGAAGGCTCCATGTTTTATGATCAGAATACGGCGCATGAAGGGTGGCTTGTCTCTGGTTCCGTTTGACAGGGGAACGCGTCGGTCTGTGGCGGAGGCGCCGTGAAGCCAGAATGTCACAGCCCGTCTGGTCTTGCGAGGCCTATTGCACGGCGGTGCGCCGTTCTAGACTATGCGGCGGCGGCTCACCATATGCGCGCGACGGAATTGCGTGCCGGCTGCGTTTAATCCGTTCAGGCCGTCGGTCCAAAGAAACGGCACATTTGAACTAGCAGAGGGCGCGGCAGCGCATAGTGAGCAATGAGTGAGGCAAGCAAGGATGTGAGCGCGCGGCTGGGGCTCGGGCCTGCAGCAGGCGGCGCGAGGTGGCGCGGCTGGGCGGGCGAACATCCCTATCTTGCGGCTATTTTGGGTCTCACCATTGCTTTGCTTCTGATCTGGGTGCTGTTTTTTCGGGGATCCTCCTCGCCTGAATATGTGAGTGAGCCGGTTTTACGCGGCGATCTTAAAGTGATTGTGACGGCGACCGGCACGGTGGAGCCTGAAACATCGGTCGCGGTGGGTAGCGAAATCTCCGGTCGCATCGACAAGGTGCTCGCCGACTTCAACGACGAGGTGAAAAAAGATCAGGTGCTCGCCGAAATGGATACGACGGCGCTGCGGAACACGCTGGCGAAATCGGAAGCGACACTGGACGAGAGCCGGGCAACGGTTTTGCAATATGAGGCGAGCCGCATCGAGGCGGCAGCGAAATGGAAACGCTACAAGAGCCTCGCCGCCGTCAATGCGATCTCGCAACTTGATCTTGATACAGCGCTCGCCAACCTGAAGCGCGCTGAAGCGAATTATGCAGGTGGCAAGGCGCGCGTTAAAGCCAATGAAGCCCAGCTTGCTGCGGATGAGACGTCGTTGTCCAAAGCCGTTATCCGTTCGCCCATCGATGGTGTGGTGATCGAACGCAAGATCGAACCCGGCCAGACGGTCGCTGCGACATTTGAAACGCCGACGCTCTTCACGCTGGCAGATGATCTCAGACACATGGAATTGCAAGTCAATGTGGACGAGGCAGATGTGGGGCAAGTGCGCCAAGGGCAGCAGGCGACATTCAGTGTTGATGCTTATCCCAACCGGCAGTTTCAGGCGGTGATCAAGAAGCTGCATCTGGCATCGACCACCACGAATAATGTTGTCTCCTATGTGGCCGTGCTGGCGATCGACAATGGCGACCTTGCGCTGCGACCGGGTATGACCGCGACGGCGGAAATCATCACGGCGGAAAAGACCGATGTGCTGCTGGTGCCGAACGGGGCGACGCGGTTTACGCCGCCCAACGCGAAAGCCTCTGATGTCGGCGTGACAAAAGAGGGGCGTGTGACAAAGCCGGTTTGGATTTTGAAGGACGGCAAGCCCGCTTCTGTGGCCGTTGAACTTGGCCTTACAAATGGTCAACAAACAGAAGTTCTGGGCGGTGATCTTGCTGAAGGTGCGTCTGTGCTCACCGACATCAAAGTCAAGGATAAAGCGAGTGGCCAGTAGCATGGCGGAGCGCGCGACATCTGCAGAGCCACCGCTTGTCGAGTTCCGGAACTTGCGCAAAATTTATGGCGCGGGTGAAAGCGAAGTGCGCGCGCTTGCTGGCGTTGATCTGACCATCCGCGATGGTGAATTTGTTGCGGTCATGGGGCCGAGCGGATCAGGCAAATCGACTTGCATGAATATTGTCGGATGTCTCGACACGCCGAGCTCGGGACATTATTTCTTTCGCGGTGTCGATGTGGGTGAATTGTCACGGGATCAGCGTGCGCTGCTGCGGCGCAATTATCTGGGCTTTGTTTTTCAGGGGTTTAATCTTCTGAAGCGAACGACGGCGCTTGAGAATGTAGAGCTCCCGCTTATCTATCGCGGACTGCCGCGCGCAGAAAGACACAGACGCGCCCGCGCCGCGCTGGACGCTGTGGGGCTTGCGGACCGTGCGGGTCATACATCGGCGGAACTTTCAGGTGGACAGCAGCAGCGTGTCGCCATAGCGCGCGCCATTGCGAGCGAACCTGCCGTGTTGCTCGCTGATGAGCCGACCGGCAATCTCGATACGCAACGCTCGGCGGAAATCATGGAGCTTCTCGTCGATCTCAATCGCGATCAGAAGATCACCATTGTCATGGTGACGCATGAAGCCGAAATGGCAGCCTTTGCAGATCGTGCTGTAATTTTCCGTGATGGTCTTATCGCGTCCGACAAGGCGCAGTCGCCGCGGGGGCGTGCCCGTGTTTATTGAAACGCTGATCCTTTCGGCCCGCGAGATACAACGCAACTTCTTGCGTTCGGCGCTGACCATGCTTGGTATCATCATTGGTGTGGCTGCTGTTATTGCCATGGTGACGCTGGGCGGTGGGGCGTCGCAAAAAGTGTCGAGCGATATTTCGAGTCTCGGCAAGAACTTGCTGATGGTGATGCCAGGCACGCGCCAGCGCGGCCCAAGCGCGGGTGTCACCGCGTTTAAACAAGCGGATGCGGTGGCGCTGGAGCGCAATGTGGCGGGGCTTGATGTGGTCGCACCTATGGCATCGAAATCGGTGCGGGCGGTTTTTGCCAATGCGAACTGGACGACGACAGTATCGGGCGCAACGGGCGCTTATTTCGTCGTGCGGCAATGGCCACTTGCCTCCGGTCGTCTGTTTGATGAGGCTGAAGAGCGTGCGGGCCGCGCTGTTTGCGTCATCGGTGAGACGGTGCATAAGAATCTTTTCGGAGCGCAGGACCCTGTGGGTTCGCGGTTGAGGCTCGGGCCAAGCTCCTGCGAAGTCGTTGGCGTGTTACAAGCCAAGGGGTCGTCAACTTTCGGGCAGGATCAGGATGATGCGGTCATCATGCCGCTTCTGGCGTTCCAGCGGCGCATATCCGGGACAGATGATATTTCGGTGATCTTTCTGTCTGCGAGTTCGGCAGGTTCCATCGATAAGGTGAAGGCAGAGGCGACGGCGCTATTGCAACAGCGCCGCCATATCACGCAAGGCAAGGTCGATGATTTTCAGGTGCAGGACATGCGCGAGATTGCCGCGCTTGTCGAAGGCACAACGGCTTTGCTGACGGCGTTTCTGGGCGCGGTCGCGGCGATCAGTCTGCTTGTGGGCGGCATCGGCATTATGAACATCATGCTCGTCTCCGTGACTGAGCGCACACGCGAGATCGGCATACGGCTTGCTATCGGCGCCTTCGAACGCGACGTGCTGCTGCAATTTCTGGTGGAGGCGGGGGCCTTGTCGCTGGCTGGCGGCCTTGTCGGGATTGTGCTGGGACTGATTATCTCAGCGGTAGTGGCGTCCGCTGTATCGATCCCTTTTGTGATCAATCTGCCGATCATCGGCATCGCCTTTATTTTTTCGGCGATGGTGGGTGTGGTGTTTGGATATTTTCCGGCGCGCAATGCTGCCCGCCTCGACCCAATTGACGCTCTGCGCTTTGAGTAATGCTGCTTTGAGGGAGTGAGCGCGGCTAGCGCTCACTCGACGTTGATATGGGCCCAGATGCGTTCGTGCAGGTAGTACCAGACGAGCTTCGTCAGCACTTCGCCCAGCGCAATCGCGCCGCCCATCATTGGCTGGCCGGTGACAAACCAGGCAATGAGAAACGTGTCGGCACTTGCGGTTACACGCCAGCTGATTGTCTTCAAGATGCTGCGGGTATTGGACGAACTCGCAGATCCTTTCCAGATTTTCATGTGATGTGTTCTCCGGCGACTTTGTGGGGAGGGGTGGGGAGGAGCGGACAAAAGGACAAGCAATATGGTGACTCCGCCGCGATTCGAACGCGGGACCCCCAGATTAGGAATCTGGTGCTCTATCCAGCTGAGCTACGGAGCCAAAGTCTGACGCGGGAAACCTCGTATCCGCCCGGTGCCTCATGGTTTTGCCCTGTGTCTGCCCCAAGGAAGGGGAGCACCGAGCCGTGACTGCCTCTCGACGTGCGCACCCTACGTCACGGTTTCAAGCCCCGCAATGTTTTGAAATTACACACTAATCGCGTGTCAAAACGAAGCGCGGGCGGGCCCGGCAGCGGACGGTTTTGTGACAATCGGCGGCGATGGACAGGCTTACTGCGGGCGCGAATGGCGGCACAGGACTTGCGGAGGATGGGCCAATTGAGTTGACCCTTCGGTTTAGATCGATCCGACGGGGTGCCTATAGAAAGTTGAACATCATGTGGCGCGATGCCCTTCACCTTCTGCTTTACGCCCGGCCCGATTCGGGGCAAAACTTGGTACACTTACTAGTTGAAATGGGTTGTATTTTGTACCTGACACACGTTTTAGTTGAAATGCCAAGCCCTGCCACCTTGCGCAGCTGCAAGCTTCATTTGAGGGGCGGGCGATGAAAATTCTGATCGTCGGTGAACAACCCGTCTTTTGCGAAGGCCTGCGCGGCATCGTTGCCCAGTTCGACAAGGCCTCGGATATTTCCGTTCTGGCCGGTCGCGATGTGCTGGCGCAGCTCGATGTGACCGGCGTCGATATGGTGCTGCTCGAACTCATCGGCCCCAACACGCCCGAACGCTCAGACATTATCCGTCGCCTTGTGGCGCAGGGTGCGCGCATCGCTGTGTTCAGTGACCGCGACACGCCTGCTTTCATCCGCGACGTGATGGAGCTCGGCGTCAACGGCTTCGTGCCCAAGGCGCTTGGCGTCAATCTGGTGCTGAATGCGTTGAGCCTCATCGAGATGGGCGGACGCTATGTACCCGATGCTTTGCTCGTGAAGCGCAATGAAGGATTTGCGGAAGCGCCGGAAGCCTTCTTCCACAATAGTCAGGACAAGCTGACACCGCGCCAATCCGAAGTGCTTGTGGAAATCGGCAAGGGGCGCTCTAACCAGGAAATCGCGCGCGAGCTTGGCATCTCGGTGGCCACCGTGAAGCTTCACGTCAACGCGATCCTGCAGGCCCTCGGCGTGCGCAATCGCACGGAGGCCGCGATCATCGCGCTGCGGACAGAGCCCAGTGCTGAAATAACCGCAATTGCCGGCTGAGTGACCTATGAGACCTGATCTCGCAGCAAAGTGGCGGGTAAGGGCTTTGGCGGGGGTTCTCATTGCTGCATGTCCGGTAGCCGGTCATGCCGCCTGCTGGTCGCAAAAATCAGAAATCGTTACGATGATGTCACTGAGCCCTGACGGCACGGTGATGCTCGCCGACGGGCGTGCGATGCGCCTGGCGGGCATCGAGCCGCCGCCCAATGACATGGCGCGTGCAGGATGGCAAAAAATCTTCGATGAGATCACTGTCCCGGTCAGCCTGCGCCCCGTGCTGCAGGCGAGTGACCGCTATGGCCGGATGCAGATGATGGTGGTGACGGGCGAGGGCGCGCTGTTGCAGGAGCGGCTAGTGGCAGCGGGGTTCGCGCGCGTCATGCCGCAGAAGAAAGCGCGCGATTGCCTCGCGTCTTTACTTGCTGCGGAAGTGGCGGCGCGGCAGGCGCGGCGAGGGCTGTGGCGCGATCCCGCCTTTGCGCCCCGTGCGGCACATGACATTGCCGATCTCATGCGCCGAGAAGGACAATATGTGCTGGTTGAAGGCAAGGTCGTGGGCGTGAGCGAGAGGCAACGGCGTCTCTATATTAATTTCGGAGCGGACTGGCGGACCGATTTTACGGTGACAGTTGAACCTGCCGACGCCGGACCGTTTATCGATGAAATGACAAAGGGGCGGGTAGACGGCATTTTCGGTCTGACGGGGGCCTCTGCGCGCGTGCGCGGGTTTCTGACCCGCTATAACGGTCCTGAAATACGCGTTACAGTGTCCGAGCAAGTCGAAATTTTTTCCATGCCAGATAAAGAAAAGGATCGGGACGGCGGATGATACGGGTAGGGAACATGTCACGTGCGCCAGCGGCTTCCGGCTTTTTGCCCTTCGTTGCAATGCTGCTGGCAGGTGTCGTGGCGGGTTGCACGACCAATGTCGTGACGGGAAAATCGCAACTCGCGCCGCTGATGTCGGCGTCGGACGAAGCTGCGGCGGGTGCAAGTGCGCATCCCAAAATCGTTGCGACCTACGGCGGCGTATACGATGATCCCAAAGTCGGGGCCTATGTCGCTGATGTCACGAGGCGCATCACGCGTGTGACGCAGCAACCAGATCAGCCTTACCGCGTTACTGTTCTCAATTCTGATATCGTCAATGCCTTCGCGCTGCCCGGTGGCTATGTCTATGTGACGCGCGGACTGTTGGCGCTGGTCGACGACGAGGCGGAGCTGGCTGGTGTGCTTGGCCATGAAATCGGTCACGTCATTGCGCGCCATGGGGCGCAGCGCCAGACCGCCGCGCTCGGTGCTTCTGTTTTAGGTGCGGTGCTTGGCGCTGTGGTCGGCAATACGGCTGTCAATCAGGTGGTGGGGCTCGGCGGCCAGGGTTTGATCGCCAGTTATTCGCGCGATCAGGAATATGAGGCGGATACGCTCGGCGTGCGCTATCTCGCGGCAGCGGGGTATGACCCTTATGCGCAGGGCGATTTCTTGGCCGCGATGGATGTGAACGCGAGGGCCGAAGCCGCGATTGCGGGTCAGAGCGATGAGACCAATGCCAATTGGCTGGCGAGCCATCCGGCCACACCGGAGCGTGTGGCGGCGGCGCGGCGCGAAGCTTTGGCAAGCGGTGTGGCGCGTGGTGCCGGAGCGCGCAATCGCAATGAATTGTTCAAAGCCATCAACGGTATGATCTATGGCAGCTCACCCGATCAGGGGCTGATCCGTGGGCAGAGTTTTATCCATCCCGTCGAGCGGTTCCGATTTGAGGCACCATCTGGCTACCGCATCGTGAACGGTGCCGATGCCGTGACAGTGCTCGGCGAGAAGAAAGCCATTGCCAAGTTTGATGTGGGCAAGAAATCTGCCAATGTCGGGATCGATCAATACCTCGCGCAAGTCTGGGCGGCCAATGTCCGCTTGTCGCCGGTTGCGAAATTTTCGATCAACGGTCTCAATGCAGCGCGCGCAACGACGCGTATTGGCGATTATGATGCGATGCTTGTCGCCATCGAAGCACCGCAAGGCAAGGTCTACCGCTTTCTCGTGGGCGTGCCGCAAGGCTCGCCTGCGCGCATCGGCACTGAACTATTCGGTATAGCGCAAAGTTTCCGTCTGATTTCGGCAGCAGAGGCGGCGGCTGTGAAACCGTTGCGGCTTCGCATTGTGACGGTGAAGGCGGGGGATACTATTGGCTCGCTTGCCGCGCGTATGCCTTATGCGAATTTCAAGGTGGAGCGGTTCCGGGCGCTCAATGGATTACCGCCGGACGCGACATTGCAGGCGGGCGAGCGCGTGAAACTCGTCGGGCCCTGAGGGGCACATATAAAAAGGCCCGGTCAAATTGACCGGGCCTTTGCTATTTGGTTTTGCAAAGCCGCTTATGCAGCCTCCGGTGCCTCTGTTGTCACGGGTGCGGGGGCGACCTTCTCGCTGCGGCCTGAACCGCTTTGCAATGCGGCTTCCACCTTCTGCACGGCGGCATCATCGGCGATGCGCTCGACGACGGCGACTTCGCGTGCCATGCGGTCAAGTGCGGCTTCATAGAGCTGGCGTTCGGAATAGGATTGTTCGGGCTGGCGCTCTGAGCGGTAGAGGTCGCGAACCACTTCGGCAATCGAGATCAGATCGCCGGAATTGATCTTGGCTTCATATTCCTGCGCGCGGCGGCTCCACATGGTGCGTTTGATGCGGGCGCGACCTTTGAGCGTTTCAATGGCATTGTCGACGACGCCGGTTTCCGACAGCTTGCGCATGCCAACGGCTTCCCACTTGTGGGTGGGGACGCGCAGCGTCATTTTTTCCTTGTCGAAATTGATGACGAAAAGTTCGAGCCTGTGGCCCGCAACTTCCTGTTCTTCGACATCGAGGATCTGGCCTACGCCATGCGCGGGATAGACGACATATTCCTTGGATTTGAAGAGCGTGCGCGGATTGGGGCGCTTGTCCTCTTTGCGGGGTTCCGGTTTGGCTTCGGCTTTTGCTTCCACTTTGGCAGCCGGTTTCGCGCTCGCCGCTTCTGCGACGGGTGTCTTGGGGGCCTCAGGTTTCTTCATAGAGGTACTGTTTACTTTCGGTGCAACGGAGGGGGCTGCCTTTGCTGACGGCTTGGCGGCTCCCTTTTGGGGGGCTTTGGAATTTTCTTTGGCTTTGGCCGACTTGGCAGCGCTTTTGGCCACCGCAGCCTTGAAGGCGGCGACCTTGTCGCTGGTCTTGGCCGCGTCTTTTGCTGAAGGCTTGTCGCTGGCTTTGCTTGATACTTTCACTGTGTCGAGCTTGGCGGCCGGCTTGGCTTTGGCGGCGGGCTTGGCGGCTGCTTTTGCAGCAGGCTTGGGCGCTGCTTTAGCTGCAGGTTTGGCGGCCGCTTTCGTAGCGGGCTTGGCAGCGGTTTTGGCGGCAGGCTTTGCCACCGCTTTCGCAGGTGCTTTAGCGGCGGGCTTGGCCGCGGCTTTAGCCGCAGGTTTTGCCTTGGCGCCGGCGGTTTTCGCGCTTGATGCTTTTGTCGTCACAGATTTTGCTGCCACTGGTTTTGAGGATTTGCTTGGCTTCGCGGCGGCTTTAGCTGCCATGGTCTTAGAAGCCGCAGACTTGGAAGCCGCAGACTTGGTCGCCGCAGCTTTCGAAGACGGGGTCTTGTTCACTTTGCTCGCCATAGTTTTTCCTATACCCGAGTAACCGGCAGGGCCTCCCTAAGGGGTCAGGCCGGTATGGTGTGCCATTGCGAATAGCTGCCCATCCTTGAAATTCGCCGTTCATGCCCTGAGGTGAGGCGCGCCAGGTCAGATTAGGGAAACAAATGATCCCTATCCCCCGGATGCTCAAATTGAACATCACCGGGAACCTGGTCGGCTTCGACCTTGTGCATTTTCAACATTACTCGTGTGCGGCTGCCCAAATGCTGACAGGGCATGGCTGCACCGGCCAAAATGAACCGTAATGGTCCAAATCGGCCATACCAAAGGACTAGAACTAACGGATAGGCCCTTGGGTTGAGCGGCGTTTCTCGTTGGTTCGCGCAACTGTATCGCGTGGTTTCGAACTGGATCGCGTGGTTTCGAACTGGCGTCAGCCTATCACAAAATACGCCCA